>FWPV01012541.1_pt1 | contig 12029 bp, 10 predicted proteins | sample 2228371 | NCBI WGS metagenome assembly FWPV01 (sample SAMEA103939776, study PRJEB20133) | metagenome | reverse complement strand
AGGAGAGTTGGAAGGTAGGAAGGTGCGAAGGTGGGAAGGTGGGAACGGCCCAGGCCGGGCCGCGGGCTTTCAACTGCGAGCTTGTGAAGGGGGTGGGAGGGAGGCAGGATGACCGTCGGATTCAGTTATGTGGAAATGCGAGCTGCAGATGCTCCCCGGGCGGGGTGGGGAATGAACTCGACGCTGAAATCATTCCGGGCCCTGTCGGATCCCACCCGGCTGCGGATTGTGGCGCTGCTGGAGAAGGAGGAGCTGTCGGTCAACGAGCTGCGGGAGATCACGCGGCTGGGCCAGTCGCGGATTTCGACCCACCTGGGGTTGTTGCAGGAGGCGGGGCTGGTGCAGTCGCGCCGCGAGGGCAAGCGGACCTTTTACCGGCTCAACCCGCCGGCCAGGGGGCCGGTCCGCGAGCTGGCCCATCTGGCGGTGCAGGGGGCGGGCGAGCTGCCGGAACACGCCGGCGACCTGATCAATCTCAAGCGCATTCTCCACCGCCGCCGCGAGCAGGCCCAGGTCTATTTCAACCAGGTGGCCGGCCGGTTTGACCGCGTGTACGGCCCGGGACGCTCCTGGCAGGCTTTCGGCCAATTGCTTCTCCGGTTGCTTCCCCCGCTGACCGTCGCGGACCTCGGGTCCGGGGAAGGGCTGTTGAGCGAGTTGCTGGCGCGCCGCTGCAAGAAAGTGATTGCGGTGGACAACTCGGAGAAGATCGTCGCGTTCGGCGCGGCCAAGGCGAAAAAGAACAACCTGAAAAACCTCGAGTTCCGGCTCGGCGACCTGGAGAATCCGCCGCTGGAATCCGAAAGCGTGGATTTGGTCATCCTGAGCCAGGCGTTGCATCATGCCGAGCACCCGCCGCGCGCGCTGGCGGGCGCGTATCGCATCCTCAAGCCCGGCGGCCAGGTTTGGATTCTGGACCTGGCGCAGCACCGGTTTGAAAACGCCCACGAGTTGTACGGCGACCGGTGGCTGGGCTTTGCCGAGTGCGACCTCCACCGGTGGCTCGAGGAGGCGGGGTTCAAAAAGATCGAAATCAGCATTGTGGCGCGCGAGGAACAGCCGCCTCATTTCGAGACCCTCCTGGCCGGCGGACAAAAGTAGGCCGGGCGGCCCGCCTGTCCCTTCCGCCGCGGCCGGCTTTAGCGCTTCACTTCCACGCCGCACTCGAGCATTTCCTCGCCATAATAGGGATTGCGCAACGGCCCTTGGAGCTGCATCCACAGCCCGGGCTTGGGCGCCATGGGACAGCGATAGATTTTCACGCCGGCGGACCCGGTGTCCTGCCGGCGCACCACCTCGACCAGCGAAACCAACGCCGCGCTGAAAGGCAGGAACTGTTGCCGGGCCCCGGCCAAATCCCCCGCCGTCTGGAGGGCGGCGTTTGCCTGCACTGTGTCCAACAGCGGCCTCCAGGGATGATCCCCCGGCAAAGCGTCTCGAAGCCTGGCCACGGCCGGCCCCAATTGCGGCGCGACCTGGTTGAAGCCCTGCAGATTGTCGTCCGCCAGGCTGGCGCCCAGTTTATCGGCCAGGACAAACAAGTCGCCCAGCGCGGCCCGCTGCCCGGCCGAAAGCTCCAAAACCGGCAAATCGGGCGCAGGCGCGGTGGCGGTCTCGTGAGCGGCCGGCTCAGCGGGCGCCGGGGCGGCTTCCGGCCGCTGGTGCTTGAGCATGAACGCCAGCACGGCGGCGGCAACCAGCAGGGCTGCGGCCAGCACATACCAACGCCACCGCCTCCTCCCGCCGGCCCGCGATTCGGTCGCTCCCGCCGCGGCGGGCGGAAGCGGCGCCGGCAACCCCCCAGCCCCGTGTTCCTGCCGCTCCATCTCGGTGAATTGGCGGCTCAGCTCCTCCCAGCTTTTGCGCCGTGGCCGCGGGCCCTTGACCCACTCGACCTGCCGCCCGCGCCACAGCGAGTAGATGGCGGGCACGATTTCCAGGGTCAGGATGGTGGAGGTGATCAGGCCGCCGACCATCGGGGCGGCGATGCGCTGGATGGCCTCCGCGCCGGCGCCGTGCGCCCAGAGGGCCGGCACCAGCCCGAGCGTGATCATGCTGACGGTCATGAGCTTGGGCCGAACGCGCTGGACGGCGCCGTAAGTAATGGCCTCGAACAGATCGTGCTGGGTGTTCATGCGGCCCGCGCGCTGGTAGGCGTGAAACGCCTCGTCCAGGTAGAGGATCATCACCGTGCCGGTCTGCGCGGCCAGCCCCGCCAGCGCAATGATCCCCACCCACACCGCAATGCTGAGGTGGTAATCCAGCAGCCAGAGCAGCCAGATGCTGCCCGTCAGGGCGAACGGAATCGAAAGCAGAATGATGCACGTCTCGGCCACACTTTTGAAATTCAGGTACAGCAGCACAAAAATCAGCAGCAGCGTCAGCGGCACCACCACCCACAGGCGTTCGCGCACGCGCAGCATGTGCTCGTATTGCCCGGTCCACTCCAGCCGGTAACCCGCGGGCAGCAAGCCGGCCTGCTCGATTTCGCGCGCCACCGCCGCCTTGGCCTCCGCCACGTAGCCGCCAAGGTCCCGGCCCGCCATGTCCACATACACCCAGCCCGTCAGCGCCCCGTCCTCGTTCTTGATCAAGGGAGGACCGCTGACGGTGTGGAAATCCGCCAACTGCCCCAGTGGAATTTGTTTGATATTTCGCCCGCGGCCGGGCTCGCCGTCCATCCCCGGCTCGTCCGGCAAAGCCGGCACCGGCACCAGCACCCGTTTGAGCTTTTCCGGGTCGTCCCGCAGTTCGCGGGCATAGCGCACGTTGATGGTGTAGCGTTCGCGCCCCTCGACGGTCCGGTCAATCGGCATGCCGCCGATGGCGGTTTCGACCAGCATCAACACGTCCTCGACGTTCAAGCCGTAGCGGGCGATTTCGGCCCGATGGGGCACAATGTCCAGGTAAAGCCCCCCGACGGTGCGCTCGGCGTAGGCGCTGCGGGTTCCCGGCACTTCGCGCAAGACCGCTTCGAGTTGCTCCCCCAGCTTGCTGATCTGTCCCAGATCGCTGCCGAAAATCTTGATGCCCACCGGAGTGCGCACGCCGGTCGAAAGCATGTCAATCCGGGCCTTGATGGGCATGGTCCAGGCATTGACCAGCCCCGGCAGCGTCAGGGCCTCGTCCATTTCCGCGATCAGCTCCTCCCAGGTGATCGGCCGGGAATCGGGCCAGACCTTCCGCAGCACCCGCTGCAACGGCTCGGGCGCCCAGCCCGAATACCAACGCCGCGTTTCCACCCGCCGCCACTGCTCCTCCGGTTTGAGCTGCACCACCGTCTCGAACATTTCCAGCGGCGCGGGATCGGTGGCCGTCTCGGACCTCCCGGCTTTGCCGTGGACGGTGGCCACCTCGGGGAACTGCTTGAGGAGGCGGTCCTGGATTTGCATCAGGCGGGTGGCCTCGGTGATGGAGACCGTCGGCAGGGTGGTGGGCATGTAGAGAATCGTGCCCTCGTTCAGGGGCGGCATGAACTCGGAGCCGAGCCTCAGGTAGATCGGGATCGCCGAGGCCACCGCCAGGAGCGCGATCGTGATCGAGAGAAGGCGGCGCCGCATCAACGCGCTGACCCACGGATAATACAGCCGGTGCAGAAGGCGGCTGACCGGATGCCGATGCTCAGGAATCACCCGCCGGCCGGTCATCAACACAATCAGCGCCGGCCCGAGGGTGAGGGAGAGGAACGCCGCCCAGGCCATGGTGAAGGTCTTGGTGTAGGCCAGCGGCTTGAACAAGCGTCCTTCCTGCGCCTCGAGGGTGAACACTGGCAGAAAACTCACCGTGATCACCAGCAAGGCAAAGAACAGGGGTTTGCCCAGTTGCTTGCAGGCCGAGATGATGATCTCGCGCCGTTGCGCGCCCGACAGCCCCGGCGGGGCGTGCTCGAGGCGCTTGTGGACGTTTTCCACCATCACCACCGCCTCGTCGGTGATCGCCCCAATCGAGATGGCAATGCCCGCCAGGGACATGATATTGGCCGTCAGGCCCATCAAATACATGGGGATAAAGGCCAGCGCCACCGCGATGGGCAGCGTCACAATCGCCCGCGCGGCGCCGCCGAAATCCAGCAGGAAAATGATCACCACCACCGCCACAATGAGGGATTCCTCGAGGATCGTGCGGGTCAGCGTGTCAATGGACCGGCGGATCAGGTCCGAGCGGTCGTAGGTCGTAATCACCTCGACGCCCTCGGGAAGGGAGGGGCGGACTTCCTCGAGCTTCGCCTTCAACCGATCAATCACCTGCAGCACGTTCTGCCCATACCGAACCACGACAATCCCCCCCACCGTTTCGCCCTCGCCGTTGAAATCGCCGGCGCCCCGGCGCATTTCCGGCCCCAAGGTGATGTTCGAGGCGACGTCCCGGAGCAGCACCGGCGTGCCCTTCGAGTCCGCCCCCACGACCACCAGACGCAGGTCCTCCAGCGACTGGATGTAGCCTTTGCCCCGAACCAGGTAAGTCGTGCCGAACCGCTCCAGCTCGCGCCCGCCCACGTCGTTGTTGGCGGCGCGGATGGCACTGACCACCCGTGAAATCGGGACGTTGAAGGCCAGCAATTGGTTGGGGTCCAGCTCGACTTGGTACTGTTTTTCGAACCCGCCGAAGGTTGCAACCTCCGCCACCCCTTCGACACTCTGGAGCCAGTAACGCAGGTGCCAGTCCTGGAAGGACCGCAACTGCGCCAGGTCCTGCTTCCCGCTCCGATCCACCAGCGCGTACTGGAATCCCCAGCCGACCCCGGTCGCATCGGGCCCCAGCGTCGGGGTCACCCCCGGCGGGAGATTTCCCGCCAGTCCCTGCAGATACTCCAGCACCCGCGACCGGGCCCAGTAAATGTCGGTCCCGTCCTCGAAGATGACGTACACGAAGGAGTACCCGAAAAAGGAGTAACCGCGGGCCACGCGCACCTTGGGCGCGCTGACCAGCCGGGTGATGATCGGGTAGGTGATCTGGTCCTCGACCAGGTTCGGGCTCCGCCCTTCCCAGGCGGTGAACACGATGACCTGGGCGTCCGACAGGTCCGGCAATGCATCCAGCGGCGTGTGCCGCATCGAGTAAATGCCCCCCACAAACAGGGCCCCCACCAGGAGGAACACCATGAACCGATTGCGCGCGCTCCATTCAATGATCCGTTCAATGAGCGATTCCCGGCCGGGCGGGCCGGACGAAGCCTGAGGCGGTTGAATTCCGGTCATACGCGCTGGTCCTCAGTGGGAGTGTTCGCCCGCGGCGCCCAGGCCGGCGAGCGCCGCCTTGAGCTGGCTTTCGGAGTCAATCAGGAAAAGCGCCCGCGTCACCACGCGCTCCCCGGCTTTCAGCCCCTCGAGCACCTGGACGAGGTCCTCGGTTCGCGCCCCCACCTTGACTTCGCGCGGCTCCAAGTGGCCGTCCGCCCGGTCCACAAACGCCACGTGGCGGGTGCCGGTGTCAATCAGCGCGCTGGCGGGCACCGCCAGGAGTGGCCCCGGGTCTATCCCGATTTCAACCTGCGCCCACATGTCCGGCCGCAACACCTGACCGGGATTTTCCAGCTCGAGGCGCACTGCCCCCCGCCGGCTTGCCGGGTCAATGTGTGGATAGATGAAACTGACGCGGCTTGCCACGGTTTTCCCGCCCAACTGGGGAAAGACCAACGCGGCCTCCTGCCCAACCTTCACTTCCGGCATCTCCGACTCCGACAGCGTGGCCCGCACCCACAGGTGATCCAGGTCCGCGATCTCATACAAGGTTTCCCCCGCCGCAAAGGCCTGCCCGGCCGCCGCATTGCGCGTCACGACATGGCCGGAGAACGGCGCGCGAATCAGCACCTCGTCCGCCGGGGCCTCCCGCTGCTCGAGCGCTTTGATCTCCGCCTCGTCCAGTTCCAGCAATTCCAGCCGCCGGCGCGCGGATTGGACCAGGCCCCAGGCCGCCTGCCGCTCGGCGGGCGGACTGCCGGCCAGCCGCTGGTGATTCTTCCAGGCCAGCAGATACTCCGTCTGCGCCTGGAACAGCTCGGGACTGTACACGCTGAACATCGGCTCGCCGCGGCGGACCGGCTGGCCGGTGGAGTTCACGTAGAGGGTGCGCACCCAGCCGCCAAACCGCGGCGCGACTTTGGCCCAGCGCGTTTCGTCATGTTCGATGGCGCCGGTGGTGCGCAGGGTTCGCCGGAAGGGACGCTCTTCCACCACCGAAGTGGTCAGGCCAATGAGCTGCCGCTTGTCCGCCGGCACCATGATGGCAGTCCGGCCGGGCACTTCCGGGCCCGCGTCACCGCGGGCCGCAGTGTCGCGGGCGGTCTCGCCTCCCTGTTTGATCGGCACCAGGCGCATCCCGCAGATGGGGCAATCGCCCAAGCGGTCACTCACGTAGGTGGGATGCATCGGACAATGGTATTTGGCGCCCAGCCCCGCCGCACTCGCGCCCGTTCCGCCCCCCGGACTGCACCCTGCCGCCAGCCACACCAGCAGGCCCGCCAATAGTAAGAGTGAAATTCTTTGAATCATGGTTTTGTCGAAGTTGAAGTTTGAGAGGAAAGGTCCGAGGGCAGCACCCGAAGCATGTCGAGCGCCTCCAGGTCGCCCAGCCCGCAACACAGCACCAAATCGGACAACCGCTGGTATTGTTCCGCCCGCGCCCGGCTCTCCCCCAGCCGCGCGTCCAGCAGCATCCGCCGCGCGTCCAGCACATCCCGCAAGGGGTTGCGGCCGGATTCCCAGCCCGCCCGCGCGCTGGCCAGCGCCGTTTGACTGCGGGGAAGGATCTCACTCTGGTACGACAAGGCCTCCCGCCGGGCCGCGTCAATCCGCACGGTCAAGCCCCGCAGTTCCTCCCGCAGCGCCAGCTCATAGTCCTCCCGTTCATGCCGCGTCGCGGCCACCCGCGCCTCCTCCCGCTGGATGTCGCTGCGATACTTCCCCCGGTTGAACCAGGGGAGGTTGACACTCAGGACAACCATGCCCTGCCGAAAACTGCCATCGCCGGTGTAGTTCCGGGCTTCGAGCCCGGCGCTGACCTCCGGCAACCGCTGCCGCCGCGTCAGCTCCAGCGCGGCTTCCGCCTCCCCCGTTTCGCGCTGAAGCACCCGCAGGCGCGGCTCGAATTTCAGGGCAAACTCCACCAGCTTCTGACTGTGCGGAACCGGCCCGGCCACGGGCGGAAGCTCCAAGGTTGGCCACGACGAATCCAGCGCCCGGTTCACCAGCCGGTTCAACGCAACCCGCTCCTGCGCCAGCAGCTCCCGGTCCGTCTCCAACTGTGTGGCGCGCCGGGACCGTTCGTTCTGGAGCTGCAACACGTCCACCAAGGTGGCCTGGCCTGACCGATACCTGGCCTCGACGGCCGCCACCATCACCTCCAGCCAGCCCAGGTCTTCCCGGCCAATGCGCAAAACCTCGTCCGCCAGCGCGGTTCGGAAGGCCTGTTTCGCCAGCTCGCTGCGCAGGACCTGCTCGCGATATTGCAACTCGGCGCTCGCCGTGGCCAGTCCGGCTTGGGCCGCCTGCCGGGCCAGCCGCGGTTTGCCGAACAGCGGCAGTTTCTGCTCGATCCCGTAAATCAAATCCCCTTCCTCGGCCCTCATCCGCTCGCTGGCTGCCATGCCCCCGATCCGCGCCAGGGGATCCTCCCAGGTCCGCACCGCTCCCACGGCCGCCGCGGCCGCGTTGGTTCGCTCGCGAGCCGCTGCCAGGGCCGGGTGGTTCTGCCGCAGCTCTTCGGCGAGTTCATTCAGATACGCGGGCGTCAATTGCCGGCGATCCGACCCCGCGTCGGGCGGCGGGGAGCCCGGGCCGCCGGGCGCCGCCCCCACCAGACCTTCTGAAATGATCAAAATCCACAATGCGTTTGCTTTCATAACCGCAAAATTCCGCTTTCTCGTGCGCAGTACAAGCCAAGGCGCCCCAAGTGCGTCCGCGCGGTACACACTTCGGGTGTCGAGAGTGGAAAGCGGTCAGATCAACCAGGCGCAGTCGCGCTTGAACAGCGCCACCGGCCCGGGTAGTGGAAGGAAAGAGTCAGGGGCGGGCAGCCATGCCTCCAGACGCTTGGGCAGGGAGAGCACGCTGCCGCCGGCGGAAACAAATTCAAAGGGATGAAAAACGGAGGGAGAACCGGCCGGCAAAGCCTCGAGGGGATGCGGGGCCTCGGCGGGAGCCGGCTCGAGGCAGCAGCAGTGAGCCGGGTCGCAGTCGGTGCAGCCGCAGACCCGCTCGACGCCGGGTTTTGCCACCGGCAACGGCGGGCCCGCGGCGGCCACCCCGGCCCACACCACCAGCCCGGCGAGCAGAATGGAAAACAAACGGCGCATCGAGACCCCCGCTCCCAACCCGGCTTACTTCTTCGCTTTGCCCTGCGGGGCCTGAGCGTCTTCGAGTTTCTTCAGATACTTCTTCGGATTCTTGTTGAAGTCCTTCAAACAGGACTTGCAGCACAGCTTGATCTCCTGGCCCTCGTGCACAAACGTGTAGGGCTTGCCCATCTCCCCCAGCGCCTCATCCGAAACAAGGCATTTTTTCAATGGATAAGGTTTGGCCTTCGCCTCGGCCGCCAGCCCCGCCGCGGGTCCGGCCAGAAACGCCAGGGTCAGAATCGTCGAAACCAACAGCTTCATTTTTTTCATACAAGCAGCCTTAATTTTAGACTATTATACAACACATTAGTCAATTTGGCTCAAGGTTTGTTCAAGGTTTGTTTCCGGGCCGCGGCAAGCCGCCGCGGACTTGACGTTTTGCCGGCTCGACAGGGTCGTACCGGTGCCGATTGCCTGTGAGCCGGGAGTGGCTGGACTGTCAGGTGATATGTGCTGCGTCTGAATCCAGCACCGCCTGCTTGGGGGGGCTTGACAGCGCCGCGCCGCGTCGGGATACTAATCTTAGAAACCTGAGCCGCTGTTATGAATGCCATTCCAACCAACGGTCGGCGGAGGGCGCGGGCCTTCACGCTGATCGAACTGCTGGTCGTTATCGCGATCATCGCCATCCTCGCCGCCATGTTGCTGCCGGCCCTGGCCCGGGCCAAAGACAAGGCGGCGCGCACCACCTGCGTGAATAACAACAAACAGTTGGTGCTGGCGCTGAACATGTATGCCTCGGACAACCGCGAATACATGCCGTTTCCCAACTGGGGCAACACCTACCGGGGCTGGCTCTACAACCCCGTCAATGGCGCGCCGCCGAACCTGGACCAGGCGCCCTACAAGGACAACCCTCTACTGGCCTACAAAGAGGGCCTTTACTTCCAGTACATGCCCAACCCGAAAGCCTATAAATGTCCGTTGGACACGCGTTCCAAATACTATGCCGCCCGCGCCAACAAGCTCTCCAGCTACATCATGAACGGCGCGGTCTGCGGCTATGATAACATCAATCGCAGCCCCAAGATTTCCCGCGTCCGCTCGCCCATGTGCTACGTCCAGTGGGAGCCGGACGAGACCTTGGGCAATCCGCCCATCGGCGCCTTTGCCTACAACGATGCCAGCAGTTTTCCCGACCGGAATGAAGGCGTCGGGCGGTTGCACACCTCCGGCGCCATCATCCAGGCGGTGGGGGGCCACGTGCAGTTCATCAGCTTCAAGCTGTTCGAGCAGGAAAAGACCCGGTATCCCGGCCTGCTCTGGTGGAATCCCTGGAATGAACAGACAGGCACCTAGTCCAACCAGTCCCCATGAAACTTTTTGTTCTGCTTGGCGTCGGATTGACCAGTGTCGGGTTGCTGGCCGGCTGCGGAAAGAGCGCCGCCTCCCTGAGCAGCCGCAACGCGGCCCTCTTCGAATCGGCGCCGCCCGAAATCAAGAGTGACTGGGAAAAGGCCACGGCCGCCGCCAAGACCAACGGGTACGTCGTGGCCATCACCACCTTCCAAAAGCTGCAGCGGGCGGCTCTCTCGCCGGAACAACTTCAGGCCGTCAACGAAACCGTCTCGGCGGTCAGTGATCAAATGTACGAAGCGGCCAACCGCGGCGACGCCGCCGCCACCCAGGCGATTGCCGAGCTGCGCACCCAACGTCGCCGCTGATGAACTCGGTGGCCGCGCCCGCTTCACTTCGCCCCGTCTTCTGTTCCGCCGCCGGCGCGGCGTTTTCCGCGATGCCGCGTCGCGGTGAAATGTTTCGCGCGGAGAAAATTTCATATTCTTCACAAAATTGCTGGCCACGTCTTCAAGGCTTGCTATGCTGCGCTCCGGCATGTCACTCTGTGAGCAGCCCGACAACAAACATTTTTTGGTGATGCGAATCTCTTTCGACTACCGCCAATTTAACCCTGAACCGGGAGGAGGTGAGAAGCATGGCAGCTAAAGCAAAAAAGGCTCCGGCCAAGAAAAAAGCAGCGGTGAAGAAGAAAGCCAAAAAGTAGATCACTAAAGCATAGCCAGGATGGCGAGCTCGACGCTCGACCCAGCCCGCGCTTGCCATCCCGGCTGTTGCGTTCCTCCCCCCGTCTTTCGGCAGTCCTGCCCGTCGGTTGTTGCTCGTTCGTTTCGCGTCCGCCTTCCCTCGCCTTTCAATCTGCAAAGCCCTGGCCGGTTTTCCGCCACCCCTCGTGGCGCATCGCGGTGTCCGGCGGTCGCGCGTTCCGGGAGCGGGTTTCCCCTCTTCTTGAACCTGGACAGAATTCGAAGGCGCAGACAGGTGTGGCTCGCAACGCCCTGAACGCCATTCTACAGCCCCTCTTCCCGCCGTTTCGCCGTTTCGCCGAGCGGGCGCCGGCGGTGCCCCAGCCTCAGCGGGCCATCAGGTCCTCGATTTCATCCGCTTCGATGGGAATGTCAGCCATCAGGTCAACATTGCCGTTTTCGCCGATGAGGAAGTTGTTCTCGAGGCGAACGGCCAGACCTTCCTCGCGGATGTAGATGCCGGGCTCGACGGTGATGACCCAGCCGGGCTGAATTGGTTCGGTGGTGATGGCCACGTCGTGAACATCCAGCCCGAGCGGGTGGCCCACGCCGTGCATGAAGTACTTCTTGAGCGCGGGTTTGTCGGGGTTCTGACGGCGGACCTCGGCGGGCTTGAGCAGGCCGAGGGAGAGCAATTCCTCCTGCATGAGGGCCTCGGCGTCCTTCTGCCACTGTTTGGGGAGCTTGCCCGGCACCGCGGCGTTGGCCGCCGCCCGCAAAACGCGCAGAACCGCATTGTAGATGCGGCGCTGGTGGCGGGTAAACCGCCCGGACACCGGCAGCGTCCGGGTCAGGTCCGAATTGTAGTTGGCGTAGGCGGCGGCGACATCGAGGAGCAGAAGCTGGCCGGCGCGGCAGGTCTGGTCGTTCTGGATGTAGTGCAGAACGCAGGCGTTGGGGCCGCTGGCGATGATGGGGTTGTAAGCAAAGGTCGCCCCCCGCCGGATGAATTCCCGGGCGAATTCGGCCTCCAGCTCGAGCTCTTTGACGCCGGGTTTGACTTTGCGGCAGACGCGCAGGAAGCCGGCCTTGGTAATGGCGCAAGCCTGCCGGATCACCTCGACCTCGAGCTCGGTTTTGACCGCCCGGAGGCGGTGGAGCAGGGGCGCCAGGCGGCAGTAGTGGTGGAGGGGATAGCGGGCCTGGGTTTGACGGATGAAACGGGCGTCGCGGGATTCGACCTCGATCACCGCGCGCTTGTGTTCGTTGGTGTTGAGAAACACGTGCTCGCATTCGCACATGAGGCGATGGAACAGGGCCGGAAATTCCGACAACCACTCGACCCGCTTGATTCCCGAAAGACCGGCCGCCTCGGCTTTGGTCAGCTTGTGCCCCTCCCAGGTCGCAATCAGATCGTTGGTTTCCCGCAGGAACAGGATTTCCCGCATGTTCTCCTCGTGCGCATCGGGGTAGAGCAACAGGATGGTTTCCTCCTGGTCCACCCCGCAGAGGTAAAACAGGTCGGAGTTCTGGCGAAACGGCAGGGTGCCGTCGGCATTGGTGGGCGGGATGTCGTTGGCGTTGAGAACGACCAGGGAATTGGGCGGAAGCAGCCGCGCAAGGTTTGCGCGGTGCTCAACAAACATCTCGGATTTAAGCGCGCGATATCGCATGCGCGCATCCTAGGGCAATTGGCCGGAGGTGGGAAGGTG
>FWPV01010723.1_pt1 | contig 12029 bp, 13 predicted proteins | sample 2228371 | NCBI WGS metagenome assembly FWPV01 (sample SAMEA103939776, study PRJEB20133) | metagenome | reverse complement strand
CGATCATTGCCGGTCAGCGCGCGCAGCGCTTCCAGCAAGCCGCGCTGCTTTTCCGCGCCGGGCAGTTGGCGCAGCGCGCTTTGGCCCAAAGCGCCGGCCAGCTCGTTCAACAGGTCATCCAGCGAGCGCACCGCGTAGGGTATGGCGCGCTCGCCGCCGGCTTCCAGTCGCGTTTGCTTGGCAGTGACAAACAAAAAGGCGTCAAACAGGCCGCGTTCCTGGCACATGTAAGCGGTTTCCACCGCCAGCGCGGTTTTGCCAATGCCGCCGATGCCGTCAATCACAATGCCCCAACTGCGGCTTTCGGGCGCGAGCGCGTCCAGGCATTTTTGGATTTCCTTATCGCGCCCAAAGAATGGCTCGCGGCGGGGCAAATTGTTGATGTACTTACCACCTCCGGCTATTTGCGCTTGCATCCTTGCAATCTCGGTACGTTTGGCTTTTAGCTCAAGCGCCAAATGAGCAGGAATAGTCAACGCAGTATAACCAGCGGCTTGGCTTTCCAAAATTGCCAGTGTGCGTCGAGCAGTTTCTAGGGCAGTCTTGATCTGTGCGAGAGGAGTGGTTAGGGAGGGAGGCTTTCCCCAGTCTACATTTGGGCGCAAGTGAGCGCACCGCTGCACCAGTTCCTCCACAAGCCCCCTGCGCTCCATATACAGCACCAATTCGCGCGCCCTGGCCGCCATGCCCTCCCCGCGCAGCGAGTCATAGTCCACCCCCAACTCAAAGCACAGTGCTCGCAACTCTTCCAGGTCAAAATGACGAGCAATTTGTTCATATAATATATCTCTTCTTTTCTCAGGCAGCCCCCCAGCTCTAGCCACTCGCTCAGAAATCGCTATCAGAGTAGTAAGCAGAGAAGGTGAAACGGGCTGAGAGTATCCCATTTCGTCTGTCAGCATCCACCCCGTGGGCGCGCTGTGCAGGTTCAGCCATTGCTCGTCCAAGGCTTGTTTCAGTATTGTTCGGTCCTCTGGCAGCAAAAGGCGGCCCTGGGTCAGCCCGGCCAAAACACTCCAACATTGCGCCGTATCACGTCGCCGTACATATTGCAACGTCTGTTTAGAATCGCTGGCCAGTTCAGAATAAGCGGCCAAAGCATCATAAACCTTATAAGCGGCGTCATACATTTTTGCGCTTATATATAAATCAGCCAGTGGAGACAGAAAACCAAAGGCGCTGTCGCGGTCCCCCTGTTCAATCGCGCGTTGGATTTTATCCAGGTAATACGCAATCTTGTCAGCCAGGTCTGTTGGCGCCGCGGCTGGCAAAGGCAATTTCGGTATATCGCAGGTCTGCAACTCGAAAGAATAGGGCGGCGCAATCCACGTCACCAGGTCGTGCGCTGCGGTCAAAAAACTGGGCTGAAATTCAGCGGAAATCAGAAACAGGACATTGGTCGGCAGAGCGTACAACGCTTCGCGTTCCAGGTTGAGCGCATGGAAACGCGATTGGTAAATGCCTTCCAGTCGCACCAGCGCGGCTCGGGCCGGCATGTCGCGCAGCGACTTGTCCAGGCAAGGGGCAAGGCGGTCGTTCGACAATGATGCTTTAACGAGGGGCCAGTTGCGCCTGTCAAATTCCTCTTGCAAGCGGCGTACAAGAGCGTCACGGGTAAATGGACGGTCATACGTGAGCAAAAACAACCCGCGCTCAGAAGACTCGATTTCGTTTATAAAAATTTGCCATTGCTGTTCTTGTTCAGGCGGCCACGCCATCGAGATACCCCATTTCTTGCAATGCTTCACGCATCAGTGGATGCAAGTCATACCAACCGCGGCCATTATACTCAATCACAGATTGCGTATACAGTAATAGTTGTAGGGCTTCGTCTAACGGCACTTTGCCCATAGGCGCCTTGGCTATTTCTTTCATCTTGTTATACAAATCTTGGGTAGTAACGTTTCCCGAAGTTGAATAGATGCTCTGGCTGTAACGGGTTTTGAGCTGGTCCAGACTGTGGCGCATAGCATCTCTGGTGATGCGCTCTGCGCCAGCGTAACGAGCTACCTGGGCGGCGCGCTGAATAGCCCCCATCAAGTCGCGCAATACGCCCCCGGTCTTTTCGATTGCCAACTCTAAAACGTTGGGGTCGAGCAGCGTGTCCACATTCAAGCGTTTGCCAACAATCTCGCGCAGTGTTTCCCAGCCAGACTCGAACCGCTCTCGCTGCGGCGTGCAGATTTTAATCATGGGCAAGGTCAGAGTTTGAAAATAGCTTTCCAACCTCTTGCGGTCAGCCGAGTGAATGAGGAAAAGCGGCACGGTGTAAATGACAGAAGCTTGCAAATCAGCCAGCAAACCTGTGTGTCCGATCTACAAGTCACGCGCAATGGGAACGTCCAGTTTATCTGTGCCCTCCACAATCAAAACCAGGCGGCGCGATTTGTCTTGTTGGCGCAAATTGTCAGTAACCTCAACGAGCACCTGATTACAATGCTGGCGCAATTCAACAATGCGTGGTTGAAGCACCTGGCGGACAGTTTGCGCCGATTCGTGTGAAAGAGAAAACGCGCTGCGTAATTTAGTCTGCAAGCCAATAATTTGAGCAAGCAAGCCATCTATACCTGCGCCTGCTTCGACTTCCAGTTCCTCATCGCGCGCCACTTTGGTCTCGCGCACTATTTCGCGCAGCCAGCCGCGCACAGGTTGAATGACTTTATCATTTTTGATTAGTTTCTTTTTCCGCCCCGCTTCGTATACAGTTTCCATCAAAGCCAAAATCAGGTCAATGTGGCCAAGGGTGGCCACGTCAAGTTTGACGAACCAGAAATCTTGTCCCGCCTCTTTTATCAACCGATTCAACTCGGTAGACTTGCCCGCGCCGGGGTGGCTGGCAAAAAGCAGGCGCAACGGCGGCGGCGTGTCGTAAAGGCAGTCGCGCAAAACGCTAGACGGCGGGAAAAGCGGGTCGCGGGCTTTGTCTGCCGGAACGTAGAATTTTTCAAGCGCTTCTCCATCCAAAGGCGCGGGTTCAGTCGCCTGACGAACCTCTAAAAGGGTTTCTGCCTTCTTCATTTGTTCCTCCCAATGACATCAAAATTTGTTCAAATGTTTTTCAAAATCGCCAGCATCTTTTTGGCGATTTCCAGCGCGTGATTGGTTCTTTGGCGGTCTTGCATAACCTGTTCTTTCTATGGACTATTTTGCTCACGGATGACACAGATGACACGGATTTAATTTGGATGAATCCGTTTCATCCGCGCCATCCGCATTTATCCGCGTCCCAGCTTGCCTTCCAACGCTGCCACCTCGCGGCGTTTTTCTTCCAGCTCGATTTTCAGGTGAACGGGGACAGTGAGCGCGGTGTAACCGGCAGCCTGCTCTTCCAGAATCGCCAGCGCGCGGCGCGCCATCTTGAGCGCGGCCTCTGTCTGCGCCGGCGATTGAGCGGGCGTGGGCGCGACCGGGCCTGCGTCCCAATCCACGTTGGGGCGATGGCTGGCGCACAACTGCGCCAGTTCATTGATGCGCCCCGTGCGCTCCATCAACAAAACCAGCTCGCGCGCCTGGGCCGCCTTGCCCTCGCCGCGCAGCGAGTCATAGTCCACGCCCAGCTCAAAGCACAGCGCCCGCAAATCTTCCAGGTCGAAATAACGGTCAATTTGCTTCGCCAGTTGAACCTTGTCCATCCTCAACCTCGTCATTGCGTTTCACGTTCCACGTTCATCCGCCGCAGCGTCTCGAACTTGAGTTCAAATTCCTGCGGGTCGTGCTTCAGACTGTCAGCCATACGCGGCAAAATCTCGTCAAAGCAGGTTTGCAGCTTTTCCATTTCGATCTGTCCACATTCCACCAGCGTCAACACATCGGCAAAATCCTCGGCGGTGCCGCGCGCGATTTTGCTCAATGCCGTGCTGTACAGGTCAAAGTGAAACACCTCGAGTTGCCCGTAATGCCCGATAAAGCGACTGCGTTCGGCATAGCCGGCCGGCAGCGGGATAAAATCGCCCGGCGAGGCTTGCTCCACATTGACGCCCAATTCGTCCTTGATCTGACGCACGGCCTGCACAAAGGCTGCGTGGTCGTGAGGCGACACCTCGAAAGCAATGTCAATGTCGAGCGACTGGCGACGCCAGCCCTCAAAGACCAGCGTTGTGCCGCCGACCAGGTACACCTTGCCGGGGCGATGAAAGCGTTGCCCCAAGGCGCGCAAAAATTGTTCGATGCGTTGCCGGTCAACCGGCGGGCGCATGCTCACGCCGTTGCTCCTGTTTCAATTGCTCTATCAACAAGTCCATCACGCGCTGCCACGAGGCCAGCCAGTTGAAAGGATAAGGCGAAGCCGTCGCGCGCCACCCGGCCAGCGCATACAAACCGGCTTTGCCATACCGCTCCTCCGGCGGCGGCAAGCCCAGGTCGGCCGAAAACAAATCGGGCAGCCAATCCATCTCTGGCAGATACAGGCCCAGCCGGATGCTCCACATGCGCTGCAAATACACCGCCGCCATATAAGCAGTGATCAATTCGCGCCGGGCAGGCTCATCCATTTCGGGCAAAACAACGGGCACCCATCGAGCCAGCGATGGATGCAAAATGAACAGAGGGATGAGCGACACGCGCAGTCGCGCATCATCGCTGGCGGCCAACTGTTCGAGCAACGCCTGCGGCGCAAGCGGCTGGCCGGCTCGAGCATCGCCCGGCGCGAGAAAGCGTATGCCCTGCTCACGCAAAGCAGCCACCAACCTTTCGCGCTCACACACCCCACCCTGCTCCAAATTCCTCACCCCATCTCACGCCTCACGTTTCACGTTTCACGTTTCACGCTTCACGCTTCACGTTTCACGCTTCACGCCTCACCCCTTACTCTTGAGATAAATCCCCTGCGGGTCGAGTTCCTCGCGCAGCAGGCGCACCTCTTCTGCCGTCGGCGGCTCGGTCGTCTTGAGGTTCGCCGCCACCTTGAGCGGCCAGCCGGTGTTCTTGACGGCGTCCTCGACCCTGGCGCCGGGGTGCAAATGCGTCAGCGTCAGCTCGCCGGATTCATCTGGCTCCAAAATGCCCAAATCGGTCACCGCGGCCAGCGGTCCGCCGCCGCGCACGCCCGAAGCGATGCGCTCGGCGCGCCCGCCCAGGAAGCCCACCGACGTGGCAAAGTCGCACTTTTCGGGAAAGCGGCGCGGTTGATGCGGCGTGATGAGATAGCAACGGTTGGCCCACGCGGCCATTTCGGCCGAGCCGCCCGCGCCGGGCAGGCGCACTTTGGGCTTGCTATAGGGGCCGATGACGGTGGCGTTGATATTGCCGTATTTGTCAATCTGCGCCCCGCCCAAAAAGCCCACGTCAATCTTGCCGCGTTGCAGATAAAAGGCAAAAATTTCGTACATCGAACAAATCGCCGCCGCGCCCGAAACCAGCGTCGGGTCGCCGATGGAAAGCGGCAGGCGTTTGGGTTGCGCGCCGATGACGCCCGCCTCGTAAATCATGGTAATGTTCGGCGCGTGCGTGCGCAGCGCCAGGTTGCACGCCAGGTTGGGCAGGCCGATGCCCACAAAGACCACGTCGCCATCGCGCAGCAGCCGGCTGGCGGCGACCACCATCATTTCGGTCGAAGTGTAATCTGTCATTTTACTCACTTCCTCTTGTCAGAGATTTTTATGCCTAAATTGCGTTCCGTCAATCGGCGCGCGCCGGCGATGCAATATCTTTTCACGTCATTCCAGCGCACGCGCTTGAGCATGACCAATTCGCGTGGGTCTTGTTCAGCATCTTCAAAGTAACACAACGCGCGCGCCGCAATGACCGTAAAGCTGGGACGGTCATAATACTTTTGGGGCGCAAGCTCCAGCAGCCTGTCCAGCGGCGCAATATCGCGCATGCAATACAGGTCCACAAAATCGCGGCGCCTTCCCCGGCTGTTGATGGCTGCCAGCTTCATCAATCCAATGTCCGTAATGGAGGCCAGCCGGATGCCTTCTATGTCGAGCGTTGGCTCAAGCAGGGGATGATGCTGATAGATGAAACTGACCTTGACACCCATCAGCGTCGCAACAATCATTACATCCTCCGATGTTTGAATCTCAGCCTGGCCCGATTTGCGCAATGCCGCCACAATTCCAGCGCGCGTGCCTGCTTTCAGCTGGTCTTCCCACGAAAAGAAATCCAGGTCATACGAGATACGATGCCCAAGCTGGAGCGCCAGCGCTGTGCCGCCGCCCAGATAAAAGCGTCGGATAAACGGTTGTTGAGCGAGAAACCCGAGCGCGCGCTGCGCCTCGGGCGTGATGGCTTCGAGGTGTAAAGTCATCGCGGTTGGTCCCAAAAGATAGTTTTGACTTTGCCCCACGGCGGCAATTTGTAGCGTTTAATTCCCAGCACCCATCGCCAGTAATCAAAAGAATAGGGCGACAGCCCACGATAACCGTAGCGACGCACCCACGCGGTCACGCGCTGGCGGCCATAACGCGCAAACAACCAGCGCAACTCGTCCCACGTCCCCCGCTCCAAAATGCGCTCGATGATGACACTGGCGTAACCCTCATCATCCATCTTGCCAAAGTCATATTCCGGGAATAACCACGCCGTAGATTCGGGCAACGTTTTGCGTTTCACTTGCTCATCAACCTCCCGCTACACCTTGAGCGCCGCTACTGGCTTGCTCGTTTTCGGACAGGATTTGGAGCACATGCCTCAGCAACACCGTTACCTGGTTCTGTATAATGTCCCATAAAATATCTTCATCCAGGCCAAAGTATTCGTGAATGGTCACATCACGCAGGCTGGCAATCTTGGCCCACTCCACACAGGGGTAAAGGCGTCGTATTTCGGGAGGAATATGTTTGGCGGCTTCGCCAATGATTTCGAGATTTCGTACTATGGCGTCAAACGTTTTTTCATCCTGCACAAACTGCTCAAAAGTCAAATCCTTTGCATAGCGCAATATTTTCTCGCAGGATTCCCGCATGTCGTCCAGGTAAAGCCGATAGTCACGTGACATACACGGCCTCCTTTTCGACATAAGGGCGCAGGCGTGGTTTGAGTGATTTGCGCGTGACCAAATCTACCTTGCTCCCAAGCAAGTCTTCGAGAAAAAACTTGAGCCCTATATACTGCTCAAAAGTGGCCCGCCCTTCAAACTCAACGAGAATATCCACATCACTGCCCGCCCGCGCCTCATCTCTGACAACTGAACCAAAGAGCGCCAGTGATTTTACGCCAAAACGGCACAGCTCTTTTTGCTGACTCCCTAGCAATCTGACAAGCTCATCTCGTTTCATCGTTCCACCCTCTACGCTCCACGCTCCAGGTTACTCGAACCTCCCATAATTCACCGGCTGGCTGTACTGCGGCGTCACCGCCAACCGCTGGTGCGTTTCCTGGCCCAGTTTGGCCCAATACTCGTCGCGGTCCTTTACGCCGTACACCCATTCGTCCAGCCATTTTTGCGTGGCGGCCTCGTCCGAAGTAATCCTGTCCCACTCGATGTAAAAGGGATTGTCACGGTCGTAATAGCCCTGCGCATACGAGGGATGGCAGCAATGCGGCACGGCGCACACCGCGCTCACGACAAAATCAGGGATGATGGTGCGATTGGGGTCGCTGCGAATCACGCTCTCGTCCACGATTTCTTCGCACGTCACAATCACGCGGCTGGCGGCAAAAGCGGCTTCTTTTTGCTCGCCGAGGATGCCCCAGATGTGCGCGTTGCCTCTGGCGTCGGCGCGCTGGACGTGGACGATGGCAACGTCGGGATTGAGCGCGGGCACGGTCGTCAACACCTCGCCCGTGTACGGGCACGCGACCGTTTTGTACTGCGGATTGTTGGCGGGCAGGTCGCGGATGGCCGTGGATTTCATCGGCAAAAACGGCAACCCGGCCGCGCCGGCCGTCAGCCGCGTAATCGTGGCAAAGTGGCCGTACTCTTCGATTTCGAGCTGGCCCGTTTCGATGGCCTTGCGCACCGGGCGCAACATTCCCACGCCCGGATTGCCCGCCCACGAAAAGATGAGCTTGCGGGCGCAACCGGCCGCCACCATCATATCGTAAATCAAATCCGGCGTGGCGCGCGCCAGCGTCAGCTCGCGCTTGCGCTGCCGAATCATTTCGTGCGCCGCCGCGAACGGGATGAGGTGCGTAAACCCGGCCGCGTACACGCAATCGCCGTCGTGAACAAATCGAGCAATCGCTTCAGAAAGAGTCATTACTTTGGTCATAGACAGATATCCTTGTATTGAAATTCTTGGCGTCCTTTGCGTCTTGGCGGTGAAAAAATACTATCCTCGATGCCATTGAACGTCAGGAAGTCAGGCGGTCGGGCGGCCACGCATCCAACCCAAACTTGCGGTTGAGCCACGAAACGACCTTGTTCACCATTCGCGGACGGTGGCCGGCGAACCAGTGATCGGCCCCTTCGATAAGATACAAATCGGCGCTATCGCCAGCGTGTTGTTTGAGTTCCAGCGCCTGCGCCATCGGCACCTGGTCATCGGCTGTGCCGTGCACGATGAGCAACGGGCGATTGGACACATCCGCAATCAGGTCAACCGGATTGTACATCGCGCCGAGCGCGCGCCACTGGCTCTGCAAACCGCGTGAGGTAATGCCATGCAGATGGCGCACAAAATCGTCCGCCCTGTCTTCGATCATCGAAGCCGAGCGGGTATTGGTGATGCCGTTGAGCGTCACGATGGCTTTGACGTGCTGGTCGCGGCTGGCGGCCACCAGCGCCGCCCATCCCCCGATGCTATGGCCGATCAACGCCAGTCGCTGCGGGTCAACGGCGTAATCGCCCCCGAGCAAATGTTGAATGGCGCAATGCACATCATCGGGAATGCCCACCAGCGTGTAATCGCCTTCACTGCCCCAACAGCCGCGATAATGAAAGATGAGCGTGTTCCAGCCTGCGTCTTGCAAAGCATACGCCACATCAGTATTCTTCTCCAGGCCGGGAACGCCGTGTAACAGAATGGCGGTCGGATGCAGCCCCCCGCCGCTGGCGCAATAGAGCGCGCCCAGCAACTTGCAGCCGGCGCTTTCAAAGACGACGCCTTTGAGACTAAGCCCATTCATAACCCACCTCCTGTCGCCTTGCTCCCTCGCTCTCGGTCCGACAAGCGAGGTTACGGCTTGATAACCGTCCTGCTCTGTTCGTGCATGTACTGTTGGAGATAGTAAGGCCCGCCGCCGGCTTTGCCCGTGCTGCCCGAGCCTTTCCACCCGCCAAACGGTTGATAACCGGGCCACGCGCCGGTGGTCGCTCCCGCCTGGCGATTGACATACGTCACCCCCGCCTGGATGTTCTCAAAGAACCATTCGATCTCGGCCGGGTCGGAACTGTAAAAGCCGGCCGTCAGGCCATAGTTCACCGCATTGGCATGCTGCAGCGCTTCTTCCAGGCTATCTACGGCCGCAATCGTTGTGATGGGCAAAAACATTTCTTCCTGCCACAAAGGATGGTCCAGCGGCAATTCATCCACGATCGTCGGCGCGCAAAAATACCCCTTAGCCAGCTCGCCATCCGTCAGGTAACGCCCGCCTATCAGAATTTTACCGGCGTGGCTCAGTTCATCGCAGTAACGCATATAGTCATTATACGCCTTTTGATTGATCACCGGCCCCAACCACACATCGCGCTGGCTCGGGTCGCCGACGCGGATGGCCGCCGTGAGCGCCAGCAGCCGGCTCACAAAAGCCTCCTTGACCGGGCGTTCCACCAAGATGCGCGAACACGCGCTGCATTTTTGTCCCTGCAAGCCAAACGCGCTGCGCATCACCCCCATCGCCGCGATGTCCAGATCGGCCTTGCGGCTGATGATGGCCGGATTCTTGCCGCCCATCTCGACGATGCACGGGCGCGGATAGCGGCCCGCCGCGCAGCCGGTGAACGTGCAATAGATGTGCATGCCCACCGCATAGCTGCCGGTAAAAGTGATGCCATCTACCTCAGGATTTGAAATCAACTCCTGGCCCAGCGTGCCGCCCGGCCCGGTGACAAAATTGAACGCGCCGGCAGGCAACCCGGCGTCCAAAAAGCAGCGCGCCAACTCGTAACCAGCGTAGGGCGCATCCGTCGCCGGTTTGAACACCACCGTGTTCCCCGCCAGCAGCGCGGCGCCGGCCGGACCGCCCGCCAGCGCAAACGGGAAATTGAACGGGCTGATGACCGCCCACACGCCATAAGGGCGCAATACACTGATGTTAGAGTGTTTGGGAGATTCTTTGCTCATCGCTTTGACAAAGCCGCCGTTGGCTTCCATCTGGTCGCAGTAAAAATAAATCAGGTCAGCGGCCTCTTGCACATCGCCCAACGCTTCGAGCCGGTTCTTGCCCACTTCCAGGCTGAGCAGCGCGCTGAGCTGAAAGATGCGCTTTTCGATCAGCCCCGCCACGCGGCGGACCAGCCTGACGCGCTCTTTCCATCCTACCCTGCTCCAGATGGAAAACGCCCCGCGCGCCGCCGCCAGCGCCGCGCGCGCGTGCTGAGCCGTGCCTGTCTGGAAACGCCCCAACACCCAATCGCGATTGATGGGACTCGAATCATCGAACGTCTCCTCGCTGCTCACCGCCTGACCGCCGATGAGCATTGGATGAGTCTTGCCCAATTCAGCTTTCACGCTCGCCAGCGCTTTGTCGAACTGATCGTGCAATTCGGGACGGGGGATGCCCAGCGTGGCATACGTAATCTTGAACTTGTCAGAAGCCGATGGCTTTTTCGCGGCTGTCTTGCGTGCCACCGCTTTCGTGGCAGCAGCCACCGTGCGGCCCCGCGTTTTTCCCGTTGCCATTTGAGCCACTCCTCTATCTCTGCGTTGTCTCTGCGTCTACATCAACCAGCAATTGATCCAGCACATCGAGCGCCAGCTTGAGCTCGCTTTGTGCGATGATCAGCGGCGGGCAAAGGATGAGCAGATTGCCGCGCGTGGCAAAGCTGACCTCGCGCCTGCGCCCTTCGGCGACCAGCTTTTTGAGCGCGGCGGGTGGTTGAGGCCAGGGCGCCAGCGGCTCACGCGTGGCGCGGTCACGCACAAACTCGACCTGCGCAAACAGCCCCTGACCGCGCACGTCGCCAATGCACGGATGGCCTTCAGCCAGCTCGCGCAGTTGGCCGTGCATCCACACGCCCAGCTCCTTGCTGCGCTCGATCAATCCTTCGCGCTCATACGTTTCCACCGCCGCCCGCCCGGCCGCGCAACTGAGCGGATGGCCGCTATACGTCAGGCCCGATTCCAATGGGCGGTCGTGGAAATAGTCGGCGATTTTTTTGTTGACGACAACCGCCCCCAGCGGCAAATGCGCGCCGGTCAACCCTTTCGCCAGCGTCATCATATCGGGCGCGCCGCCATAGTTCTGCCAGCTAAACCATGCCCCCGTGCGCCCAAAGCCGGCCATCACCTCATCGGCAATCAACAGCACGCCATAGCGATTGCACACCTCGCGCAGGCGCGGCCAGTATTCCGGCGGCGCGGTGATGCCGCTGGTGCCCGAGGCCGGTTCGACCAGCACCGCCGCCACCGTGTGCGCCCCTTCCCATTCGATGACATCGGCGATGTGCGCGGCGCAGCGAATATCACACGCCGGATAGCTCAGCCCGAACGGGCAGCGATAACAATACGGCGGCAGTGCGTGAACGACGCCCGGCGGCCCCGGCGGATAATTCCAGCCGCGATTGTCGCCCGAAAGCTCCATCGCGCCGGCCGTCGCGCCGTGATAGGAGCGATGGCGCGTGATAACCTTGTGCCGTCCGGTCACCCACCGCGCAAACTTGATGGCGTTCTCGTTGGCGTCCGCGCCGCCCAACGTAAAGAACACCTGGCCGCCCTCCATCTGCGCATGTTCCACCAGCTTGGCCGCCAGCTGCGCCCGCGGTCGGCTGCCCCACGCGCTGGTGACAAAGCACAGCTCATCCGCCTGCCGCTTGATCGCCTCGACAATTGCGGGATGATTGTGCCCCAGATGGTTACATTCAGCCTGCGCGCTCATATCCAGGTAGCGGCGGCCCTGGTCATCCCAAAACCACGCGCCCTGCCCGCCCACAACGGTCGGCGCGTTCCATTGCGATTGGACGCACCACGTATGCAACACGCGCGCCT
>FWPV01013828.1_pt1 | contig 12030 bp, 9 predicted proteins | sample 2228371 | NCBI WGS metagenome assembly FWPV01 (sample SAMEA103939776, study PRJEB20133) | metagenome | reverse complement strand
CCCACCCCGGCTTTTTCAGAGCCGGCCAACGGGTTTGCAGCCCGCGGGAGACACCAGTCTCGTGCTCCCTGATATAAAATATCATTATATATAATACTGTATTTTGTTGGAGGAATATGTTATTTTAAGAGTAATTTCCGGAATTGCAAAAGGACACAAGCTTAAAACAATAAAAGGAATTTCCACAAGACCCACAACCGACAGGGTTAAAGAGTCTTTGTTCAATATTATTTCCGGTATGATTCCGGGTGCCGAGGTTTTAGATATTTTTGCCGGAACCGGCAGCATCGGAATAGAAGCATTAAGCAGAGGAGCCGATTTTGCTGTATTTGTAGATAAAAGCAGTGAGTGTACTCGCGTAATAAAGGAAAACCTTGTGCATACAAAATTAATGGATAAGGCTTCTGTGATTACGGGTGATATTTTTATCATCTTGAATAAGATATCTAAAAACAACAAAAAATTTGATATAATATTTCTTGATCCGCCATATAAAAAAAATCTTGTTGTTGAAACTTTAAAATGTATAGAAAAAAATGCTATAATTAAGCCTGAAGGGATTATTATTGCAGAACATGGTTTTGACGACGGTGTTCCGGATGAAATAGGCGGATTTACAAGGTATCGATGCCAGAAATACGGCATAACGGCTATATCTTTTTTTAAAGCTATGGACGGATTAATAAATTTATAGAGCGAGAAGGTATGAATGTGAGTGTGTATGTATATCCAGGAAGTTTTGACCCAATTACAAACGGTCACATGGACATAATTGAGAGAGCATCCAAACTGTGTGACAAGCTTATTGTTGCTGTTTTGGTAAACAGAAGTAAAACACCGGTGTTTTCACTGGAGGAAAGAGTGGATCTGATCAAGTGCAGTGTAAAGCACTTACATAATGTTGAAGTTGAAAGCTTTTCCGGACTTTTGATAGATTATATGAATGAAAAGAAAGCAAAGGTTATTATTAAAGGTTTGAGAGCAGTATCGGATTTTGAATATGAGCTTCAAATGGCGTTATTAAATAAAAATCTTGACTCCGATATTGAGACATTATTTATGATGACCAATATAAATTACTCGTTTTTGAGCTCTAGTTCCGTTAGGGAACTGGCAACTCATAAAGGGAATATTGACGGTTTGGTTCCGGATTGCATAAAGGAAAGGGTAATAAAGCGGTTCAGCGGATAAATATTAAGTTTTTGTATTAAGTTTTGCAAAGGCTTGAACAAATTGATAAAAATATTTATAGTAAGGGTAAACGAAAAAGTAATAGTATAGAAGAGTGCTAAATTTATTGGTGAGTTCTTGTTGATAGAAGTCAATAAGACTGGGAGGGATTATAATGGAAATGCTTTCGATTTTGGAAACACTTGAAGACCTTATCGAGAAGAGTGTGAGTGTACCGTTTTCAGGAAAGTGCATGGTGGATAAGGAAGAAGTGCTTGAGATTATTAAAGAAATCAGATTGAAACTGCCTGATGACCTCAAGCAAGCCAAGTGGGTAAAGGAGGAAAGGCAGAGGATTCTCCTTGAGGCCCAACAGGAAGCCAATAACATAATAAAGGATGCCGAAAACCAGATTGCTGCCCTTGTGGATGAGCATGAGATTACAAAAAAAGCATATGAGCAATCAAATGAGATTATTTCAAACGCTCAGAAAAACGCAAGGGAGATAAGGCTCGGTACCAGGGAATATGCCGACAGTGTTTTAAGCAAGGTTGAAGAAATTCTTGAAGAGACATTACAGGTAATAAGAGAAAACCGTAAAGAACTAAAGTAAATTGAAAAAGATTAAATAAAAAAGCGGTTAAATTTTCTTTGAACCTGCAAATCCCTTAATTAAACTGAAAATAAGTGAAATGACGGTAAGTAAAATAAGAAGGATGACGGAAATCAGCATGTTTTGCATCGAATACAGGAGCGAATTTATCCATGGGAATTCCGATTGCATCATTTCGTTAAAAACACTTTTGACAATGAAAGGGGTTATTTGCGGTAACCTTGCTGCTATCGATATGTAAATCGCAGCGAGTATTCCCTGAAGCATTTTTCCAATAAGATAAGGCTTTATGCTGATATCGGTTTTGCTTATGATACTGTAAACCTGTGAATGTACCGATATTCCGGCCCAACCTAGTATGAGGCTTACCGCTGCGAGTTTGTCAATAAGTGCGGTTCCTTCCACATTGCAAGCCATGTTTGACCCGGTTGTTATTTCAAAAAATCCGCTTAGAAGTGCGGTAATCATTTCTTTGGACATACCTAAAAGGGAAAGAACAGGATATATAAAGTCGGACAGAAGTGCTATAAACCCAATTTCAATTAAAACATTAATAATAACTGAAAACAGTATAATGAAGCCTCCGATGGTCATCATTACATTAATTGAGTTTTTAACGGCATCTCCCAGAATTATTCCGAGGTTTGGATTTTGTCTGCCGATTTGAGCCAGTTCCTTTTTAAATCTTGCCCATGTTTTTTCATTACTTGCGAGGCTGGTACTTTCTTTATTCCTTCCGTAAAATCTGAAAATAATTCCTACAGTTATGCTTGCCAATATGTGACATGAAAGAATAAGTAAACCAAGCTCAGGCATTTTGAACATCCCCACCGCAACAGCTCCGACAATAAACAACGGTCCTGAATTGTTGGTGAAAGATAAAAGCCTTTCGGACTCGGTTTTAGTAAGAAGATTATCTTCTCTCATGCTTGCGGTGATTTTCGCTCCTACAGGGTAGCCACTGGTAATACCCATTGCTAGGGCAAAGGAGCCACATCCGGGCACGTTAAACAGGGGACGCATGATAGGCTCTAAAAGCACTCCTATGGCGTTTATGAATTTTGTCTTGTTTAGGATTTCGGATGCAACAAAAAACGGAAACAGGGAAGGAAATACAACACCAAGCCATAACTGGATTCCCTTGGATGCTGACTTTACCGCGGTGTCGGAAAACATGATAAGCAAAAGTATAAAAGCCACACAGGCTATAGGAAGTGTGATGGACCTTAGATTGATTACTTTAATTTGCTTCATTGAAACAGCCAGCAATACCGGTACTATGATAATAATAGCCACAAAGTATGGATTCATATGCCATCCCCGTTATTTCAAACTTGCCTCATGGTTTATTCTATTTGGTTGTTATGAAAAATAGAACTTGGTTTAATACATAAAAATACGGTTTATTTCATTGACGATATTGGCTTTACTGCCATTAATTTCAGTTTTTCTATTGACAGATTAGGTCTAGAGCGATAGACTTTAACCAGGTCTATTAAAATAAACCTAGGGAGGCAAATATATGGAAAAATATAAGCTGTTTGATGCGGAATACAAGTTTGTCAGTATTATTTGGGACAACGAACCTATCAATTCCACTGAACTTGTAAAGCAGTGTGCAGATAAACTTGGGTGGAAAAAATCAACTACTTACACTGTATTAAAAAAGCTTTGTGAACGCGGTGTTTTGCAAAACAAGAATGCGACGGTCACTTCATTGGTAAAGCGTGAAGATGTGCAAAAATTTGAAAGCAGAGCTGTATTGGAAAAAAAATTTTGACGGTTCGCTGCCGAAATTTCTGACTGCCTTTTTAAGCGACCGTAAGCTTTCCGAGCAGGAAGCCGAGGAACTGAAGCGGATAATAGAGGAGGCGATGAAATGAGTGTTCTTCAAGATTTATTTACTTCTATTATCAAAATGAGTATTACTGCATCCTATGTAGCTATCGGCGTTATTTTTATCCGTCTGCTTCTCAAAAAATGCCGAAGGTTTTATCCTATATTCTTTGGGCTCCTGTGTTTTTCCGACTTTTATGTCCTTTTTCTTTTAATTCGGATTTGAGTTTTTTTAACTTGGTAGACCTTAATGCCAAGCAAGGAAGGGGAGTATCTGAGTTTATTCCACAAAATACGGGCGCGGTTCAGTTCGGTATTGACAGTGCTGTAAATGCTTCTTTGCCGACAGCCGTTCCGTCAGCAACTCTGAATGTGATGCAGTTATGCATAACTGTTTTCAGTCTTGTTTGGATTTTTGGGGTTGTTGTGTTATTATTTTATAGCATTTTTTCCTGTTTAAAAATCAAGGAAAGACTTCAGACTGCGACAATTGTACGAGACAATGTCTTTGAAACCGATGCCGTCGATACAGCTTTTGTATTCGGCTTTATCCGTCCGAGAATCTATGTGCCTGCAAATATTGAAAATGCCATCTTGCCATACATATTGGAACATGAACGAGTCCATATTCTAAGGAGAGATTATCTCATAAAGCCCATTGCTTTTCTCGCACTAATCCTTCACTGGTTTAATCCCCTCATTTGGATATGCTTTACTCTTATGAGCCGGGACATGGACATGTCCTGCGATGAGAGTGTGCTGTACAGGCTGGGTGAAGATGCAAAGGGCGGTTATTCAAATTCATTGCTAGCGCTGTTAATTAAAAGGAAAGGAATTTTAACGGCAAATTCCCTGGCCTTTGGCGAGAGCCATGTAAAGACCAGGATAAAAAATGTACTTAAATTTAAAAAACCGGCATTATGGGTTATAATGGTTTCGATTGTGGCGGTTTTGGCGGCTGTAATTGTTTTTACCGCAAATCCATCCGGGGAAGGAACCGTTTCAGCAAGAGCTAAAAGAAAACTTGCGGACGTTATTGATCAATACTATCAGGTAGCCGATCCAATCAATAAGGGAACACTCAAAATTTATAACATAAAAAAATACGGCAGCGGCTATCTGGTATTAGCCGAAAAATATAGTGGGGATGGTGATATTCATACTTTCTTGTTTTTGATAAATCGTGATTTTAGTATAGTGACTAAAGCTTTTGGGAATATGCCTATAAGTCCCTGTTTTTCGGCCAATGTGGTAAAGCATCAGGGGAAAAGTATAGTTTACGGCAATTTTGATAAAAAGAGATGGGACCCGAAAACAGACCTTGTAAACGATGTGCAGATTGACTTTATAAAAATTATCTTTGAAGACGGAACCGTAGTTGAGGAAGAGGTTTCGATGGATAAGGGATATATAGTTGTTGCCGATACCGTGGCAGGTATAAAAAATATTGAAGTTTATAACAAGCAGAGAGAACTCTAAAGTGATTTAAGTGAGACCATTTGTCACGATCAAATTTGGTATTAGAAAATGGATAATAAAATCTTATCATAATCAGAAAGACGAAAAGGGTTTAGATTTAAGGCTGATAATATTGTAATTATAAAACCATACAAAAGGAAAATGATGGTTTACAGTTTTTATAAAAGTAATATATAATTAAAGTATAAATTAATAGTTGGGGGGAGTAGAATGAGATTCAAAAGGGCGGTATCTTTGTTATTGGCGGTATGCATAATTTTTACATTCAATCCGTCGATTTTTGCATCCCAGGGTGCGTATGACAGAAACGGCTTTCGCTTAGTACCGGTCAAAGCAGATTCTACAGGTATTGCGGTTGACAGCGAATTTCTGTTGGAGACTGAAAAGGATTTTACTTTGGAGGAAGTAAGAGACGCTTTTTCAATTGACGGTGAGCCGGACCCAATTATTGAAGAACTTGATCCCAATTTTTTCAGCATTAAACTCTCAAGGCCACTTCTTGAAAACACTGTTTATACCTTCAGAATGAGTACTGATATAGAGACAACATGGGTTTTTCAAACTCAGACGGAATTTAAAATATTAGGGACCCTGCCGGGAAACGAATCGGTGGGAGTACCGGTAAACACGGGAATTGAAATTTATTTCAGCCATTCGAATTTCAGCAATATTGAGGACTATTTTGAAATTACTCCTTATGTTCCCGGAAGATTTGAGGTTCATGACAAGACGGCTGTGTTTGTTCCAAGAGAGTTAAAAGAAGAAACCCTGTATACCGTTAGAATAAAAAAAGGCATAAAGATTGAAGGCACTGAAAGAACAATAAAAGATGACTATGTCTTTTCCTTTGAAACAAGATCAATACAGACTCAAGATCCTGTTGAGCCCACGATACATATCAATTATAACCGTCAGATAACAGATGTTTTACCTGAAGAAAAACCTCAGATACCTTTCAACTATTATATAAGAAATGCAGGAGCTGCTTATAAGGAATTTATCCTCAATACTACAGTCTATGCTTATAAGGATTTTGAATCTTTCTATGAAGCAGTGTGCCAAAGGAATAATATTCCCCAATGGGCACAAATAAGCTATTCCAATAGTTTTCTTCCCGTGGACGGGCTCGAGAAGGTGTTGAAATTCGAGCAGATTTTGAACAAAGACGGACGGATATCAGGAAGCTTCAATATCGAGATACCTCAAAACCTTCCCGAGGGATATTACATTGTGGACAGCTTATGTGAGGGCAAGAGGGCACAGACCTTTATACAGGTGACCAATATAGGCACTTATATAACAAAGAGTGATACCCAAACCTTGGTATGGCTCAATGACTTGAATTCAGGGAAACCGTTGGGCGATGCCTCAATAGGTTTTTCCAATGTAAAGGATACTTTCGTCACAGATAAAAAAGGTATTGCAATCTTTGATACAAAACTGATAAACCCGGAAAGCGATGAGACTTACACTTGGGAAACCCAACTTATGTCGGTGAAGACAGCTGACGGCAGAAAGTCTCTTTTAGATACAACATCCTACTTTTATTACTATGACTACTATTATAGTGATTTATACTATTATGGAGGCTACTACCGTTATGAACCCGTAAGCGACAAATATTGGAAATACTTCTATACCGACAGGGGTATGTACAAGCCGGATGATACCGTTAGTGTATGGGGATTTATAAAAAACAGGTATGAGGATGAAAAAATCGATTATCTGACATTGGAAATTTATCAGGGATGGAACGTAAATAACAGTTTTCCTATTATTAAAGAAAACATAAGCGTGAAGGACAACTTTTTTGAAGGACAGGTAAAGCTTCCGAATTTACCTAAGAATTATTACACCCTTTTACTCAAAAAAGGCAATACCTTGATTTCCAGCAGTGTTATCCGGGTGGAGAATTATGTGAAACCTTCTTACAAATTGACCATTGAAAAGGATAAGCAGGCAGTATTTATCGGGGATAAAGTTAATTTCAAACTCAATGCGGCATTCTTCGAGGGAACCGGAGTTTCAAATCTGAACGTAAATTATACCATTGGTACAGGAGCCCTTACCGGCAGTTCCATCACCAATAATGCCGTTACGGATACCGGCGGGAATTTGGATATAGAGTACATTCCTATGGTTACCAACGATGCCCTGCAGGGAATAACCACGGTTGGCATAAATGCCAGAGCCCTTCTTCCGGAATCGGGAGAAATAACGGCTAATAATTTGGTGAGACTGTTTATAAACGATATCGATGTAAGTCTTAAGGGAGAATTAAAAAATGAAAAGGGAACCATAACCGCCAAAGTTCGTGAAATTGTTCTTGACCGTCTGAACAGAGGAACGGCACAGAATATAAACGATTATTTGGGGGATCCCGTAAATTCAAAAAGAATTACCGGTACAATTTATAAAAATACTCTGATTAAAGAAGAGTCAGGCACTTACTATGATTATATAAACAAGGTTACCCGTAAGACATACAGTTACAGGCTTGTAAAAACTCCGGTTCAAAGCGTTTTGATGACAACGTCTTCCGACGGAGAAGCATCTTATACCTTTAATGCACCGAAGGTTGAAGACACTTACTATACCGCGGAATTATCATGCGTCGACAATACAGGAAGAAAAATGAGTTTTGTAGTATATGTAGGAGAGAAGATTGAATATTCGGGTTCTCAATACACAGGATATGCTCTTAGTTGCGATAAGAGCAGCTACAGAATAGGTGAAGACGTCAAGCTTGATTTTACCTTCTCGAGGGAGAATCTTCCCGACGGAGCCTATATTTACATTTTGTCTCAAAACGGAATCAGAAGTTTCGATACATGGAACAAATCAAGCTATACCTTTAAGTTTAAAGACGAGCATATGCCCAATGTTCAAGCTACGGCAGTATATTTCAGCGGTAAGGGCTATGTATCCGGAAGCACAAATATAAATTATGATATGAGCGAAAAAAATCTTGTGATTAAAGCCGAAACCGATAAAGATTCTTACAAACCGGGCGAAAAGGTAACGTTAAAAGTTTATGTCACGGATATTGACGGAAATCCGGTGAAGGCATGTGTAAATGCGAGCATAGTTGATGAAGCCTTTTTCAGCTTGCAGGAACAGTATGTGGACGTCATTGGAAGATTGTTTGAAAAGGTTGGATCGGGAATAATTTTTGAGGCGGTGTCCCATGATATTAAAGCAAATAATTATCAAAGGAACGAAAAGGTGGTAGATAAGTGGGGACTTCCTAACCCAGGAAACGGTGGAAGCTCCGACATAAGATCGGATTTTAGGGATACGGCACAATTTGCATCCATAGAAACCGATAGCAACGGAGAAGGTGAGGTTTCTTTCAAACTTCCGGATAACATTACTTCATGGCGCATAACCCTGTCTGCAATATCAAAAGAGCTTCATGCCGGAAGCGATAAGATTAATATGAAGGTAACACTGCCGTTCTTCATTAATTACAGCTTCAATTCATCCTATATGAAGGGCGACTGTCCGATAATGGCAGTAAATGCTTACGGAACAGGATTGAAGGAAAATGATGTTGTATACTTTGAAGTGTATGACAAGAAAAATCCCGAGAACAAGGTTACCGTTAAGGGAAAAGCCTTTGACAGTGTCAACATTCCGATGTGGACTCTTGAAAGCGGATACTATGATTTAATAATACGGGCTTATACCGAAACAGGACTTTCCGATGCAGTACAGCATTCGATAAATGTGGTGGAGTCGTACTACCGGATTGAAAAGGCAGACTTCTTTGACATTGTCCCAGGCATGACCATAAAAGGCGGAGAGTCCGGAAATACAAGGATCATAATTCAGGACAGAAGCAAAGGAATGTATTTTTCAGAGCTTATGAACTTGTACTATAGCTCCGGAAACAGGATAGACCAGTTTATTTCTAAATATTTTGCTTCAAAGCTTTTAAATGAGCATTTCAAGGACAATACATTTGTCAATGCTCTTGAGAAGCCGGATCTTTCGGAGTATCAAAAGACTGACGGAGGATTGGCGTTGCTGCCTTATTCCGACAGTGATCTTGAAATTTCGGCCAAGCTTTCTGTATTGGCAAAAGATTTTGTGAACACACAGAAGCTAATAGGCTATTTTGAAAAAATGACCGATGACAATGCTACCCGAATTAAAGCCCTGTATGGACTAGCAGTTTTGGATCAGCCTGTTTTGATAATGCTTGATGAAGCCGAGAAGATTGATAACACGAGCATTTTGGACACTATATATCTTGCACTTGCTTATTGTGAACTTGGCGATTATATTAAAGCAGAAGAGATATATGAGGAAAGGATATCTCCATATATTGAAGAATATGCCCCATATTACAGAGTGAATACCGGCTCAAATAAGGACAGTATTTTAGAAGCTACTTCCCTGTGTGCTTATCTGGCTTCCAAGCTTGACAGACCGGAAAAGGAAGGCTTGTATGATTATTGCCGGGTCCATTTTTCCAAAGAAATACTTATATATACCGAAAAGCTCATGTATATTTCTGGAGAAATCGGCAAAGCGGATAGCAGCGATTCTCAATTCACATACAGTTATGACGGCAAAGAGGAAACAGTTGAATTGAAAAACGGAAGGAGTTTTAGTATCGATCTTCTGCCTCATCAATTGCAAGACTTTGAAATAGTTGATGTAAAAGGAAGAGTAGACGGAGTATCGATTTATAAAGAGAATGTATTTGACATCAAAAAAGTAGACGATCAAATATCTATAAAGCGTTCCTATTATCATACCAACGGTGTTGCTGTCAATGCAAATACTTTGAAACAAGGAGACATTATAAAGGTAAGGCTTGAGTGGAAAATAAGTTCCAATGCCTTTGACGGGGTTTATGAAATAACCGACTATCTCCCTTCGGGATTGAAACCTTACAGATCATTGTGGAATACCGACGGACAGAAGATAACCTTCTATGTGTACAACACCCCGTACTGGAGGTCGAATCCATACATTGAATATTATGCGAGGGTTATAAGCCCGGGAGTTTATACGGCTCAGGGAACTGTAATTCAGAGTCTGACATCAAGGGGCATTATAAACACTGCAAAAACGGAAACGGTAACCGTTGAAACCGATGAGCTGATTTCAGAACCCATTGATCCTCCGGTAATCGAACCTACTCCCGAGCCGGTATTATATGGGGATCTGAACGGTGACTTGGAAATTGATTCCTTAGATTTTACTCTTCTTAAAAGATTTATTTTAAGACGTATCGATGCATCGTCCATATCCTTGAAGGCGGCTGACTTAAACGGTGATGAAAGCATAGATTCATTGGATGTAACTCTTTTAAAAAGATTCCTGCTGCGTAAAATAAAAAAATTCCCGGTTGAGGAATAGCAGGGGAAGAATATAATACAGGCAATACACAAGGGACACTCCAAACTTGGGGTGTCCCTTAATTTAAAAGTATTTACAAGCTCTGTATTTGAATAACTTAAGCTTGTGGAATATTTTTCTTAAATTTTTACTTTTTCTTCGGCTTCTTCTTAAACTCGGGAGCTTCCTTTATTGCACCGCCAAGAACTTTGAAGCCTTTTTTGATCATATCTTTTGTTTCCTTCGACAGTACCAAAGGCTTATCACCGACGTTATTCCATCCTGGAGTCGACAGATCGTCGGGAGGCAATTCCAACTGTTCCCAATTGGCGAACAAACGTCCCCAATCGGAATTGGATATTTCTCTTACCCTGCTGTAATGCTTGGGATACCAGTACAAATCATGGTAAACAACGCTGGCAATATAGGACCAAGGAGCCAGAATGGTTTTTAATGACCATTCCACCGGCTTTTTTAACGGTCCCCAATAAATCAAGTGCTGACACTTGCTGGCAAAGGTCATCTTTTTGAAAGGTCCCACAAAGTTCCATTTCTCGTCCAGAGCATCTAAATCGCCGACAATTTCGATCTGACTTACGTCACCGCACCCCAGGCCGGCATCATGGGCCAATCGGATATACTTTATATCTTTTAGAGGGTCAAATCCCATTAATTTTGCTGCAACAGCGTCAATTGCCACTTGATCCGCCGATGCGAGAATTACATTTTTAACATGGGGTATCATACAGCGCGGGCCTGGACCGTCTCCGGCAAAAGTTCCGTCCATAACGGCAAAAACACCGGGATGAATTTTCTTTTGTATCATTAATAAATCCACTAAAGTTTCATGGATAACAGGGTGTGTCCAATGCCTTTTTTCATTCAGAAGTCCCCCAAATGCGTTTTTCATGGCACCGGTAGTGGTGGTGAACACATGGGTTTTAACGGTGGGGAGGTGGATGATGTTTTCACCGATGAATCTTTTGGGGATTGAAAAGCCTTTCGGATAAACATCATTGAGACACAAAAACTTCTTTGTAAGGTCTCCTACGGCTTCTCTTATGTCAATCCATTCCTCACCCTCATAAAGATGGATATTGCGAAGTCCGTGGGAATTGATAACGTTAATATGCTTGTTTTCCCTCTCTCCCAAATGAGAATCGATAACCACCGTTCTGTTATGGCAGCCATGGATCAGCTCAGGCTTATATCCATCCCGCTTCATAGCCCGGATAACACCTTCAAGCTGCCAAGGTGTGGTTGAGCTTCCGGGATAAAAGAAATGCCAGCTTATGTTTATTTTGAGTGCCGTATCGATATCTTTTGCAATATAATCCTGGTAGTTTGCCAGGTTCATCAATCTATGGTAATCCTCCAGTACAGTGGAAGGATTTGTTTTTAGTATTGCAACTCTTGATTTCATCTTTTGTTTTCCTTTCTATTTATAATTTATATACCAAGCGATATACATTATAACATATTTTAATACTTGTATGAATTCGAAAAGTAGCATGGAAATCGTGTAGGATGCTGGAATTTAGCAACAAAAGGGATTGAACCCAATAATAACCATGTACTGA
>FWPV01013823.1_pt1 | contig 12033 bp, 11 predicted proteins | sample 2228371 | NCBI WGS metagenome assembly FWPV01 (sample SAMEA103939776, study PRJEB20133) | metagenome | reverse complement strand
AACGCCGCTTCCAGCCAATCATGGTCAACGAGCCGACTGTGGAAGAGACCATCCAGATTCTGCACGGCATCCGCAGCGCATACGAGGAACATCACCGCCTGCAAATTTCGGACGAAGCCATCGAAGCCGCCGCCCGTCTCTCGGCCCGCTATGTAACCGAACGCTTTTTACCCGATAAAGCGATTGACCTGATTGACGAATCCTCTTCGCGGGTGCGCATGTACAAGAGCAAAGCCGCCACCACCGCCAAAGAGATCATGGCCAAACTGCGCGAAGTGCGCGCCAACCACAACCTTGCGCTGGAAGACGGGCGTTATGACGACGCTCAGGAATTGCAGGAACTGGAAGCCCGCCTGGAAAGCGAACTGGAAAACCTGCGCTCCGGCTGGGATCGCAGCAGCAGCCCGGTTGTCACCGCCGATGACATTGCCGAAGTCGTTTCGATGTGGACGGGCGTACCGGTCATGCAGATGGCTCAGGCCGAATCGGAACGCCTGCTGCACATGGAAGACGAACTGCGCAAGTACATCATCGGGCAGGAAGAGGCCATCCAGACCATCTCCAAAGCCGTACGGCGCGCCCGTTCCGGTCTGAAAGACCCGCGCCGCCCGATTGGCTCGTTCGTCTTTCTCGGCCCGACCGGCGTCGGCAAAACCGAACTGACCAAAGCACTGGCGCGCTTCCTGTTCGGCAGTGAGGATGCCCTCATTCAACTGGATATGTCCGAATTCATGGAACGCCACACCGTCAGCCGCCTGGTCGGCGCACCGCCCGGTTATGTCGGCTACGAAGAAGCCGGACAGTTGACCGAGGCGATTCGCCGCCGCCCCTACTCGATTGTGGTGTTCGACGAGATCGAAAAAGCCCACCCGGAAGCCCACAACATGCTGCTGCAAATTATGGAAGAAGGCCACCTCAGCGACGCGCGCGGCCACAAAGTGGACTTCCGCAATACCATCATCGTGATGACCTCCAACATCGGCGCGGATGTGATCAAACGCCAGAGCGGTCTGGGCTTCCCTCTGCAGCGCGATGAAGCCGCCGAGGAAAAGCAATCCTACGAGGAAATGCGCAAGAAATTGACCGACTCGCTCAAGCGCGTCTTCCGCCCCGAATTCATCAACCGCCTCGATTCGGTGATCGTCTTCCGCGCCCTCAATCGCGAGGATATTCAAAAGATCGTATCCCTGGAATTGAACAAAGTGGCCGAGCGGCTGGTGGAAAACAACATCCGCCTGCGCGCCACCGATGCCGCTGTTCAACTGCTGGCCGAACTGGGTTACGACCCGGATATGGGCGCCCGTCCGCTGCGGCGTGTCATTCAGAACAAAATTGAAGACCGCCTCTCGGATGCCCTGCTGGCCGGTGAGTTCCGCGAAGGCGATACGATTGTGGTGGATGTCAACGAAGATCAGGACATCACCCTGCGCAAAGAGGACAGTACCTCCGGCGAACCGGAGAAAACGCTGGAAGCCAGCGCCTGATCATACACGAAAACCAAAAACCAGAGGGTATCATTGCCCTCTGGTTTTGCTTTTAAATTTTGAAGTACCGTTTACGCTGTGTTAATGGTGTTACCCATTAAACTTTACAACTTTTCCCACTCCTCAACCGATAAATGGAGCTGGCGCAACAGTCGCCTTAACAAATCTTTGCTAATTTCTCCCCGATGCGGATTAGGCAAAACCAACCGAAGTTCATCTTTCACCATAAATTCATGTTTGCCGCCCGCATAAGGCCCCTTAAATCCCGCTTTCCTGAGGGTTCTGATGAAATCATTCCTCTTGATGGGTCCAAAAGGCGGCATCCTTAGACCCCTTCGGGCAACAATTCCAGTCCACCAACCGCTGGTAATTTATGGCCCATTCGCAGCCCAAGAATAATCCAATCTTCCAAAGCACTTTGTAATTCTTCACGGCACTCTTCCAGTGTTCCCGCCTGTGCCCAAACACCGTTAAAACCGGGAATTTCTCCGTAAAACTGACCGTCTTCGAGGATTTCGTATTTTGCCATACGCATTGCGTTTTGAATATATGCAATCAACATCTGGCACCTCCTTAGACTATTATACCTCACCCCAGCCGGCCTGAATTATTCGTAACGCAGGGCTTCAACCGGCTCTAAATTGGCGGCACGGTTGGCCGGGTATAGACCGAAGAACAGTCCCACCGCTGTGGAGAAGATGGTGGCCAGCAAAATGGCGTTGATGCCTACCACGGGGGTAAAGGGCGTGCCGGAACGGGCCGCCACCTGCCCGACCACGAAGGCAATCAGCCAGCCGAAGCCAATCCCAATCAGTCCGCCGAACAGCGAAAGCAGCGAAGATTCGGTCAAAAATTGAATCAGAATATCGCGCTTGCGCGCCCCAATTGCCTTACGCAGGCCGATCTCACGCGTCCGTTCGGTCACCGAAACCAGCATGATGTTCATAATGCCGATGCCGCCCACCAGCAGGGAAATGGCGGCAATCCCGCCCAGAAAGACGGTCAATACGCCCGTGATGGTCTGGGCGGTGGCCACAAAGTCCTGCTGGGAAAAGATGGTAAAGTCATCCGCACCCAGTTCGGTGCGGTGGCGGGTGCGCAGGATTTGGGCAATTTCTTCGGTGGCCTGCGGCACGGCCTCGGCGCTGACCGCCTGCACCAGAATCAAATCCACCCGGTCGCGGCTGCGGCGGATCAGGCGGCTCTGGGCGGTGGTGAACGGCACCAGAATCAGATCATCCTGACTGCCGAACGAACTGCCGCCTTTTGGTTCCAGCACCCCCAGCACGCGGAAAGGCTGCCCCTCGATGCGGATCGTTTCGCCGGTGACTCCCTCCCGCCGCCCGAACAGACGGTCGGCCACAGCCGGCCCCAGCAGGGCCACCGAGGCGCGCCCCAGCAAATGCTCGGTAGTGATGAACTCCCCTTCCAGCAGGCTGTAATTACGCACCGACTCGTATTCGGGGGTAATGCCGGTGATCTGCGTGCGGGTCTGCTCCGAGCCAAAGGTCACGGTAGCGTTGCCCTGTATGGCCGGGGCTACGGCTGCCACCGAAGGCGCCTGAAACACATCCGCAATGGCTTCCGCATCCCCCAGCGTCAGCGGCTGGGGATTGCGCACATCCTCGTTGAAATTGCCGGAAAAGACAAATAAGAGATTGCTGCCCAGCCCGCTGATGGAGCCGGTAATCGTATCCTGCGCGCCGGTGCCCACTGCCAGCATGGCAATCACCGCCGCCACGCCGATCACAATCCCCAGAATGGTCAGACCGGAGCGCAGTTTGTTAGCAGCCAGGCTTTCCAGCGCTTCCAGAATGGCTTGTGCAAGGTTCATAGCCCATCCTCCACTACCAGCCCGTCATACAGGCGGATGATACGCCCGGTTTGCTCGGCTACTTTGGGGTCGTGGGTCACAATGATCACGGTGGTGCCGCGTTCGCGGTTCAATCGCAGCAGCAGTTCCATGATTTCCTTGCCGGACTTTGAGTCGAGGTTGCCGGTTGGCTCATCGGCCATGATGATGGCCGGATCGTTGATCAGCGCGCGGGCAATCGCCACCCGCTGCTGCTGCCCGCCGGAAAGTTCGGTGGGTTTGTGGTGCAAACGGTCGCCCAGCCCCACCGCTTCGAGGGCCTGCCTGGCCCGCTCGGCCCGCCCGCGCGTCACGCCCGCATAGCGCAGCGGCAGTTCCACATTCGAGAGCGCTGTGGCGCGCGGCAGCAAATTAAAGGTCCGCCGCTCAAAGCCCACCTTGCGGTTGCGGATGACCGCCAGTTGATCGCTGTTGAGGTGCGAAACATCCTCGTTATCCAGTATGTATTGTCCGCCGCTGGGACGGTCGAGGCAGCCCAGAATGTTCATCAGGGTGGATTTGCCCGAACCGGAAGGCCCCATGATCGAAACGATCTCACCGCGGCGGATGCGGACATTGGCCCCGCGCAAGGCGTGCACTTCCACTTCGCCCATCTTATACACTTTGCGAAGGTCGTGAGCCTGAATGACCCAGTCTTCCATCTGCTTTACCTCCGCACGAAAGGTGGCGGGCCGTTGGCTTCAAACTGAGTGGGCGGATTGAGAATGACCACGTCGCCCTCTTTGATTTCGCCGTCAATCACCTCGCTGTATGTATCCGAGATGGCCCCAATCGTCACCGGCACGGGAGCGGGCAGGCCGTCTTTGAACAGGAAAACCACCCGCTTGCCGTCCCGTAAGCGGACGGCGCGGTTGGGTATGAGCAGGGCGTTTTCGATCTGATCAACCACGATATTCACCGCGGCGGTCATGCCCGGCCGGACGGCCTGATCGGCATCTTCCAGTTCGATCGTCACCGTAAAATTAACCACACCGGCCACCGCCGTACCGACCTGCCCGACCTTTACGACCTTACCGTTGTATTCCTTGCCGGGAATGGCATCAAAGGTCAGGCGGGCCGGCTGCCCCACCTGAATGCGGTTGATGTCAATTTCCGGCACCTGCACATCCACCAGCAGGTGCGAAAGGTCGTCAATCCGAAAAGCCGGCGTGCCGGGGTTGACCTGATCACCGGGTTTGATGTTGACCTCGGTAATCGTGCCGGCAAACGGCGCGCGCAGGCGCACCAGTGCCAGGGTGGCCTCAATGGCGGCAATGCGCGCCTCGGCGGCTTTGATGTCATCCGGGTCGGGGCCGTCTTTCAGCCGCTCCCATTCGCGTTCGGCTTCCTTTAAGTTTGCTTCCGCCACAGCCAGATTGGCATCGGCTTTTTCAACTTCCAGCGGGTCGGGCCGGCTCTCCAGCCAGTTCAGGTTGGCCTGAGCCCGCTGCAAATTGCGCTGGGCAGCCAGATAGCGCGAATAGGCGTTCATGCGCTGGGGGTTATCCACCTCTAAATGGTCGAACATATCGTAGACCCGCTCGGCTTCCTTAGCCTCAATTTTGGCCAGTTCCAGATTGGTGCGGGCCTCATCCAGCGTCAGCGCGCTGGCGCGCTGAAAGTTTTTACTGGCGCGCTGATCCTGGGCCTTTTTGTAGGCTTCCTGTGCCTGTGCCAGATTCAACTGCGCCTGAGCGCGGGCCACATCCGATTCCAACAGATTTTCCAGCGCCTTTTTGGCGTTGACCAGATCCGCCTCGGCCAGAATCAACGACTGCGACAGGGAACTTTTCTTCAACTCGGCCAGCACCTCATCCACAGCCACCTGCTGGCCGACTTCGACCAGCACCTCCCCCACCTGTCCGCTGGTTTGCCACGTCAGCACGGCCGTCTGGTTGGCGCGCACCGTACCGGTTGCCCCGACCAGAGCGGTCAGCTCACCCCGCCGCACCAGTTCGGTTTGAAAGGCCGAATTCTGGGCAGCCTGCGCCTGCTGATAAGACTGGTAAACAAAATAGGCGGCAATGGCTGCTACCACACCGATAATGATCCAGATGACCGTTTTCCTTTTCATGGCAATCTTTCCTTTCTACAATCCTTCTACGAGTCTATCATGTTCGGGTTGCGTTTTCAGGGGCGTGCATAACCATCGAGTATAATTCCGCGCAATGAGCATCAACCGCCTGCGCCTGATTCTGCGCAACCTGTTGATTTTGCTGCTGTTTGCCATTGTTCAGGTGCGCAGTGAGTATAACACCGCCGACCCGGTTGAGCGGGTGCGCCGCTATACCCGCTGGCAGGAATTTGACTATGTTTCGTGGACGCTGGACGCCCTGCTGCTCAAACAGCGTCAGGCCGCCCTCAACCTGCCGCGCTACCTGAGCATCGAGCAGCAGCGCCGGATTGTGCTGGGCTACCTTGAAAAGGTGGAACGCCTTAATCAGGTGCGCGCCGAAATCAGCACCATTTACGCCGATCCCAACATCCCCAACCCGGCCCAAACCGCCGCCGATTTGCTGGCCGAACAGGCCCGCTTGCAGGAACAAATCAACCGGCACGATGCCCCGCTGGCCGAATCGGTGATGCAGTATCAGTTGAGTCTGGTGGTGGCCGATTTGGGGCTGGGGCTGGGCGGTCAGCCCGTTCCGCCGCCGCTCTATCATGTTACCAGCCTGCCGTATGCGCTGATCGTCTCGCCGCGCGAGGTCATCCGGCAGGATGCCGACATCTCGCTGGTGGCCGACCTCTCGCTGGATCAAATTGTACAACTGGAACGGGAAGTAGAACAGGGGCTGAACGTCTCGGCGCTGGTGGTGCCGGTGGGCGGGGTGGGCACCTACCCGACCATGGTGATGAGTACCACCGACCTGAACTGGCTGGCGGAAGTGGTTGCCCACGAATGGATTCACAACACGCTCACCCTGCGCCCGCTGGGAGCCCTGTACTACGCCTCGCCGCAGATGCGCACCATCAATGAAACCACCGCCTCGATTGCCGGGAAAGAGATTGGCGCGGCGCTGATTCAACGCTTTTACCCGGAAAAGGCTCCCCCGCCATCCCCTGAAACGCCGCCATCCGAGCCAGCCGAGCCGCAGCAACCGCCGCCCTTCAACTTTCGGGCGGAGATGCGCGAAACGCGCCTGACGGTGGATGCCCTGCTGGCAGAAGGCAAGGTCGAAGAAGCGGAAGAATACATGGAACAGCGCCGGCGCGTTTTCTGGGAAAACGGTTACCGCATCCGGCGGTTGAATCAGGCTTACTTTGCCTTCTACGGCGCCTATGCCGACCAGCCCGGGGGCGCTGCCGGGGAAGACCCCGTCCCCGCCGCGGTGCGCGCCCTGCGCGCTCAAAGCCCATCGCTGGCGGCGTTCATCAATCGGATCGCCTGGGTGACTTCTTACGAAGCGCTGACTGCCATGCTCGAACGCTGAAATCACCGCATCAGTCCAGATCGCTCATTCCGCCGAAGTCACCGCCCTCATCGCTGCCCAGTTCGGGCAGGTCACGCTCAATGTCTTCGGGGGTCTGGCCTTTTTCAAGCCGGTCTACCACCTCGTCGAACACGTCCCCCATGTCCTCGCCCAGTTCGCTCTTCATCTGGCGCATCATGCGCCCCAGCGTGCGCGGGTCATCTTCCAGCCCGGCTAAATTATCCGGGTCTGCCAGACTTTCCAACCGGCTTTCGTCCGAACGGGCAACCCGCACCCGGCCAATTCGCCGCTGAACGTGTGAACTTCCGCAATGGGTGCAGGCAACCTCCCTTGTCCCATACTCGGAATAGGACATGAACACTTCAAAGCGTTTGCGACAGTCCAGACAGCGATATTCGTAGGCAGGCATTCTCACACTCCACTCATCAAAGAGTTCAATTTCTCTATTATAATCAAACCAGTGTAAGAAAACCGTTAGAGCCTGCCCAAAGGGAGAGAACAAACCTTCATGCCGCATTCCTCTGCTTCGCTGTTGCCCGGTCAAAACCCGCTGGTGGTGGTCATCTCCGGCCCTTCCGGAGTGGGAAAAGATACCGTGATTCAGGAACTCAAACGACGCAACCTGCCTCTGCATGTGGTTGTGACCGCCACCGACCGCAAACCGCGCCCCGGCGAAGTGGACGGCGTGGATTATCACTTCATCAGCACCCAGCGGTTCGAGGAAATGATCCGCAACCAGGAACTGATCGAGTACGCCCGGGTTTACGATGATTACAAGGGCATTCCCCGCCGCGAGGTCAGCGATGCCATGCAAAGCGGCAAGGACGTCATCTTCCGGGTGGACGTGCAGGGAGCGGCCCGCCTGCGCCAGTTGTTCCCCGAGGCGGTGATGATCTTTCTGCTGCCGGCCAGCATGGAGGAACTGGAAGCGCGCCTGGCCGCCCGTCACACCGAAACCCCCGCCACCTTAAAAAAACGCATCGAAACCGCCCGTGAGGAAATGAAACGCCTGCCCGAATTTGAATACGCCGTGGTCAACGCCGACGGGCGGCTGGAAGAGACCATTGAGCAGATTCTGGCCATCCTCACCGCTGAACACCTCAAGGTGAAACCCCGCACTTACTCGCTATGAATAACACACCCTACTCCCAGTACGACAGTGACGAATACCCGCCGTCCCCGCCCGGCGGGCCGGTGAGGATCTTCCGGCGGCCGACCTCCGAACCGCCTTACGTCACCTACTTTATGATGGCCACCTGTGTGCTGGCCTTTTTGGGTCAGTTGTTGACCCAAACGGTTTTCGGCAGCGATCTGCTGGCGGCCTACGGCGCCAAAGTCAACCCGTTGATTACGGCCGGGCAGTACTGGCGGCTGATCACGCCGATGTGGCTGCACGGTTCGATCCTGCACATTGCCTTCAATATGTACGCCCTGTTCATTTTCGGCAGCAACCTCGAACGCTATTACGGTCACGGCCGCTTTTTGCTGCTGTATCTGCTTTCCGGTTATGCCGGCAACGTCATCTCTTTTATGATGACACCGCGTCCCTCACTGGGTTCTTCAACGGCCATCTTCGGCCTGCTGGCTGCTCAGGCGGTTTTCCTCTATCAAAACCGCCATCTGATTCGCAACGCGCGCAGTCTGCTCACCTCTACCCTGATGATTGCGGCCATCAACCTGCTGCTGGGCACTTCACCGGGCATTGACAACTGGGGGCATCTCGGCGGGCTGATCGGTGGGCTGGCGTTTGCCTGGTCGGCCGGCCCGTACTGGACGGTACAGGCCGATTTCACCGGCGTCAGTCTGGTCAATCAGCGCAGCCGAAGGCGGGTAGCCATGGTGGCTGTCGGCGTGGCGCTGGTGTTTACCGCGCTGGCTGCCCTGCGCATCTGGATGGGGTAAAAAAAATTCCCCCAATTCCGCCACGGCGAAATCGGGGGAGAATATTCAACCAGCCGCTCAGGCGCGAATTTCCTGCCGCTGGAAGAGGATGTAGGCCAGCGCAAACAGCACAATCGTTGCGGCAATCAGGCCGGTCAATTGCGGCCAGATCAGCGCGACCGATTGCGAGAGCGGCAGCGGCGAACCCAGAATGGCACCCTCCATCTGGGTCGGCAGTAAAATACCCAGCGAGCGGGTTTCCGGGCTGAGCAGCGCGATCATCGTTTCGGCATACAACGTGTTGGGCGAAAAGCGCGAAAGTACCAGTTGCATATTGGCTTGCGCCAGCAGTTCGCCCAGCGTGCCAAAACGAATCGGGCTGAGAGTTTGCGCCAGCAAACCGGCGATGATGTTCCAGAACACGGTGAAGAACAGCCACACCGCGGTTGAGGTCAGCGCGGCGGTGGCAGGCTGGCGGAAGATCACCGAAAAGACTAGGGCCAGCGCCAGCCAGATACCGCCGTAGAAAATGGTGGCCAGCAGGAACCACAGCGCGCGCCCCACTTCTTCGCCGCCGGGGGCCACCCCCAGCCGCAAAATGCCCAGCCCAAAGATCAACAGCCACAAGGCCGTGCAGACCAGTGCCAGTGTGAAGAAACCGGCTAAAAACTTGCCCATCAGCAGGGCATCGCGGTAGATGGGCTGGGCCAGCACACGCGAGAGCGTGCGCCGCGCAAATTCACTGTTGACCGAATCGAACGCCAGTGCAATCGCCACCAGCGGGATGAAGAAGGCCAGCAGCGCCACAAAGGCCGGCAGGGGGTTCTGCGCGGTGGTGAACAGGCGCAGGTAAAGGAAGCGGTCCTGACTGACGTTCTGGCTGATGTTCTGGGTGGCCACGTAAATCGAGCCGATGGCCGCCAGAACGATCAGAATTTCCAGCACCACCATGCGCGCGCTGGAGAGGTGGTCGGCCATTTCTTTGGCAACCACCGCCCACATTCCCTTCCAAGGGGATCCCTCGCGGGCGGCCGGACGGCTGGTCAGGTCGGGTTTAGCGGCTACGGCTGGATTGGGTTGTGCCATGTTCCACCTCCTTGAAGTAGGCGCTGTAAATCTCTTCCAGACTTTGCGTCTGCACGTCCAGTTTGTACAGGCGTCCGCCGGCCGAAACAACCGCCTGAGCCGCTTCGGGACGCAGGTCGCGGGCGGCTTCCATAGTGTACAGGTTCTCGGCGCTCTGGCGGATGTTGCGGAAGCCATCTACCCGCTGCAACGCCGCCTGAATGGCTTGCGGGTCGCCTTCGGCTTGCAGTTGAATCCGATACGCGCCGCCCAACACCCGTTCGGCCAGTTCGTTGACCGTGCCTTGCAGCACCATGCGGCCTTTATGGAAAAGGCCAACCCGGTCACAAACCGCCTGCACCTGATAGAGCAGGTGCGAGGAAAGCAGGATGGTGATGCCTTCCCGCTTGAGGGCGCGAATCATCTCCAGAAATTCCAGTGAAGCCTCCGGGTCCAGCCCCGAAGTCGGCTCGTCCATGATGATCAGGCGCGGATTTTTGATCAACACATCCGCCACCCCCAGCCGCTGGCGCATCCCGCGCGAGAAGGTAGCCACCCGTTTATCGGCCACCTCGCGCAGGCCAACCCGTTCGAGCGCCTCATCCACCCGCGTTTTCAACTGGCTGGAGGGTATGGCATTCAGACGGGCGATGTAGGTCAGGTTTTCACGGGCGGTCAGTTCATCGTAGAAACCGACCTGATCCGGCAGGTAGCCCACCCGTGATTTGACACTGAGCGGCTGGCGGGTGGGGTCCAAACCCAGCACCCGCACCGAGCCGGAGGTCGGCTCGGTCAGGCCCAGCAGCATGAGGATGGTGGTTGTTTTCCCCGCACCGTTAGGACCGAGCAGACCGAACACCTCGCCAGCCTGAACCTGCAGGTTGAGATGATCAACCGCAACGAACGAGTTGTACTTTTTGGTCAGGTCGCGGGTTTCAATGACGGTCTCGCTCATACTCACCTCCACAAGCAAGAATTGGGGAAGCGAGGATCAGCGCCGCCCGAAGCGGGAAACCGCCATGCCCACCGCCGCCACGGCCACCGCAATCAGGGCAATACCGGCCACACCCCACAGGGTGGAAGTGACCACCGTGATGCGGAACTCGGCTGATTGCTGTTTGCTATCCACCGGGCGGGCGTTGATGGTCAGCAGATAGTCACCTGCCACCGCTTTTTCGGCCGGTTTGATGGTGGCGGTTACTTCCACCTGCTGGCCGGCGGGGATTTCGACAATCTCTTTGGGTTCAAAACTCACCGACCAGCCGCTCGGTTCGATGGAACTGAGTTGAATACCGCGCAGCGGGGCGGTGCCGGTGTTTTTGAGGATGATTTTCAGCGGGTTATCCTGCCCGGCGGTTGCCTGACCGGAAAGCCGCCCATCCGGCGTAGTTATGGAAAGACGGCCCTCGCCGACCACATCGGCGGCCAGATCCATGCTGGCCTCCACATCCCCGGCGCGGGCGTAGATTTTGAAGGCATAGCGCCCGGCTTCCAGCGTGATCAGCGGTTCGGCCACCACGGTCAGGTTCTTGCTTTCGTTGGCCGCCAGTTGAATTTCGGTCACGGTTTGGCCGGCCGATTCAAAGCGTACCTGCATGTTGGTCGGCTGGTCGGCCGAAAGGGCAACCGTCAGGTCTTCACCGCCTTCATTTTTGAGGGTTACGGTGTAGCGGAAGGTCGTGCTGGGGGTGCCGCGTTGAACCGGCAGGCCGTCCATATCCAACGAAAGGCGGGGCGGTAGTTTTTCCTTTACCGTCAGGGTGATGGGCATTTCAGCGGTCTGGCTTCGGCCCTTCGCCACCACTTTCATGGTGTATTTGCCGGCTTCGGGGTTGGCGGGCGGTTCGATGCGCACATCCACGTTGACGGTGGTTTCACCGTCCAGATAAACCGCATCCACAATCCGGTTGCCGCCGCGGAAACTGGCTTCCCAGCCGGCGGGCAAACCTTCCACTTCCAGATTGACCATTTGAGGGCTGTCCGCCCGCAATTTGAGGGTCAGGGTCACCACTTCGCCAAAACCGATGATCTGGCTTGGGTAGGTGGTGGAAATCGTCAGGCCGGCGGGGGGCGTATCGCTCTGAGCCAGCACCGGCACAGGCAGAATAAACAAAGCAGTCAGCATCAAAATCAGTGAAATCGGCAACAGACGCTTCATACTTCTTCACTCCTTTTTTGCAAAGATGTAAGAAGAGCAGGGTTTTTGACGGTTGCTATCCTACTACAACAAGATAAGAAAATGATTAGAGAATTGTTAAGGTTTGTTATCTTAACGGCATGCCGGGGCAGGTGTCCGTGCTGCCCCGGTAGCGTAAAAAAA
>FWPV01011807.1_pt1 | contig 12035 bp, 8 predicted proteins | sample 2228371 | NCBI WGS metagenome assembly FWPV01 (sample SAMEA103939776, study PRJEB20133) | metagenome | reverse complement strand
ATCATCATTCTTTGCAAGATGTTTTGGCTTCAAGGGCTTACTATATATCTTTGTATTGTTACTACAAATTCACTATTCAGTACTTCCAGCAGCGGTTCTTTGCCCGTATGTTCTTTGATAAGTTTTATCATTCTTCTTACACCGCTTCCTACATCTGTTACCATTTTATATTTAGCCAACATATTATAAATATTCGGATTTCTTAATACATGTGATCCACCGACTTTAATGCTTTCTATTGTTACAGTATTTGGTAAAGTTCCAGGACTTCGGATTTCAATTCTGTCTGAATAAATAATAATTCTTACAGGGGAATTTATGGTATAATCTCTGTGAGCAATTGCATTTATAGCGGCTTCTCTTAATGCTGTTAAAGGTAATTCTTCAAAAACTTCTTTTTTAAAATCCTCGATTTTATGTTTTGTTTGCAAATGAATTTTAAAGAACCTCTCTACATCCTCGATTATTGCCGGTATTGTTCCGGCTATTTCTTTTTTGTCAAAAGGTTCTATGGCAACGTCGGTTCCCTTAATCGCCGCACAAATAATACGGGCCTGCGGTAAAAAAGATTGCGGAAATTTCCCAAAGAACAGAATGCCCGTTACTGTCGGATTGTGGTTGTTATCCGAAGTATTTAATAGATGAAAATTCTTGGCGAAATTAAGTAATTCCGACTTATCTTCAATTTCTAATGACAAATAGTCAATTATGAAAGATCTGAATTGTTCAAATTGGAAATCAGCGGTTGACGCTGTGTTTACCGGCGTTTCGTCGTAAAAAATACTTTTTGAAGACTGAAATATTCTTAATAATTCTTCTCTTGAAGCATCTCTGCATGAATTTGATGAGCGGACATAATATTTGCCTTCATTTGTTCTGTATGGTCTTTGTGTCCCTTTCGGAACATTTACAATAATTATAGTTTTATCATCTATATTTGCGGTTTCTTGAATAATAGTTATTGGCGGCTCGCAATTATTGTAAGCAATATTCCCGATTCTTTGCATTATCAGATCGGGGTTGGATACCCCGACGATAGTTCCATCATCTTTAACACCTATTAGAACTTTACCGCCGTCTGTATTGGTAAAACTTACAATAGTTTTTGCAAAATCCTTATTTTTTTCTTCCTCTAATTTAAACTCAATATGATGCCCTTCGCCTTTGTTTATTAGGTTTTTTAATTCAATTTCATTCATACTTTACCCCATATTTTTTTTGTACTTTTATAATCTCATTTATTTATTTCATTGCTTTTATTCGACATTTTCTCATGAAAAAGCTTATAAATATTATAGGTTTCAGTTAAAAAAAAATATTTTCTTTACTCTTTCCCCTTTGAAAATGGGACTTTTGTATTTTCGTGGGTTGAAAAAAATTCACAAAATATAGTTTCCACTTTATCGATTTCATCCTGTATATTCTTAACATTCTGATTTAAGTCAAGATCCTCGCTCACTCATCTTTTACTCAATAACTTGAAAGGCTCGCTGATAGGAATGATTTTTATTATTAATTTAAAAATAGTTTGTTAGAAATAAGATAATCATAACCTTTTCTATTATTTAATCTTATTTTCCAAAAAGCATGTCTTTAAGAGTTCGTTTTATTGTAGATTCAAGCGGAAGATCTTCTTTCAATATGGCTGCCGATATGTTTCTTATGGAGAAGAGCATCAGAGAACCGTCGGTTGTGTTTGTAAGATTCTATACGTGGGAACCTGCGGCAATAACAATAGGCCGCATGCAGAGGGCGGCGTCTCAGCTTGATTTCAGGGCTCTTGAGCGGGATGGGATTTCGTGGATACGGCGTCCGACCGGAGGCAGGGCGGTATTACACGCGGGAGATCTTACATATAGCTGTATTTTCAACAGGTCGAATACGGTTTTTGGAGACAATGTTGCTGCAACATATAAGACCATAACCGATTGCCTGAGACGCGGTCTTATGGATGCTGGTATCGAGACAGTTCTTCAACACAGCGTGAGCCACCTTATAAAGTGCGGCCGCGAAGTAAAGCTGCCCTGTTTTCTTGCCCCGAACCGTAACGAAATAATGGTCAACGGAAGAAAGCTGGTGGGTTCCGCACAGTATCGCACTTCCTCGGCAATCTTACAGCACGGTTCGATTCCCATAAATAAAGAATATCTGAAACTTCCACTTTATCTGGCTCTTCCTCAGGAGGAACGGATCAGGCAGATTAAATTATTGTCTGAAAAAACCATATCGATAAGCCGGATTGATTCAGCAATTACAATAGAGAAACTGATCCCGGCGTTTATCGGCGGCTTCATTGCCGTACTTGGCTGCATATCCGATGAAGAGGGGTGGCGCAGGGATGAACTTGACGAGATCGAAAGAATCGAAAAAGATCATAAATTCAGAGAAACCTATATCACCGATCCGCCGGTTTGATTAATATTTCGTATAAACAGATATTTTTTTTCTATTGGTAACCGGATTGAATAGAAGCTATTTTCAAAAGAATAAAAAACTGTAAAACTGCGGAGGAATAGTAGATGACAACTCGAAGATTGGTAATGATTGCTTTTCTAACTATAGTGTTTCTGTTGATGGAATGCGGCCGGACTACGCCTAAGCCCAAAGAGCCTTCCGGCCCCGGCGGCGGTACGATCAATTACGAAGAGATTCAGAAGAAAGCTATGGCTTTTGTACCGCAGATTGGAAAACCCGGAGGAACCATAGTTCTTTCGACATTTTCGGATCCCAAATCATTCAACCCCATAACCTCAACCGAAATGACCACCACGGAGTTTACTTCTTATATTTACGAAGGATTACTTAAAACAAACGGAGTGACGCTGCTTCCCGAACCCAACCTTGCCCGGTCGTGGGATGTATCGGAAGACGGTCTGGAATGGACTTTCCATATTCGCGAAGGGGTTGTGTGGTCAGACGGAGTGAAGTTCAGCGCTTACGACGTCGCTTTCACTTTCAATGACCTGATTTACAATCCGGCGATTACCCCTAATTCCTCGAGGGATATTTTTCTTATTGGCGGTAAAAAAATAGATATCAAGATAATCGACAGTCTTACGATCCGTTTTAAATTGCCTTTCCCTTATGCGCCTTTTCTCCGGGCCATGACTCAGGAGATACTGCCGAAACACCGGTATACTGCATTCGTAAAGAAAGGAACTTTCTCAACAGAATTGAGCATCAAAACGCCGCCCGACCAGATGGTAGGGACCGGCCCCTTTTTACTGGAATCGTACCTCTCTTCGCAGAAAGTGATTTTCAGACGGAATCCGTATTACTGGAAAACCGACAGCGCGGGAAATCGTCTGCCGTATCTTGACAAAGTAATATATCTTATCGTAGCCGACCAGAACGCGGAACTGCTTAAGTTCAAACGGGGGGAAGTGGATTTCCTTAGCGCCAAAGGCGAAGATTATCCCACGCTGAAAAAAGACGAAGCTTCGTCGAACTATACGGTTTTCCGTCTTGGGCCTGCGACCGGAAGCAACTTTCTTATCTTTAACCAGAACCGCGGAACCGATCCGAAAACCGGAAAGGGATATGTAGATCCGGTGAAGCTTTCGTGGTTTACTAACGTTAAATTCCGCCGCGCAATCGCGCATGCGTTAGACAAGCAGAATATGATCAATATAGTCATGAACGGCCTTGGCTACCCTCAGTGGTCGCCTATGACGCCGTCCGAGGGCTATTTTTTCAACCCGGATGTGCCTAATTACCCGTACGATCCGAAAAAAGCCGGAGCGCTTCTTGCCGAAGCCGGTTTTTCAGACAGAAATAACGACGGAATTCTCGAAGACAGCTCGGGAAACCCTCTAGAATTTTCTTTTATTACAAACAGCGGCAATGTTGTGCGGGGAAAAATTGCCGAAATTATCAGAAAAGACCTGGAGACGCTCGGCTGCAAGGTTCATTTTCAGCTTCTCGAATTCAACAGTCTCATTCAGAAAATAGACAATCCGCCATACGATTGGGATGCTGTTTTGCTTGGGCTAACAGGAGGGGTAGAACCCCATTTCGGCAGAAACGTATGGCATTCGAGCGGTACACTTCACATGTGGTACCCGAGACAGAAAAAACCGGCTACGGATTGGGAGGCAGCAATAGACAGCCTTTTTGATCTCGGAGTTAAAACAATAGACAACCAAAAACGTAAAAAGATTTACGATGAGTGGCAACGTATAGCGGCCGAAGAGTTGCCTATGATATATACCGTCCTGCCTGAACGCATCATGTGTATTTCGAATAAGTTCGGTAATGTCAATCCATCTCTCAACGGCGGACTGCTGCATAATCTGGAGTATCTTTACATAAAATAGAAGCGACAAAGAGATCTATTATGCGGGAAGAAATCATACGAAGGACGCTTATATCGCTACCGCAATTGTTGCTTATGTCGTTCATCACCTTTCTGTTTATCGACGTTGCGCCCGGAGACATACTGGCAAAATACCGTTTCGATCCGAGAATAAGCCCCGAAACCGTAAAGATGATAGAATCGAAATATCACTTCGACAAACCGGTTCATATACAATATCTTTATTGGCTCGGGAGGCTCGTAAGAGGCGACTTGGGTTACTCTTTTTCACGTGAAGCGCCTGTGGCCGATGTGATTGCAGAGAGGCTCTTCAACACTTTTCTTCTGTCTTTTTTCTCGATTCTTTTCACCTGGCTTATAGCCGTGCCTCTCGGTATATATGCCGCCGTTCATCAATATTCGTGGGGCGACCGGATTATGTCGTTTATTTCATATTTCGGAATGTCGCTTCCCGGATTTTTTCTTGCATTGCTGCTTATGTATCTTATTTACACCTGCAGATCGGTTCCGATAATAGGAGCAATCCCCATAGGAGGGATAATATCATCCGGTTATGAAAGCATGTCGTTTGCGGGAAAATTAATCGATCGGTGCGCTCATATGATTTTACCTGTGCTTGTTCTGACGGTAGGGGCTCTTGCGGGACTCCAGCGGATCAGCAGAGGAAATATGCTCGAGGAACTGCGTAAACAATATATTGTTACTGCAAGAGCAAAGGGACTTTCCGAAAACCGTGTCATCTACGTTCATGCGTTGCGAAACGCCGTAAATCCTCTTATAACGCTTTTCGGTTTTGAATTTTCGTCGCTTTTAAGCGGCGCCGCGCTTCTGGAAATCATTATCAACTGGCCGGGGCTCGGAAGCCTGATGCTTGCCGCAGTCAGGTCGCAGGATACGTTCCTCGTAATGGGAAGCATGCTGATGGGCGGCGTTATGTTGATTTTAGGTAATCTCATAGCCGACATTCTGCTGATGCTGGTCGATCCCCGCGTGCGTAAGAGGTGAATTACCGGTGAGATTAGAAAACAGGGCGGTTTCGAAATTCCTTAAACATCCTCTTGCGGTTCCGGGGATGATTATTCTGGTTATTCTTTATTCGCTGATGCTTCTTGCAGAATTTATCGCCCCTTACGGATACGACAGCGGCAGCCGCGATTATTCATATCATCCGCCGAGCCGCATTCGGTTTTTTCACAAGGGAAAGTTTATGTTTTATCCGTTTATATATGCGAGTTCTTTCACGTTCAACGAATATTATGAACGTTCATTTACAGAAGACAATGATGTGCTTTATCCGGTAAGATTTTTTGTTGAAGGCGAGAAAGTAAAGCTATGGGGAATCATACCCATAAGGCGACACCTTTTTGGTGTTGGAGAGAATGCCCCATGTCGTATCTATATTTTAGGCGCCGACGCCATGGGAAGAGATCTCTTTTCGCGAATGATTTACGGTTCGCGTGTGTCTCTTACAATAGGGTTTATAGGCGTTGCAGTGACTGCCGTATTGGGCTTTCTGATAGGCGGGATTTCCGGTTACTACGGCGGTAAAACCGACTGGATATTAATGCGTTTTGCCGAGTGTTTCATGCTTGTTCCTGCCTTTTTTCTGATGCTGGCCTTGCGAAGCGCTTTCCCTATGAAACTCTCCTCCACGCAGACATACCTTCTTATAGTCTTGATACTGAGCCTGATCGGATGGGCCGGTTTTGCAAGAGTCATAAGGGGGATGGCTCTCTCCATAGGTAAACGGGATTTTGTGACCGCGGCCCGCGCCCTTGGAGCTTCCGATATGAGAATAATTATAGTTCATATCCTGCCTCACACTCTTTCATATGCAATCGTGTCGATGACTCTGTCGATTCCTTCATATATTCTGGGGGAATCCGCGTTGAGTCTCATCGGACTGGGAATTCAGGAACCTCAGGCAAGCTGGGGCAATATGCTTAGCGCTGCAATGAACGTGTCCGATATTCAGTATCATCCGTGGATACTGTTGCCTGGAGTTTGTATTTTCCTTGCAGTTATGGCCTTCAATTTCGTCGGCGACGGTTTACGCGACGCATTGGATCCGAACCGATAAGACGGTTTTTTAATTTTTTTTCTTTACCGTCGCCGGATCGATTCGGTTTTAAAAGAACATATCAAGATAGAAATGCCACATAGGATATCTCATGAATATCAGAAAACCGCGACTTGCCCAGGGGTTGGTTCCCCATACAAGGTCGAAACAAACGCTTCGTTCGAAGGTAGGAGTAACTATCCGTAAACCGGCTCCGATCCCGGCACCGCTTTCGAGATGGGCCGGCGAGCTGGAGAAGAGTTCTTCGTAACGGGAGGTTACTTTCCCGTAATCGAGTATAAAAGCTCCGTCGAGTCGGTATGAAACGGAAGAAAACACCGGACTTATGCCGTCGATCAGCAAAAGTTTCATTTCGGGAAATAAAATAAGAGGGAAACGGTATTCCATGGAGAGAGTAAGGCTGTTGTTTGCGATAAACGATAGTCCGAATTGACTTCTGGCATAACCTCTTATCGATCCCTCTCCGCCCAATTGCAGGCGATGCGTTACTCCGGCGTCGGTGTTGCGAAAGGTTGCGGTCGCACGGCAGGCGACGGTATGTGAAGAAGAAATGCCCCTGTTATACCACCGGAAATCTCCGTAAAACTGCCAGAACCGTGGTGCTATTCCATTGTAAAGAGTATTGGTTCTGACGTCGGCGAACAAAACCCATCCCTCGGTCGGATCGAAAATACGATTGCGGAAATCGGTTCTCCAGCGGAACAAAAGAAAAGCCTCCCTTACCCTCATCACGGAATCGAGAACAAGCCGGTTGTCGGTTGCAAGAACAGCGGAATCGTATATTTCACGCCTTCGGATTAAAGGCATCACGCTTATGTCTGCGCGTGAATAAAGAGGAAGATATCTGCCGATTGTCAAGGCACCCCTGAGGATGTTGTGGTCTATAGGGAAGACCTCATCGGGGAGCTGGTCGGCGGATGCGCTTATCCACATATAATAAGGAGACGGAAGAAAAGGCTTATACCAGCCTCCGCTTATTGAGTGCCAGTCCCAGATGCTGATTCCAAAGCGTACTATTTCAGCTTTACCTCTGAAATTGTTGTTCTCTACTCCTAACCGAAACCTCCACCAGTTTTTTTCTTTACCGTATCGGTAACTGAAAAGCTCTCCACCAAGATCGTATGGAAGTATATAGAATTTTTCGGTAAGAATTATATATATGCGATACCCCTCCGAAGATTTTAAAGAAAGAATATCGACTTTGAAAAAAAGACCGCTTTCCTTTAGCCGCCTTCGGGCCTTTTCGATAAGGGTTGAGTCGTAAAGCATTCCGGTTTTAATTCCGCACATATAAAGTAGGGTTTCGGTTCTGGTAACCTTGTTGCCTGAAACTGTAATAGTACTGATTGTATCGGACGGAAAAGCTGTTTCAGGTATCGGATTGCCGCCGTAAGCGCCTGATATTAAAGTAAAAAAAATGATAATATAATGAAGTTTGATATTAAATGACAACAATCCTCAGGCTCCATCACCGGGTATATATAAAAAGAACGGAAGATCTGTAAGCCGGGTTCTGTCTGGCACTTAACGGTATAAATTACCGTTTAAGCGGAGGCAGTCATTTATCTAACCCCCTCTGCATGAAAACAGATGAGGCATTGAGCGACCTACCCGAGAGACATTGAAAGCGGACCACTTCCCCCGCGCCTAATATAAGGTGCAGCGCCTCTCCTACTTGGTCTTGCACCGGATAGGGTTTGTCTGCTCCCGACTGTTTACGGGACGGTGAGCTCTTACCTCACCTTTTCACTTCTCACCCCGTTACCGCTATAAGCGGCACAGAGCGGTCTTTTTTCTGCGGCACTTTCCGTACCCTTACGGGCCCCTCACTCGACATGAGGTATCCTGTCCTGTGGTGCCCGGACTTTCCTCTGTAATCGGATTGCCGATCTACAGTAACTGCCCGATCTTCCGTTCACTAATAATATAACATAAGTGTATGGTATTATAAAAAGCAATGTTATAAAAAACAATCGAAATCCATTTTTCTGATTTTCTCAATTTATTTTTATTTATAGCCGACATGGATTTTAGGAAAATTAATCATAGTTCTGGAGAGTTATGCTTGTTTTAACCGAAGAAGAGATTCGGGAACATTCGTTTACGGCAATATTTGAGTTGGGTGAACGTCTGTTTTCAGAAGGACGCGTGAGTAATCTTACCTCCATTGAAGAGAGTATTATAGCTACTGTCAGAGATAAAACTACAGTTGTCCGATCGATAATAAGCAGAAACGGTAAGAAGCTGAGGTTTAGCTGTACGTGCGGATCAAGCCGTCCGGGTGCTTGTGAGCATGCAGTTGCGGTAATGCTTGCGGCTGTCGGGAGTAGGGAGGTTCAGGTAGGTTTGGATATCGGAGATTTTCTTATTCAGCCCGCAGGATCCGGTCCTGTCTCCAGAGACGATAAAGCCAGCTTATCTGACTCCGGTTTTTCTGATTCATTTATTGAAAAAGATAAAAACATCTCTAATGTTGTAATAGAAACTTTGCCTGCAGAAAAACCCAGGTTTCGTCTTTACCTTACCGAACATAACGGTAGACTTTTTATAGAAGCACGTTTTGCATACTATTCGGGGCGCGTTGAGTTCAGTCGTTTCGACAGTGAACAGAGCCGGGTGGTTGCTGCAGAAAACGGATTTGTACTGCAGATACGGCGTTCCCGTGCGCGTGAATATGAACTTTTGTCGACGCTTACAACATTCGATCTGGTACAATACAGGACCGGTTTTTATACCCCTTCAATAGATCCAAGACTATGGATTCTGCATCAACTGCCGCTTCTGGCGCGGGAAGGATATGAGATTTACGGAATGGAGAATCTGCAGTATTCACAGATTCGCAGGTCATATCCGAAATTGAGCGTGTCCGTGCGATCGGGAAAGGATGAATTCTATTGTTCTATAGACGTTTCCTTCGACGGTATATCCGCAACGCTTGCATCGCTTATAAGCTCGGTACGACGGCAGAGCTGTTTTGTACTTCTTAACGACGGTTCATCGGGTATGATTCCACAGCAATGGCTCGAAAAGCTCGCGGCCGTTTTTTCTCACGTAAATAAAAAAACGGAATCGAACGTTTTGAGGCTTGATAAATCACAGATGGGTTTAGCGGAGATTCTACGCGAGGCGTCGGATGATTTCTCATGTGATGAAGAATTCGAAATAAAACGCCGGTGCATGCGTGAGTTTCGCGGAGTAAAGAAACAGTCGGCGCCCGAAGGCTTTAAGGTGGAACTCAGGCCCTATCAGCAGGCCGGTCTCGAATGGTTCTGCTTCCTGAAGGATTACGGTTTTGGCGGCTGCCTTGGAGATGATATGGGCCTTGGAAAGACCGTGCAGACTCTGGCACTTCTTCTTAAAGAAAAACAAACCGGCGGGGGGCAGCCTTCGCTTGTTATTGTCCCAAATACTCTTATCTTTAACTGGCAGCGCGAATCGAATCGCTTCTCTCCGTCCCTTAACCTTTTAACATATCATGGAACGAACCGTTATGCTTACCGTGAAATACTGAGAATGGCGGACGTCGTTCTGACCACATACGGAACAGTGGTACGTGATATTGAAATATTAGGTAAAATATCTTTCCATTATGTGATACTGGACGAAGCGCATCTGATTAAAAATCCTTTTGCGAGCATGAGTAAAGCCGTAAGGCTGCTGAAATGCAACCACCGGTTGGCGCTAACCGGAACGCCTATAGAAAACAACCTGTCGGAACTCTGGTCGCTTTTTTCGTTTCTCAATCCGGGAATGTTCGGCCGGTTCGGGGATTTTAAAAAACATTTCATCATTCCTATAGAAAAGGAAAAAAACGAAACCTCTCTTCAGGTGCTCCGAAGAATGGTCTTCCCGTTTATTCTGCGCCGGACAAAACAACAGGTTGTAAAGGAACTTCCTCCTAAAAACGAGATTATTGTATATACCGAAATGCTTCAGCCGCAGCGTATGCTTTACGAAGTTTCAAAACAGCTTTTCTACGGGAAGATAAAAGATACCTTCGAAAGAGCGGGTATGGAAGAGTCGCGTATTCAGATACTGGAGGGGTTGCTCCGACTCCGGCAAATATGCTGTCATCCTTTTCTATACGATAATACATATAAAGAGGATTCCGGTAAGTTTCAGCTTGTGGAACAGATGCTGCGGGACGCCGTTTCTGAAGGGCACAAGGTACTTCTTTTTTCCCAGTTTGTTGCCGCCTTAAATATGCTGCGGGAACGCTGTTTAGGGTTGGGTATAAGAAACGAAATATTGACAGGCGAGACACACGACCGCCAGGGAGCTGTGGATCGTTTCCAGAAAGGAGAAGAGCCGACGGTTTTTCTGATAAGTCTGAAGGCAGGCGGGACAGGACTCAATCTGACTGCTGCGGACTACGTTTTTCACCTCGATCCGTGGTGGAATCCGAGCATCGAAAATCAGGCGTCCGACCGCGCTCATCGTATCGGACAGTCGAAGCCGGTATTCGTTTACAAAATGATAACCCGTGACAGCATCGAGGAAAGGGTGCTGGAACTACAGGAGAAAAAGCGTCGTCTTACCGACAGTATCATTCAAAGTGATGCTTCTTTTTTCAAAAATCTTAATAGGGAAGACTTAGAGTTTCTGTTCGAAAGGGGAGAGGTAAAATAAATATAAAAAAGCCCACAGCAGAAAAAGATGTTTTTTCCCTGTCTGTATATTCTATTTATTTTTCTCCGGCCACAACCTCTGCAATATTCAGCAGATGATCTTTTATTTTTCTGTAGTCTGTAAGTATATCCATATATGCGGTACAGATCATGGGGTCGAGCCTGGTTTCGGAGATACGCTTGAGATGGCTGCTGCGTAGTTCCCGGAAACGCCCGGTGATTCGGCTGTTTTTTTTCCCCTTGATGGCTTTTATTGAATAAATATCATTTTTTATAAAAGCGTCTCTTACGACGTCGAAGAAATCAAATACCAGTCCGTGGAGTTCGAAAAGATCATTAAGCATTGTTTCCGGAAGTGATTGGCTCGCTTTTGATATCCGAAGGTGAAGTTTTAGTATTGTCGTTATGTAATCCCCTATTGATTCATACTCGTCGGCAATACGTATCTGATCCTGTGCTTCGTCGGAAAGTCTGGACAGAATCCTTTCCGAAAGCAGTTCGGTTAAGAAAACTGTAATTTCCTTTTGCATTGTGTCGAGCGTTTCTTCGCCGTCGAAAACCGGTTTGATAAGCGCCTGATCGGTTGCATTCTTCGAAATTATATTTTTCAAATCTGTAAGCATTGTCCGGTCGCGGTCCGACATCACAATAAGTTCCCTTCGTGACTGCTCGATACCGATAATCGGGGTTTCAACCATCAGAACATCCAGTCGTGTAAGATGCGGCTTATCAATGTACGGTTTGTTGGGAACGATTTTTTCGAGGAAAGCAGCGAAAGGTTTAATGAACCATACGAAAATAAAAGTATTGGTTATATTAAATACGGAATGGACAGACGCAATAGCCGCATTTATATATGGAAAAGAAGTCACGCCGTTTGCGGTTAAAGTTGCATTAGTATCATGACCTACTATTTTACCGACATGAACCTCATCCCGAGGAGAAATATTCCCAACCCTCCTATGACTGTAGTTGCAATCGGGATGATTATGTTATTCATGCGTTTCCGGAT
>FWPV01013820.1_pt1 | contig 12036 bp, 8 predicted proteins | sample 2228371 | NCBI WGS metagenome assembly FWPV01 (sample SAMEA103939776, study PRJEB20133) | metagenome | reverse complement strand
TGAAATAATATAAATAAATTATTCTTTTTTCCTGAGGTGTCAAATTTGAAATAACTTCTTTAAAGAACAATATATTTTCAATTTTTTCTGCAAATCTAATGATATTTTCAGTAAAAATTTTAATGGTTAATTAATCCGACAGTTTGTTGCAATAAATTGGATGTTTTTAGTGCTTCAATCTGATGAGTTTTGGAGTATAAAATCCCTTTTACCACTTTTATTTGGTTTAAAATATCTGGTGTGCCGTCGAATTGAAGATTAGAAGTATAAACCCATGACCCTGGTGGCGAGATCTTCAAATTTCCAATAATTGAACAGTCTGTTAATCGGCAGAACAAAATGTCGGCATACTGATTGATAAACACGATGAATTGATTTTGATTGTCGAGATGTATATTTTTAATATGAGCAAGTGAAACAGTTGTTTCCCATTTTTTGCTTCCTTGTTCATAAAAAGTTAACAGATGATTGTTTAGCGAAAGAAAGGAACTAGTGGATAGAAAAAAAGCATTTTGCGAGGGAAATGGGGTAGAATTTGTAGAGGTAAAATCAATAAGACGTTGATTGGTAATAAGTTGTTGATTGTTTATATCAAGAATGTTTTCATTGGGCCGAAGTGAAATTTTGTTTTTTAATGTAAACTGATATTTTTCCGTCATATCGAATTGATAAAGATTTTGGTCAATACATTGAAGCCAGAGCTTTTTATCGCTTGTCAGGTAGATATGAGTAATATCGTAAGGTACTACCTGTGTAGAAACGATTTTTTTATTTTGCTGTGTATGATATATTTCTAATTTGCCTGTATTAAAACCTGTGAAGAGTAATCCGTTGAATATGCCGATGGAAGTGATATATTCGTCTTGATATGTTTTTGTATAAATTACTATATTATTATTAGATAAATCGAACACAGTTAGTTTTGATAAAATATCAGGTGCGTAATTATTTTCGGAATACTTGTAATAGGGCTGATAATACAATGCAAGCAGATTGGCAGATGAATCAAAACATATGCTTTCAACTTGGGTATTAAAGCTATCTTTAAGCATTTCGAGCTTGTTTTCTGTCAGGCTAAAAAGCAGTGATTTGCCATTTGAAAATCCAAGGGCTAAGAGCTTATTTGTTTGATTGTATGCAGAAACAGTTACTTTGGGTTGAATGTTTGTGTAATTTCCAATATTTTCTCTTTTATTGGCCTGAAAATCGTATATATTGAAAACTCCAAATGTGTTTGCCAGATGAATACGGGTAATGTCGTAGTTGAATTCACCAAACACTATGGTTCCGGAGTCCATGGAGAAAGAAAGAATCTCTTCGCCTGTGTGTCGGAATCCTTTAAAAATGCTGCTTTCGGCAGAACCTATGCCAATCATTTTGTTGGTTCGTGAAGCAAATACGGTGGAAGGTCTAAAAGGAACTTTTATGGTTGTTTCTTCTATGAGTTTGTTTGTATCGAATATTCGTATGATTTTGTTTTCAGCCGATGCTGCTAAAAGTTTGCTACTATCAGGGCTGAAAGAGATTAATGAGATGTTTTCACTATTTGAACTGACGGGAAAAAATCTGTTTTCCTGTAGGTCGTAAAACTGAATATTACCTTTTTCAAGTTTTGACGGTTCGTTGTTTTCGCTTAATTTACAAAAGCCTACGAAATATCTGTAGGGCTCTTTGGATTTTAAGATGGTAACTGGAAAATAGGGCGTTGTTTCAATAGTTTTTATGGGTTTCAAATCGGATAGTTGATAGAAAATGATTTTTCCAGCTTTTTCTCCTGCAATAAGATACTGATTTGCTTCATCAATGCAAAGACTGGTAACAGATGAGCTACAGGTAAGACGATAAACAAGTTGTCCGGTTTGTGTGTTCCATTGATAAATGTTTCCATTTTTATCGGCAGCAAAAAGCATAGAGTTGTTTTGAAGGGCAGTTAAATCAGTAATTTCAGATTGTAGTCCTGAAAAAGTTCGTACCGTTTTGTTATCCTTGATATACCATAAACGAATGGTTAAGTCTTTAGAAACAGTATATAAAAACCGTTTGTCGGGGGCATATTGCAGTTTTACTAATTCATCGTCGTGTTTAAAAGGTAAAGAAAGAATTTCTTCTTGTGCAAATGAATAGAGACACCAAAATGTTAGTAAAAAAAATGCAAGGTATTTCATAGCTTTCCTGAATATAAAACAAAGAAAGTAGGTATTTTTTCAAACGTTATGCCATTTTTTTGCCATTGTTGAATGCTTTGTGTTTTGATGAACTCATTGGGTTGAGTGAGGTTTGAGGCAACACAGAGCAAAGTATTGGGTGAGCAATGCTTTATCAATGCCTGAAATAGTGATTGATTTCTGTAAGGTGTTTCAATAAAGAGCTGAGTAAGATTTTCTTGAGAAGACTGTTTTTCAATTTTTTGAATTGCTTTAATCAGTGCATCGCTTTTGGCAGGCAGATATCCGTTGAATTTGAATTGCTGAGCTGGCAAGCCTGACGCCATAAGAGCTAAAATGATGCTCGATGGTCCAATTAGTGGTATGACTGTAATATTTTTCTTATGAGCCATTTGTATGATAGGATAGCCAGGATCAGCTACTGCAGGACAACCAGCTTCGCTTAAAAATCCCACATCATTTCCTTGATACAACGGAGATAAATAGCTTTCTGCCTGACTGTTTATACTGTGTTCGTTGTATTCCATAAATTGACAATCGTTGATAGGAAAATCGGGGATTAGTTTTCGTAATAAGCGACGGGTTGTTTTTGTTTCTTCTACGATGAAAAATCTTAGGCTTTTCAGAATATTGAGGTAATAAGATGAGAAAAACAAATCAGCAACATTGTCGCCTAAAGGGGTAGGAATAAGATATAGTTTTCCGTTAGTTTTCATGTTTAAAGGAATACAAAATTAACAATAATTTTAATAAAAAAGGCTATCTCGTTGGAGACAGCCCTTTTTATTAGCGTATGACTGGTTTATTTTACTATCAGCTTGTGATTTGATGTGCCTTTTTCATTTATAATTTGGATAAGATATATGCCTTTATTCCATTCGGAAGTATTTATTAAAGTATTGGATTGTGTTGTATGGATGGTTTGAATTAATTGTCCCTGAATGTTGTAAATGTTTATTTGAGCACCTTTGAAATGATCAATGTAAATGTTAACAAGGTCGCTGGTAGGATTGGGGTAGATATCAATGATGTTGTTTGCATCTATTGTGTTAACTGAGGTGATTAACTGATCAGTAATGGCACGAATTTGAGCGTCCATTTGTGTTATTTGCCACTGTGTTCCATCGTTAGCAAAGGTTTTGTAATTAGTTCCATTTTGAATTCCGAGTACGGCACAGCTTCCATTAGAAACAGTAAATCCGGCATAAACAGTTCCTGTAATATTTTGAAGTGCCGGGATATTTCGTAAATCAATTTTTGTTAATCCAAGTGGGTTGTTTGGTCCTGCTTCTGAGTTTACAACAAAGGGTGTAAATAGGTCGTTTCCAGGTAAGCCATTATTGTTGCCCCAAACGTGTATGGTCATAGGATTATTGGGTGTGTTAGACGGATTGGTAGTGTTGTAGTAATTTCTTATAAGTAAAGTTGTAAGATTTGTATATTGGTTGCCAAAATCTAGCATAAGTGCAATGGCTGCAAAGTTTTGTGCCAATGTGCCAACCGGAATGTAGACGTCGGGTTGATTGTTATCGAACTTGTGATATAATCCACTGATGTAAAGGAATGTATCGGTTTGTGAGGTAAAAGGTGTTGGTGTAACAGCATCAGTAGCAGAAATCCAGTATTTTACCCAAGTTCCTGCTGGTTGAGCGGGAATAGTAAATGCCCAGTTGTTTCCGCTGGTGTTGGTACCTGGAATATTTTCAATGGCACCATTGTCGGCCTGGTAGTACAATGTTGCATTGGTTACGCCTGTCATGTCTGTTATCGTAGCATTTACAGTCTGGCTCGATAAAGATGCTTCGCAATGTACAGGTACTGTGTTATTTACAATAATGGGTCCTTCTAAATCCTGATTTAACGAAGTAATAGCTCGGAAATGATAATCGTTAATGCCATTTGTTCCCTGACTTAAAAACCATCCGCTGGATGTTTGAATATAAGAACGGCCAAATGAACCAGGTTGTGTTAGTGTAATGTTGACTATGCCTGAAGGGACAGTAAAGCCAATATAATAATTACCAGTAAGATTAGATAATTGAGCTGCAAAAGGACGTAAATCTATCCAGGTCATAGCACTGGTATTGGTTAGTGTTGCAGCTGGATATACTTTAAATGGAGTAATCACATCGTTACCAGGTAAACCATTGTTATCGTTCCATACGTGAATTTCCATACTATCGTTAGGATTGTTGATGTCGGTATAATTTCTTATGAGCATACCAACTAAATCGGTATTGCCCAATGACACTTTTACTGCGACACCTATGCTGGGTCCACTGGTTACGCCTGGTCCAATTTGGCTAAAATAATCAACCTGCCCATTATCTTGAATGATATGGTTGCCAGCGATGTAAGTAAAGGTTGGCGAAGTAGAAGAGTTAGGTGTTGAATAATTGTCTTCAGCGTAAATATAGTAATCTACCTTGCTTCCGGGAGCTTGTGCAGGTATTGTAAATTGATAATTGTTTCCACCAAGACTAACGGGGGCTACTTGCTGTTCGGGACCGCCATCAACAGAATAGGCTAAATATGAGGTATTAGTATTTATACCAGAAAAGTCAATGATTTGAGCATCTACAATTTTGTCGTCTAACGTGCCTTCATAAAAAGGTGCTGGTGTATGAACGATAAGAGGTGCCGATTGATCAACGCTGCTGCCAGTGATGGTAAAGTCGTCGATGTACATTCCGTCGGTTACATATCCACCATCACTGAAAAAATGGAAACGAACTTTTACATTGTTATTTCCACAAAAACCGCCTAAATCGAAAGTATATTCCTGAAAAGGAGGAAGCGGTGAGGTTTCGTTGCCAGAAAATTCGGCAATTCTTACAAAAGTAGAAAAATCATCGGTCGAAACTTCTACATACATGTAATCAAAACCAGTTTCGATTTTATAGGTCGCCCAAAACGACAACGTTGCACTGGGATAAGCAGATAAGTCAACTCCATTGGCCATTGTGCAAAAAGTGTTCCAGTTGTTGCCGTAATTTCCCGAGGGACTTTCGGTCAACGAACGAGTTGGAGAATGCGATTGGGTTGTTGTGGTGTTCCACTGCCCGGTTGTAACCCAATTACCCAGTCCATTCTCAAAATCGTCAGAAAACAATACAGTTGTCTGACTAAATGTTAATTGAGTAAAAAGCACAAATAACGCTAAAATACATAGTTTTTTCATAGTATGATTTTTTTGGTTTATCATGCAAAGATAGTGTAAATTTTAAATATTCAAAAATATATAAAATTCGTGCAAGCATTCGTGATAAATTAAGTAGTATAGTAAGTAATGATATACTGCAAAAGAACTTACTTTATGGAAGTTATACCGCTGATTTATGGCATTCTTATTAGCATTTTTGAATTGTAATTGAAAATTAAACGTTTTTCAACAGTTTGTTTACCTGCTTTTTATTTTCTTCTTGTGAAGTAGGAAAGCTAAGGATAAATTGTTTTTTCAGCGCCTTGTGCCAATCCGTCTGACACCTCCGGGGTGTCGCCAAGATGACTAGGACAAGCTAAAAATGAATAAAAATTAAGATTTTTTAATAGTTATTTTTAATTCCTTAAATGTAAAGTAACCAGGACTAATATTCTTTACATAGACTAATTGGTTTAGTGTGTTAAATTCGATGTGGATATCATGACTTTTGAAGGACTTTTTTCGCTTTACATAGGATTTTGCAAACATTTTTTTTAGAGATTGATTTTTATTTGAGAGATTTTTTATACCTTCGTGCGTTTAAAAAATGTAGAAAAATGGCAATTATTCAAACCATCAGAAATCGAGCAGGAGTGCTTATTGCAGTAGTTATTGGTTTAGCATTGTTAGCATTCATCTTAAATGATTTAATTTATTCAAATCAATTATTTAATTCTGGTCCAACAACAGATGTAGCAGAAATTAATGGTCAAACCATTTCAATAAAAGAATATGAGTTGTTGGTAGATGAATTAACTCAAACATATTTAAGAAATACACAGCAGGAGACAGTTCCTGATGAAGCTATTTCACAGCAAATACGCGAACAGGCGTGGGACATGCTGGTTACGAATTATGTGTTGGCCAATAATTTACCAAATTTGGGTTTTGTAGTTCATCCAGACGAACTACAAGACATGATTGTAGGTTCAAACATTGATCCACAGGTATCGCAAATTCCAATTTTTAAAAACCAGCAAACCGGAATGTTTGATCCCAATCTGGTTCGTCAATTTATTGCTAACATGGACAAAGATCCGAGTGGGAATGCTCGCTTAAGCTGGGTTGCCTTTGAAAGAGAATTGGAACATCAAAAAAAGCTAAGAAAATATTATACAGCTGTTAAGAAAGGAATGTACATTACCAGCGTTGAAGCAAAAGCATACGCAGAAGAATCGGCAACACAAAACGATGTACAGTTGATACTTAAGCGTTATACAGAACTGAGTGATTCGTTAGTTACTTATACAGATGAGGACTTACAAAAATATTATGAAGAACATCTTTATTTGTTTGAACAGGAAGCTTCCAGAGATATTGAATATGTTGTATTTGAAGTGAAACCTTCACCTGCTGATATGAATTCGCTCCAACAGAAAATGAATGAAATAAAAGAAAGATTTGAAACAGCTGAAAATGTAGAAGAATTTATTAATAAAAATTCAGATGTACCTTACACAGAACAATATTTTAATAAAGGTGAACTTTCTCCAATTATTGACAGTATTATGTTTGTTTCACAACCCGGTTTTATTTATGGTCCTTATATTGATGGGGAAAACTATTTTATAGCTAAATTAATCTCTTTTAAAAATTTGCCAGACTCGGTTCATGCCCGTCATATACTCATATCGCCAAATGAAAAACGTACCAAAGATGAAGCTAAAAAATTGGCAGATAGTTTAAAGACCTTGCTGGAAAAGAAAGCCGACTTTGCAGCTTTAGCTAAGCAATATTCTGATGATCCAGGTTCGGCACAAGAAGGTGGAGATTTAAAATGGTTTAAACGTGGAGTAATGGTAAAACCTTTTGAAAAAGCAGCTTTTGAGGCAAAAAAAGGTGAATTTGTTGTAGTTGAAACACAGTTTGGCTATCATATTATTGAAACATTAGAAAAATCAAAAGAAAGCAAAAAGGCTGAAGTTGCTTTTGTACAGTGGAAAATTGAGCCAAGTTCAGCTACCTATCAAATGGTACAGAACAAAGCCTATCAGTTTGCAGGTCTAAATAATACAGCTGAAAAGTTTGACAATGCCATTACAAAAGAAGGATTTAACAAACGTATTGCAAGTGGTTTGCGTACAACCGACCGTACTATAGCAGGTTTCGATAATGCAAGAGAAATTATCCGCTGGGCATTTAAGGCTAAAAAAGGTGATGTATCACAGCCTTTCGAATTCCCCGATAAATTTGTAGTGGCTAAATTAGTAGAAGCAAGAGAAAAAGGTTATGCACCACTCGAACAGGTTAAAGAGCAGGTGAAGAACTCTGTAATTAAAGAAAAGAAAGCTGAAAAATTCATACAAGAATTCAAACAACATCTGGCATTAGGAAATATTCAGTCAATTGCTGGAAAAATAAATCTTCCTGTAATGGATGCCACTGCTATCACCTTTTCTTCATTTAGTATACCAGGTGTTGGCATTGAGCCAAAAGTTATTGCTTCGTCGGCAGTAATGCCTTTAAATAAAATATCTGTGCCAATTAAAGGAAATAATGGTGTGTTCGTGATTAACGTTACGCAACGCAACAAACAAAGCGAAATGGACATTAAGCAGGCACAATTCCAATTGATGTACGATATTCAAACCAGAGTAGATTATCAAGCATTTGAAGCTTTAAAGAAATTGGCCAACATTACCGATAACAGAATATTGTTCTATTAATAAAGCTGTCTGCTCAGCTTTTATGAAAATAGAACAAATTACCAGCTCTGAAAACCCTAAAATTAAGCTTATCAGGCAATTATACAATTCTAAAGGACGAAGAAAATATGGATTATTTATTGCTGAGGGTATCAGAGAAATTTCCATGGCATATAAATCTGATTTTAAAATAAAATACTTGTTTATTAATGAGCTGTTTCTGCAAAAAAAAGATATCAGTACCTTTCCATTTTCTCATCAAATCTTTTATCAGTTAGACACAAAGTTATTTTCAAAAATTTCTTATCGGGAAGATACAGAAGGTATAATAGGCATTTTTGAAACAAAAAAGCATACTTTATCTGAAATTCATTTGTCAACAAATCCTTATGTGATAATTCTCGAATCGGTCGAAAAGCCTGGTAACCTTGGTGCAGTTTTGCGAACAGCCGATGCTGTTAAGGCCGATGCTGTGTTGGTTTGCAATCCTGTAATAGATATTTACAATCCAAATGTTATTCGTTCCAGTATTGGATGTATATTCGTTGTTCCTGTAGCTGTTTGTAACAATACAGAAGCGTTGAATTGGTTAAGAGAACATCGTTTTACTATATATGCAGCTGCATTACAAGATGCAATATATTATCATCAATCGGATTTTACCTCTCCAACAGCTATTGCTTTTGGTACAGAGGCAGAAGGTCTTACTGATTTCTGGAGAAAAGAAGCCGATTACATTATAAAAATCCCTATGCTAGGTAAAATAGATTCACTTAATGTTTCAAATTCAGTAGCTATATTGAGTTATGAGGTATTGCGTCAACGAAATTTTTATCTTACAGATTAAAATTCATTTCCTGAATTTCAATTCCGCCAATTTCTTGTAATTCTTTTAGGAATAGAGGATAAAGTTCTTGATGGTTAACTACCTGAAGAATTATAAATCCTATTCTGCTGCATGTATATTCGCTTACTTCGTGAAAGCCCATACGGGCACGAATAATGGATGCATACTTTGATAAGACAGACTGTGTTTTGTTTGCTTCCTTAATTCTGTCTTTTATAGCTATACCAACAATTTTAAACTGAGTCATAATATAATAAGTTTGTTGTTTGACTTAAAAATACAAATCACGTTCTCCATTTTTTAATCGTTCAATGCGTCGTTTTAGTTCAACAGTATTCATGTGTCCTTCGAGTTGTGCTATTTCTTTTTCAATGGCTTTCCATCCTTTTTCCTGAACGTCGGGTGTTGCATAATCTATGAGGTACTCAACCAAGGTAAGAATGGCATTCGGAGAACAATATCGTTTAATGAATCCGGGAACAGAAAATTCCATAAAGTGTTCTCCGGTACGTCCTTTTCTGTAGCAAGCTGTACAGAATGAGGGCAGGTAGCCCTGGTCAAGAAGTTCACTGATAATTTCGTTGAGCGAACGGTCGTCGTTAATTTTAAATTGTTCGCGGTTTAAATCTTGTTCGCGATTGAGCAATTTGGCTTTGGAATATCCTCCCAGCTCAATGATAGTGCCTCCGTCTATCTGGCTAACTCCAAACTGCATAACTTCTCTTCGAACCTCTGGATTTTCTCTGGCTGTAAGGATTAAGCCAGTATAAGGAACTGCAAGACGCAATATGGCAATGATTTTGGTAAAGTCCGCATCAGAAACAAGGTATTTGTCGCCTACGCTTAATCCCGAAGCATCTTTTATACGTGGGAATGATATAGTATGTGGTCCAACATTGTAGCAGGCTTCGAGATGGTTGGTATGACGAATTAATGCCAATACTTCAAAACGCCAATCGTATAAACCAAATAAGGCTCCTATGCCAACATCATCAATTCCAGCTTCCTGGGCCCTATCGAGGGAAGTTAAACGCCATTCATAATCTTTCTTTTTGCCTCCCAGATGGTACCATTGATAAGCTTCAGGATGATAAGTTTCTTGAAATATTTGGTAAGTTCCAATACCAGCTTTTCCTATTATTCTAAAGCCTTGTATATCGAAAGGTGCTGCATTAATGTTTACCCGACGAATTTCTCCTTTTCCTTTTTTTACACTATATACCAATTTTACAGTTTGAGCAATATATTCAGCAGAATATTCAGGATGTTCGCCGTAAACCAGAATCAGTCGCTTTTGTCCGTTGTCTTCGAGTGCTTCAACTTCACGAACAATTTCTTCGTCCGATAATGTTTTTCTTAATGCCTTAGTGTTGGTTACTTTAAAACCACAATACTGACAATTGTTTGAGCATTTGTTCCCTATGTAAAGGGGGGCAAACAAAACAATTCTATTGCCATAAACTTTTTCTTTCAGAATACGGGCACCCTGTTTTATTTCTTCAATAAGTTCCGGGTCGGTAGTATTAACTAAAACAGCTGTTTCTTCAAGAGTTAATCGTTGTTTATCCAGCGACTTTTTTATTATATCGCGAACTCTTTCTTTTGTAGATGTTACTGTATTGATGTAATTCCACAACTCATCGGGGTCAATAAACGGCTGCATTCTTTTATCTTCGATGCTACACCTTTCTGGATAGAATTTCATAATACTTTCACTAATGATTTAAGTACAATATTACTTAATTGGGCTTACATAAACAATGACATTTGTTAGTTTTTTTTAAAATAGCTAAAAAGCATATTTAATACCAATAAGTAAAATATCATCAACCTGAAAATAATTTCCTTTCCATTCATCGTGAGTTTTTTCAACTATTTTATGTTGCTCTTTCATAGGTAGATGGCTAATTGAGAGAAGAAGTTCTTTAAGGGGTTTATATTTAAACTTTTTGCCTTCTGAACCTCCGAATTGGTCGGCATAACCATCGGAAAACATATAGAACAAATCGCCCTTTTCGCAGGGAATAGTATGTTTTGTAAATGGTTTAATGTCATCGTATAAGCCTATTGGCATTTTATCGCCTTTATATTCAGTCAGTTCTCCATTTCTTATATGATACAATGGATTATTGGCTCCTGCAAATTCAACAACATTATTATCGAAGTCGAAAAGACACAAAACCATATCCATGCCATCTTTGGTTTGCTGTTCAGTATTACCCTGATTTAATGCATTAATAATATTATCCCGCAACTGATTGAGTATTATAGAAGCATCGAGCTCTTCCATTCTGTTAACAATTTCGTTTAAGAATGATATGCCCAGCAAACTCATAAAAGCTCCTGGAACACCATGACCAGTACAATCGGCTGCTGAAACAATTAATTTATTCTTTCGTGAAGTTATGAAATAATAATCACCGCTAACTATATCGCGAGGTCTGTTAAAAATAAAAAAGTTATCACGAAGTATGCTCTCTACTACATTTACAGGAGGGAGTACTGCTTGTTGAATACGACTGGCATAGCGAATGCTATCCATTATTTCTTGCTTTTGGATGGCTATTTCATCGCGTTGTGCTTCAATTTTTTCCTTTTGCGATTTAATTTCTTCGTTTTGACGCAAAATTTCCTGATTTTTTTGATTTAGCGCTATATTCGCTTGCTTTTTTATCTGATAGTTTCTGTATATAAAGAATCCAAGGAAGATAAGCATGAGTATCAGACCTACAAATAGGTATAAGATGAGTTGTTGCATGTGTATTTTGGCGAGCTGTTCGTTTAATACTTTTTTCTGCTCGTTGATACGTTGATTTTGTTTTTCTATTTCCTTTTTCTGATTTGCCAGTATTACCGATTTTTCATTGATTTCTAAGTTTTTTGATTGTAAAACTTTTTCCCGCTGTTCTAACTCTTTCAACTTTTCAGCCAAAAGTTTTTTGTTTTGATTAACCTGATTGATAATGAAAGCTAATGCTTTCTTTTGTTTTTCAATTTCTTTTATTTGTTTTTCAATTTCTGCTTGCTGTTGTGCAATGATTTGTTCCTGTTTTTCAATTTCAGCTTTCTGTTTTTGTATAAGAATGCTTTGTTGTTCTACGATTTCTTTTTCTTTCTGTAATGCCAAATCTGTCTTTTTATAAAGCTGTTCCCAATCGGCTTTAGATTTTACAGCAC
>FWPV01013819.1_pt1 | contig 12037 bp, 9 predicted proteins | sample 2228371 | NCBI WGS metagenome assembly FWPV01 (sample SAMEA103939776, study PRJEB20133) | metagenome | reverse complement strand
ATTCATCATCCTGAATGTATTCTAATTTATAATCCATTCTTTTTTTAGACTCCTCATCATTAAAGCTTTAATTGCTTCCTGAACCGGAGCTTGTTCAAATATAATTTTATAAACTTGTTCACAAATTGGCAACTCAATTTTTATCTTTTGCGCCAATTCGATTACTGCTCTTGTGGTTTCTACTCCTTCAACCACCATTTTCTCAAATCCCTTGATTACCTCATAATTGTTTTGCTGAACAAGTTTTCTGCCGAACTGAAAATTTCTGGAAAGTTCACCGAAACAGGTCAGCATTAAATCACCGATGCCCGCAAGTCCCCAGAAAGTCTCTTTTTTTGCTCCGAAACTAAGTCCAAGCCTGGTTATTTCGATCATTGCTCTGGTAATCAGAGCTGCCCTGGTATTATATCCAAAACCCATTCCGGAAACAATTCCTGAAGCAATGGCAATTACATTTTTTATCGAACCGGCAAGCTCAACACCAATCAGATCCTGACTGGTATACATTCGCAGCAGTGATGTGGAAAAAAGGTGCTGGATTTCTGATGCCAGCTGAATATTTTCAGAAGCCAGAACTACAGCCGTCGGATGTTTGTTTGCCAGTTCACGGGCAAAAGAAGGTCCGGACAAAGTTATCCACCTGTCTAAAACAGAACTGCCAAAAATTTCTTTAGCTACCTGGGAACATGTTTTCAGCGAGCTGACCTCAATTCCTTTGGCCAGGTTTATGAATATCTTATTATTCCATTGACACTCCTTTAGCGTCAATAAAACACTTCTTAAAAATTGTGACGGAACTGCCAGAAAGATTATTTCGCCTTTTTCAAATGCCTTTTTTAAATCATTTTCCGGAATAATAACTTCAGAGAGAGCAATATCCGGAAGAAAAACCGTATTTTCCCGCCTGGTTAAAATTGCTGAAACAACCTCTGCTTCTCTTGCCCAGAGAGTAACAGATCCGAAACTTTCTGCAAGGTAATTGGCAACAGCTGTTCCCCAGGAACCTGCTCCGACAACTGATATTTTCAACTCTTTTTCCATTTAAACTGATGCTCCTCGCCGGACAGAAGCCTTTTTATATTCGCCTGATGGCGGGCAATAATCAGAATAACAATTATTAATACTATAGAACTTATTTCAGCTGTTTTCAATACTAATGAAGCGAAAAAAAGCATTACACATCCTGAAAGTGAAGAGAGAGAGACAAAGCGACTTATTCCCAGTGTAATCAGAAAGGTAATCAGAAAAACAAGAAACAGCCGCCAGTCAAATACCAAAAAAAATCCGCAGCATGATGCCACTCCTTTCCCGCCCTTGAAACCAAGAAAAACCGGAAACATATGCCCGGCAATAACAAGAAGGCCTGCCAGCACAATATCTCCCTCTGAGAAATGCATTTTCCCGTAAACAACAATCAGAACTGCCTTCAAAATATCTAAGAGAAGAGTAATCAGACCAGCTGTTTTGCCTTTTGTACGCATCAAGTTTGTTGCACCGATATTTCCACTTCCAAACTGGCGAACATCTTTTTTTTCTGAAAAATAAAAAATCAGATAGCCAAAAGGTATTGAGCCAATCAAATATGAAAAAACAAAGTAGCTAATCAGATGCACTGACAAGGTCAAACTCCTTTAAAATTGTATAAACCGGACCCTGCGAATGTAATTCGCTTTGAAACAGAAAAAAACGGTCAACGAAAAATTCTCCAAAATCTTCACTGGCCAGATGTTCTATTTTCGCCTGCATTGGTTTCAGAAAAATATTCCCTTTTGCACGCGCCAATGTCAGATGAGGTGAAAAAATACGATTCTCTTTCTGAACAGCAAACCGCTCCAGAGTTTCTTCAAGCTTCTGATAAAGAGATTCAAGCGACGAAGACTTTTCCACTCCTGCCCAGATAACCCGGAGCAGGTTATGGCTGGAAAAAAAGCCAATCCCCCTGATTCTGATTTTAAACGCTCTTATTTTACTTTCATCAACAAGTCTATCAATTGCAGCGGTTAAATCAGCAAGCTTATTGTTCCGGAAATCTCCAATAAATTTAATCGTCAGGTGAATATTTTTTTCCTCAACCCATTTCAAAGGAAGTTTTAGACTTCTTAAATTTTTTACAGAAGATAATATTTTTGCTTTAATAACTTCAGGTAATTCAGCCGCAATAAATAATCTCACATTATAATTATAACACAAATAATCAAGACTGATGACATTTTTTACAACCAGCAAACTTATCTTCAGTATTTGTAGCCAGGAAATAAATTACAATGCAAATAATAAGCTTCAATTAAATTAAGGGGCACAGGCATAAAAACCGGCGCCCCTTAAGAGAAAAAACCTTTTTAAATAATCAGGCTTTTTGCGGACGTTTGTAGATTAAAGCTATAAGCAAGCCAGTTATTAGCAATGCCGCTGCTACATATAAAGCAGTTCCTTTGGTGAGCTTGGCAAATACCAGTGGACCAACCACTCCGGCTGCACCCCAGGCTGTAAGCATCATCCCGTAAATCCGACCAATATTTGTCGGTCCAAATGAATCAGCGGCAAATGCCGGCATCGTGGCAAATCCTCCTCCATAGCATGCCAGTAAATAGCACACAATAATAGCAAACAGCAAAGCTGTTCCAATCTGGGGCAGGAGAATATAAAGAATAGCCTGGCTTAAGAACATAGAGATAAAAACATTTCTCCGGCCAATGAAATCTGACACCCATGACCAGAAAAGGCGACATAAGCCATTGAAAATTGATGCTATGGCTACAATTGTTCCTCCGGCAACGGCAAGTTTTGCCGGATCACTGATCGTCTGGCGATAAATATCCTGAGCCATTGGCGAAAGTTGAGAGAGTAATCCCAGACCTGCTGAAATATTCAGAAAGAGCATCGCCCAGAGCATCCACCATTGTCTGGTATGAATTGCTTCGGAGAAGGTAAAAGAATCTTCTGCTGCTACGCTCTGTTTTGCAGCAGACGGAGTAAATCCTTTCGGTAACCAGCCTTTAGGGGGATTTTTATATAACTGGGCTGCAAGCGTAACCAGAACTAAAAATATTACACCCCAGGTATAAAAAGTTTTGGCAACCCCCATATCCAGAATCATTCCCGGAGCAATACGCCCCATAAAGAATGCTCCGGCTCCAAAACCCATTACTGCCAGTCCGGTAACCAGACCTCTCTTATCCGGAAACCAGCGAATTAGTGTTGCAATTGGTGTTACATAGCCAAAACCGTTTCCGAGTCCGCCAATTAAACCGAACCCCAGATAGAGCATCCAGATACTTCCAATCTGATCTGCATATCCGGCAAGAAGAGTTCCGGTTCCAAACAAAAGACCACCCAGTGTGGCAACAAAGCGCGGTCCTTTTTTGTCAACCAGCATCCCGCCAAACGCTGCAGCCAATCCGATAACACCAATACAGATCATAAAAGTGATCTGCACTTCAGTTTCACCCCAGTTATGGGCAGATTTCAGCGGTCCTTTAAAAACAGACCAGGCGTAAACAGTTCCCAGACAGATCTGCATGATGATTGCCGCAACAGCAATCCACCAGCGCTTTTGCTCTAAATTTTGATCACTCATTGATCCACTCCTTTTATTAATTTTTTGCAAATCTTTCGGCTTTTAAAATAGTCAGCATTAAAAGTTGTAATTAACAGAAAACCAGAGCTGGTTAGTCTTTGAAGTTGTATCATTAGTCAGTTTACTGCGAAAATGAGAAAATTCAATGCCGAATGATACGCTACCCGTAAGCAGATATTGACTACCTGCCATTAAACAGCTCGTTTCTTTAAGCTCGGAATTTCCCAACTGGTTTCTGTCAGTTAAATTTTCAAAAGAATAGCCGCCCCAGGCACTGATTTTTTTATTAGTATAAGTAAGCTGTGCCCAGAGAGAGTTAACTTTTTTCCCGTTATATTTCTGCACATCAGCCTGATGATAAACTCCAGAACGGCTCAGGAAATAACTCAGATTTTTCCCGAGAGCGTATTCTCCTTTCAGGACAAAACCATTTACCAGAGGTATATTCCAGTCAAATGCCACTCCAATTATATCGACTCTGTTGCCATAAACAGGAACAGCAGAGCTGTTTTCATACTTCTCCTGACCATAAGCCGCAGAGACTCCGAGCTGAATTTTTCCCTTGTCCGCCAGTTTCAGAGAGAAGCGAGACTGCAGAACAGGAAAAATAGCTTTCCAGCCATTGGCTGAAGCCGGATCACTTAAGCTTAATGCAAATTCCATGTTCTGAAGCAAGTAAGTGTAGCGAAGCTGACTGTGGCGGAAACCAACATTACCAACCTGCCAGAGATAGCCGTTGGTATTAAGTGTGGTTGGTCCCAGCGGAGAAAAGAGATCCCATGTCTGACCGCAAATCAAAGCTGATTTTCCTTTCTGAACAGTCAAAAAAGCCTGCCGCGTACGGAATTTCATCTGATTAGGCGTTGTGGTATCGAAAAGATCCCATTCCAGTACACCTGAAATTTTAAAATTACTCTTTGACTCAGATGAATTGAATTTAAATCCAAAACGGCTGTTTTGAGCCGTCAGAAGAAGGTTTCCGTCTCCTGCAAGCGCATATCGGGGAGCTGCCAGCAGATTAACCCCTTTGTCCTGCCAAATAGTATCCAGCTTAATAAAACCGTAAAAGCTGAATTTTCCTTTGTCGCTATCAAGCAGAACAAATTCAGCCTTAAGCCATGAAAGAGAAAACACCAGCAAAACAAAAATTAAAATTTTTTTCTTTTTTTTCATAAATTTACCTCCAATTCATCAAAAGTTTATTAAAATCGGTTTAGGCTTAAGAACATGACAGATCAAAGTCAAACCGGTTTTAAGAGCAATATCAAAAGCCATACTTGTTGCCGTATTCAGAGAGACTATCGTTGATATCCCTGCCCTACAGCATTTCTGAGCCATATCAGAAGATATCCGTCCGGTTACGAAAAGTAATAGCGGAGAGAAATCAAGATTGTTAATCAGTCCCCAGCCCAAAACCTTGTCAATGGCATTATTCCGTCCGATATCCTCAAAAGAAATAATTATTGATTTTTTGCCGCAATCAGCAAGCATTGCCGAATGCATACCGCCATGTAGTTTATACTTTTCTGCCTTTTCAAGCATTCCTCTGGCAAATGTTTTTAGTAATTCCAAATCCAGATCAAACTCACGGGAAACATCTTTTAATTCCCTGAAAAACCTCTTTTTAAAAATACCACCTCCGCTTGAAAGTCCGACCTCAGTTTTAAGCTTGTTTAAAGTCACATCGTAATCACCTTTAACCCAGACAAACATATCCGCAATTCTGTCTTTAATATCAAAACGCTCAATATCAGCAAATTGCTCAATCAGCCCCTGAGAGTAAAGCCATCCGACAACCAGCTCTAATTGCCTTTCAGGAGAACAGCTCATATTAATCATAAATTGATCATTAACATAAAGCGAAGCAATCAATTCTTCTGGCAGAGGAACCAGATCAATTATTTCTCTCGGCTTTTTATTCTTACAGCAACTATTACCCATCATTCATCTGAACCAAATTCATCTTCTTTAAAAAAGCCTCATACTCTTCGGGAGTATTGATATTTACCAGCCAAGGTAGCTCATTAACATCAAGAAAACCGCAATGACATTTTGAAAAAAGAAGATCAATTTTTTTCAATCCCTGACTTAGCAGGTCCTCTGCAACCGGAATAACATTTTTTTTGTAAATTGCCAGCAACGGTTCATAATTACCATTTCGGTATCTGGGAACATAGATATCGTAGGAATTACATCCCTTAATCAGGCTCTTTATAAATTCCTGATCAAGAAACGGAATATCGCAGGCTAAAACCAGATTTAGATCATATTTTGAGCTTTTCAATCCGGCAACAATTCCGGCTAAAGGACCGCCATCCGGTCGTTCATCGGCAACAATGCGCACTTTTCTGGAAAGAAGTGAATCCGCAGAAAATTTTCCGGCAAGAATTACTTCTGAACAAAGATCATCAAGTTGCTCGAGGATTCTGTTAATCAGAGTCTCACCAGCTATTTGCAGTGTTGCCTTGTCTCTGCCCATGCGCGAGCTTCTGCCGCCGGTAAGAATAATTGCTCCAATTTCCTGCATCTTCTGGTTCAATACCATTCTTTAAATTAAAAATTTACAACAAAACATTAAAAATTATTCTTCAAAACCTATAATCTTTTTGAAAGACTAATCATTTTTAGCAGAAACGATTATTTTCATCCAAATTAAATTTTTTCGACCTGACAGGCGGCAACCTTCAATTCCGGAATCTTGGCAATCGGATCAAGCGCATCAATGGTGAGAACATTAGCTGCTGCCTCTTTGAAATGGAAGGGAATAAAGACTGATCCCTTTTCCACTTTGTTGTTGGCTTTTACTTTCAGTTCAATTTTTCCTCGTCGGGAAGAGACTCTTACCTTATCGCCATCATTTACACCGAGCTTTTTCAAATCATCGTTATGCATCTCTACATAGGGTTCATTAACATAGGCATTGAGCGAATCACTCTGACGGGACATTGTGCCGGTATGAAAATGATAAAGAATTCTTCCTGTTGAAAGAATAAACGGATATTCAGCACAGGGAAGCTCAGCAGGAGGGCGATACTCAATTGGTGTGAGCAAACCAAGACCACGGGTAAATTTTTCTCTGTGCAGTACCGGCGTTCCCGGATGATCAGCTGACGGACAGGGCCATTGCAAAGATTCACCATTTATCAGGCGATTATAGGTGATCCCGGCATAGCTTGGAGTCAGGGCATTGATCTCGGCAATAATATCTTCAACACTGTTATAGTTCAGCCCATTATAGCCCATCCGTTTTGCAAGTTCTCTGAGGATAACCCAGTCTTCCCGGGCTTCACCGGGAGCAGCAACAACCCTTTCCAGCCACAAAACACGCCGTTCAGTATTGGTAAAAGTTCCACTTTTTTCAGCAAACGAAGCGGCAGGAAGAACAACATCTGCCAGTTCGGTTGTTTCAGTCATAAATATATCCTGACAGACGAGAAAGTTCACTTTTTTTAACGCCTCAATCACATGAGACTGATTGGGATCAGAAAGAACCGGATTTTCACCCATAAATAACATTGCCTTGATTTTGCCTTCATGGGCGGCATGCATCATCTCTATCAGTGTTAATCCCGGTTTGTTATCAAGTTTTTCAACTCCCCAGGCTCTGGCAAATTTTTCCTGCACTTTTTCATCAGCAACGCTCTGATATCCTGAATAGACATTGGGCAGAGCCCCCATATCGCAGGCACCCTGAACATTGTTCTGCCCACGCAACGGGTTTACTCCGGTTCCCTCGCGGCCAATCTGACCGGTAATCATTGCCAGATTTGCCAGAGATTTTACATTGTCAGTACCTGTGATATGCTGAGTAATGCCCATCGAATAGACAATGCTCGCTGCTTTCGCTCTGGCATACATCCGCGCAGCAGCAAATAACTTCTCTTTGGGAATAGTAGTTATTTCCGAAACCCGTTCCGGTGTATAAGTGTCAATAACCTTTCTGAATTCTTCATAATTTTCAGTGCGCGTTTTTATAAATTCATCGTTCTGTAATCCTTCTTTAAAAATAATATGCATCAGCCCGTTGATCCAGGCAACATCAGTTCCGTTCTTCTGACGCAGCCATAATCCGCCGTATTTTTCAGCCAGAGGCACAAGATCAATTCGCCGGGGATCAACAATAATCAGTTTAGCTCCATGAAACAGCACCGCTCTTTTAATTCTTGCAGCAATAACCGGATGCGTTTCTGTGGTATTGGAACCGGTAATCAATATTACTTCAGATTTTTCAAAATCACTGATCGGATTGGTCATTGCGCCTGAACCAAAAACAGTTGCCAGTCCAGCAACCGTAGATGCATGACAAAGACGGGCACAATGGTCAACATTGTTGGTTCCGATTACTGCTCTCATAAATTTCTGAAAAACATAATTTTCTTCATTCGTTGCCTTTGCCGAAGCAAGACCGGCAAAAGCTGAGGGACCATGCTTTTTCAGTGTTTCCTGGAATTTTTTTGCAACCAGATCAAGTGCTTCATCCCAGGAAGCCTGAACAAATTTACCATCTTTCCTAATTAAGGGATGAGTCAATCTGTCTTTACGCCCAACAAAATCAAGACCAAAACGACCTTTAACACATGTTGAGCCCAAATTGGGCAGCATGTCAGCACCACTAACCCCAACAATCTTATTATTCTTTACGGCAATTTCCAGCATACAACCAACACCACAATACGGGCAGCAACTAATCACTCTTTTTTCAATATCTTTGTTTCTTACTCTTTCACCATATACCGGTTTTACAACCAGAGCGCCTACCGGACAAGCCTGAGTACATTCACCGCAACCGTCGCATTCTGATCCAGACCAGAGATTTATCCCGGCAACAACCCGGCTGCCCATACCACGATCAGCCATACTCAATACACCTTTTCCCTGAATCTCATAACAGGCTTTAACACATCTCTCACATTTAATACATTTGCTGGAATCATACAATAAAACAGGTGAGCTTTCATCACGACTCTGATTAAGGTTTTTCCAGATTGAAGCAAAGGATCGCTTATTTAATTCAAGGTTATAGCGATAGGCAAGGTCCTGAAGAGCACAGTTTCCATCTTTATCGCAGGCAATACAGTCATCGTTGTGTTCAGAAAGCAAAAGATCTAATAGAACTCTGCGATTAGCTTCCAGTTGCTGGTCAAAAGCTGTTACTTTCATACCTTCTTCAACTTCAACAAGGCATGCAGGAACCATTCCCGACCGTCCTTCTATTTTTACAATACAGAGACGGCAGTCACCTGTTCTGGAAACTTTTTCATAGTAGCAAAGCCCGGGAATATCAATACCATTTTCTCTGGCAACCTTTAAAAGGTTTTCGCCTTCCGGAGCATAAATCTCTTTTCCGTCAATAGTTATTCTAACTTCCTTTTTCATTCAGATCCTCCTGAAAGAACATTATTTCATATAAGAAATTAATTGACAATAATCTTCGTTTAACTATTTTAAAAAAATAAAAAATAAATAATTACAATAATTTCCAGATTACAACACCAAATTAAAAGCAACTAAATTTTTAGCGCTTTAAGAAAAAACAGTTAGCAGCAATTAATGTTTATGATGCTTATGAGTAACTTCCTTTATACAAACTCCGTCTTTTTTACTGCGCATAAAATAACATGTATGAAGCAATTTATGAGACATCTCAGAACCGGGATTTTCAAGAAACTCTTTATAGATACGGATAACTTCAGGATTTTCATGAGATTGACGAACAGCCAGGCTGCTATCTTCTTTATAGAGTCCTTCTCCGCGACGGGCACGATCAGCAATAGTACAACCATAAGGCTGACCACCACCACCAACACAACCACCAGGACAAGCCATAATCTCAATAAACACATACTCACTCTTGCCGGTCTCTTTTATCTGAGCCTTTACTTTATCAAGTAATCTTCTGGCGTTTCCTAAACCATGAGCAACTGCAACTTTAACATTTAATTTTCCGAAATCTTTACTTGGAATTTCCAACGTTGCCTCTTTTATACCTTCAAGTCCACGAACAATTTTTACATCAAGGAGCGGAAGATTATTCCCGGTAAGAATAAAATAAGCAGTACGAATTGCTGCTTCCATTACTCCTCCGGTTGCACCAAAAATAGTTGCTGCTCCAGTATAGGCGCCAAGCATTTCATCGGCATTCTCTTCCGGAAGGTTTTTAAAATCGATACCAGCTTCACGAATCATCCGGATAAACTCTCTTGTGGTTAATACATAATCAACGTCCTGATAGCCAGAATCACGCATTTCTGGTCTACGCGCTTCAAATTTCTTTGCAGTACAAGGCATTATTGAAACTGATACTATTTTTGCCGGATCTAATCCTTTTGCTTTTGCAAAGTATGTTTTGGCGAGTGCTCCGAACATTTGCTGAGGAGATTTGCAAGTAGATGTGTTTTCCGCAAATTCAGGAAAGTAAGTTTCCATAAACTTAATCCAACCCGGTGAACAGGAAGTAATTAACGGAAGAACACCTCCCTCTTTAATCCGGTTAATCAATTCAGTTCCCTCTTCCATAATAGTTAAATCAGCAGTAAAATTTGTATCAAAAACATAATCAAATCCAATCCGACGCAAAGCTGCATACATTTTCCCAACAGTTACAGTTCCCATTTCCATGCCAAACTCTTCAGCTAATGAAACGCGTATCGACGGAGCTTCCTGAACAATAACGATCTTTTCCGGATCAAGAATAGCATTCCAGACCTCATCAATTTCTGAACGCTCCCTTAATGCACCTGTTGGGCAGAAAACAGTACATTGACCGCAGTTAACGCAGGCACTATTGCCCATGCCGGCTTTAAAAAAGGTATTAACATTGACATTAAAACCGCGATCAACCATCTGTAATGCATAAACAGTCTGAATTTCATTACAGACATAAACACAGCGACCACAAGCAATACATTTGTTGCTGTCCCGAACAATAGAAACACTGCTTAAATCTTCTTTTTCTTTAACCACTATATTTTTAAAACGATTAAAATCCACACCCAGATTATTGGCAATGCTCTGTAAATCACATTTGTTATTTGCCGAACATGTCGGGCATTCGGTGACATGATTGGAAAGTACTAATTCAACAAGCGATTTTCTTAAGCTTCGCAGGCTCTTAGAATTGGTAATAACTTTCATTCCTTCTTCTACTGGAGAGCAGCAGGCTCTTTTTAAAGCTGGCGAATTCTCAAGCTGAACGACACAAACTCCGCAGGAAGCCGATGGTTTTAAATCAGTATGATAGCAAAGAGTTGGGATATAAATGTTCAGCTTTTTTGCTGCCTCAAGAATTGTTGTTCCCTCCGGTACTGAAATAGCTTTTCCGTCAATAAACAGATTTATCATTTTTGACATAGATTTCCTCCTTATTTTAAAAATTCTTCTTTAAAGTTTTCAATAGCGCTCTTTACAGGCATAATCGGTGATTGCCCGAGAGGACAGAGCGAGGCTTTCGCCATCGTATCGGCAAGCATCAACATTAAATCAATATCACCCTCATTTGCCTTTTTCTGCTTTGCTTTTCTGACCAGCTCGAGAAGCTGAGTATTTCCGATTCTGCAGGGCATACATTGCCCACATGATTCATGAGCAAAGAACTCGATTATTGACTCAAGCATATCGACTACTGAAGCATCTTCATTCATAACCAGGATTGCTCCTGAACCAAGAACAGCTTTGTTCTCTTTCAAGCTTTCAAAATCCATTTTTACATCAAGCAACCGGTCAGAAAGAAAAACGCCCGCTGCTCCGCCAAGCAAAGCTGCTTTAAATTTTTTACCACCTTTAATTCCGCCACCGTAATTAAAAATTATCTCTCTCAGCGGAGTTCCCATATCAACTTCGATTAATCCGGGATATTCAACATGACCTAAAATTGTAAAGACCTTTGTGCCCGGACATTTCTCGGTGCCAACTGATTTATACCAGTTACTGCCATTGAGAATTATATGCGGAATATTGGCCAGAGTCTCAACATTGTTCACACAGGTCGGTTTCTGCCAGAGACCTTTAGCAACGGGATAGGGAGGTTTCAGGCGGGGATTACCTCTTTTTCCTTCCAGAGATTCAATCAGAGCCGTCTCTTCACCGCAGACATAAGCTCCTGCTCCTTTTTTAATTTCCAGATCGAATGAGAATCCTGATTCAAGAATATTTTCTCCAAGGAGATTATATTTTTTTGCCTGATTAATCGCTGTCTGCAGCCTGTTAATCGAAAGTGTATACTCTCCGCGGATATAAACATAACCTTTATCCGCAACGATTGCATAACCGGCAATAATCATGGCTTCGATTAATTTATGCGGATCTCCTTCCAGAATCAAACGGTCTTTAAAGGTTCCGGGCTCTCCTTCATCAGCATTGCAAATAACAAATTTCTCTTTACCTTCAGCTTTTCTGGTAAAATCCCATTTCAAACCGGTAGGAAAGCCAGCTCCTCCCCTGCCGCGCAATCCGGAAGCCTTT
>FWPV01013818.1_pt1 | contig 12038 bp, 19 predicted proteins | sample 2228371 | NCBI WGS metagenome assembly FWPV01 (sample SAMEA103939776, study PRJEB20133) | metagenome | reverse complement strand
AAGCTTAAAATCTTCTAACTACTCACTTCTAACTACTAACTACTAACTACTAACTACTAAAAACTATTCTTAACGTTCTACGTTCTACTTTCTCTACTACAACCTATAACCTATAACCTTATAACTAACCAATTTTATATTTTATTCTTTTTGAATTTTGATTTTTGATATTTAATATCTTTTTACTACAACCTACAACCTATAAACCTATATAACTTAATTCCCATTGAGGTTCTGAAATAAATTCATGATGGCAAACCAACTGATTTCAACTGATACTAACTGACCTTGACCGATTTTACCAAACTGATTCCAACCAACCTTGACTTATTCTAACTAATTTCATTGATTTTAAACTTTTTCTTTTGACATTTAATTTTTTTTAGTTTTATAATTTTATTATGTTATTGAAAAAATCTTTTACTTTAATTGAATTATTAGTTGTTATTGCTATTCTTGGAATACTATCAGCATTGTTTCTTCCTAATTTTATGGCAGCTAGAGAAAAAGCTCGCGACACTCAAAGAAAATCTGATTTAAAACAAATTCAAAAAGCCATGGAGATGTATCGTCAAGATCAAAATCCACCTTCATATCCAAATGAACTTCCAATTATTGGAAGTTGTTGGTCTTCAGGTCCAGATTGTAGTGGTAATATTTATATGAATAAATTTCCTACTGATCCACTTCCAAATAAACAATATTATTATCAGGTAAATAATGATAATTTAACTTATAATATTTGCGCTTGTTTAGAAAATACCGCTGATCCTGATGGATCTGAAGAATGTTCATCATGTGAAAATAGTTGTCAAAAATGTTATATAGTTAATCAACCATAATATGAAAAAAGGTTTTACTTTATTAGAATTATTAGTTGTAATCGGTATTATTTCCGTATTAGTAACCATGGCTGTTTCTTCTTATTCTACTGCTCAAAAAAAAGCTCGTGATACCAGAAGACAATCTGATCTAAAAACCGCTCAACAAGCAATGGAACAATGTTATTCAGTAAATAATTTTCAATATCCAATAATAACTAATAATAGTGGTGTTTTATCAATGACATGTCCTTTACCCAACGATAATATAACTTTTTCAATTTCTGATCCATTAAATAATATCTCATATCAATATTCAACTGTTTCCAACCAAAATCAATATTCAATAACAACAAATCTTGAAACAGGTGGAACATTCTCAGTTAATAATCAACAATGAAAATAAAAAAATCATTTACTCTAATTGAGTTATTAGTCGTATCAACAGTAATTATGTTGCTTTTATCTGGAGGAACAATTACTTATTCACAATTAACAAAACAGTCTCGAGATGCACGAAGAAAATCCGATCTTCAACAAGTAAGAGCAGCTTTAGAAATGTATCGAAGCAATAACAATCAATACCCGATTTCTGATTATACAAATTTATCTAATTTTTTAGTTAACGGAACAATAAAATATTTAGAAAAATTACCCAATGACCCAAAAAGTAGTCAATATTCTTATTATTACATATCTACAGGCTCTGATTATACTTTAGCCGGCTATCTAGAAACCGGTGGCACTAACTGTGTGGCTGGTGGTTGTGGAGGAAGTTGTAATTATTGTCTAGGTCCTTATGGAGAAAAATAACTTATGAAAAAAAGTTTTACTATTATTGAAATAATTATTGTTATCGTCATAGTAATGATTATTTCGACTATGGGTTTAGCCTATTATAATACTTATTCTCAACAACTAACTTTAAAATCTGAAGTATTAGATTTGGTAAAAGAATTAGAACTTATTAAAAAAAAAGCCCTTTCTTCTGATAAAACAAATGGTTGTAGTGATCAGTTTTATGGATATCAAATCAATATTAACTCAAATAATTATCAATGGGGAATTTTGTGTCCTAATTTTCAATTAATCAAAACAAAAACCTTACCTAATAGTATAATTTTTTTAAATAATCAACAAATTACATTTAATCCCTTAAAAACAAATTTTTCAACCCAAATTTCTATTACCATAAAAAATCTTCAAATTAATAAGTGTTTAAACATTAATATTTCTACAAATGGTATTATTAATTTTGATGAAACATTTCAAAACTGTCCATAAAAAAAATTTTAAATCTTTTTCTTTAATAGAAGTTCTGGTATTTATAACTATCCTATCAATATTTTTTATAGCCGGTTTATCAATTTCTTTATACTCTTTAAATACACTAAAATTAGCCGAACATAAAACTTTAGCAAGTTATTATGGACAAGAAGCAATTGAGTGGCTAAAAAAAGAAAAAGAATTAAATTGGGATGATTTTATTATTAAAGCGTCGACAAACGGTAAAATCTATTGTTTAAATGAATTAACTTGGTCAGAAGGAAATTGTAATAGTTTTAGTTTAAATAATTTTTATAAAAGAGAAGTGTTATTAATACAAAATAATAATTCTGTAAATGTTAATTTAAATATATATTGGTTAGAAAAAAATAATGTTAATAATATAAATATAAAAACCGTTTTAAATTTATGGGAATAAAGAAATCATTTACTTTAATAGAAACTATTGTTGTTTTATCAATATTATTATTAATAATTCCAATAATTTATATTATTATTTTTAATTTAGTTCAACAACAATTAAAGGTTTATCGATTAACAACAATAAAAAATGAAGGGGATTATATTATTAATACATTAAATTATTTAATTAGAAACGAAGCTAAATCTATTTATTCTGCTTTACCAGCAGATGACTCAAACCAAGTCTGTCTTTCTTCTGATTATCAATCGAATCCATCTAATGGTTTATATTTTTTAACAAAATCTAATAATCTTTTTAAGATTTTTTTGGAAAATAACAAAATTGCTTCGTCATCAATATCAACTGTTTATTTAAATTCAGACAAGACCTATATTTCTAACTTTAATATTAGTTGTCAGCCAGGTAATAATACATATTCTCCTTCAATAGTATTAATTAATTTTAATATTTGTTATAAAAATCAAAACGGAAATTGTCTTAGTAATAGACCAGAAGAAATTAATAATTTAAATTATCAAACAGCCATTAAATTAAGATCGTTTTAAATACTTGATTGTTTTCTTTTTTTCAGTTATATTCAAATTATATGAGTAATTTAAGTCTTTATATTGGCGAAAAAAATACAACAATATTTCAAACCAATCATTCTAATAATCAATTAGAGATTATAACAATGGATAAAATTAATACTATTGAAGACTTTTATACTTTAAATAATGAACAGTTAATTGAAAAACAGGCAGAACAAATTAATAAATTACTAGAAAGTAATAAAATTACCAATAAGAATTTAGATATTATTATATCTGACACATTTTCCTATAATCAAGTATTACTTATGCCTGCTTTAAATGAAAAAGAATTAATTTCTTCAATAAAATATCAAGCCGATCAATTTATTCCTATGCCAATAGAAGAAACTAATATCGATTTAGAAATAATTGAAGAATATAAAAATGAAAAAAAACTTTTGATTCTTATTGTGGCTTCAGCTAAAAAAATTATTGACAAAGTTCAAAGAACTATCGAAGTTGCTGGATTTATACCGCAACTTATTGAAACCGAAGTTTCCTCTACATCAAGATTTTTATTTAATTATTTTTCAAGAATAGACTCATTATTAAAAAACTTTATTACTATAAATTTTTCAAAAAATACAACTACTTTATGTTATTACGAAAATAATCCACCGATTTTAAAAAAAATTCGTAATATTAATTTTGGTTATCAATTATTTGTAAAAGAATTAATAATTAACTGTGATTTAGATAAAGAAAAAACTGAAAACTTATTATTAAATTATAATTTAAATAATCAATCATCTTTATCTTTAGATAAAGTTTTTACTCCTTTAATCAATGAGTTAGTAAATGAAATACGAAAATTTATTGGTGATCAGAAATTAGAAACAATATTTTTTTTTAATCATATTTTTTATTTTCCTTATTTAATAAATTTATTAGAAAAAAACTTTAATATACCTATTAAAATTCTTAATCCAGAAAAATTATTTATAAAAAATTCTTTATTTATGAATAAAATTAAAGAAATTCCTTTATATATTTCAAATTTTGGAAGCATAATTGAATGAAAAAAAATCGAATTAACCTAATAATCAATCGAGCTGATTACAATAAATATCAATCTTATTTTAATTATTTAAAAATTATTTTAATTTTAATATCTATTATTACTTTTATTTTTTTGATTATTACTTTAGCCATTCTACAAAAACAAATTAAAATATCAAATGAATTAAATTTGAGAAAGTCTAATCTTATTAAACTATTAACAGATAAAAATACCGAAGAGATTAAAATTAAATTTTTAGAAAAAAAATATCAGCTTTTAAATCAATATTTAAAAGAAGACTCATTTTCATCACCATACTATCAGCTTTTATTAAATAATTTGTCTCTCGCATCAACTGAACCAAAACTTAAGTTTTTTAAAATAAATAAAAAACGTGAAACCGAGTTTATTATTTCCTTTAGTAATTTTAATGATTTGAAAGAGTTTTTTAAATTCGCCGAATCTGATATTTTTATAAATAACTTTGAAAAATTATCTTTAAAAAGTTTCAATATTAATAATGAATCAAAAATTAAAGAAGATTATGAGTTATCATTTAAAGGTATATTTAAAAATATTAATAAATTATGAAATATAAAATTAATCCTTTTTTAATTAGTTTAATCAAGAAAAATTTTTTAATTTTTTTTGTTTTTTTTATTTTTATACTAATTAATATATTTCTTATAAATATTAATCAATCTCGTATAAAAGAATTAAAAAATGAAAATACGGCTTTAGAAAAAGATTTAGATATTTATCAAAAAAAACTATTAATTATTCAAAATTTATCATCAAATGAAGAAAAACTAAATAAATTTGTTAAATTATTAAATAATTTAATTCCAGATCAAGAAGATTACTTTTCAATCATATACGCCCTAGAAAACCTTTCTGTTAAAACAGGTTTTAACATCGTTGGTTATACAGTAAATGTTAATCTGTCAAGCCCAGAAAAATTAAAAATAACAGTTTCTGGATTGGGAAGTACTAAAGATTTTTTAAAGTTTTTAAACGAATATAATTTTGCTGGAGGAAGATTAATAACCTCAGATAGCATTGAGCTAAATAATGATTCTAATGATTTATATAAGATAAACTTAACTTTTTATAATAAAAAAGTTATTTTAACAGAAAATTTTCAAAAAAACCAATTAAAAGAAGATTTATTTGAAAAATTAAATGAATTAGAAAAAAAAGTTTCTTTAAATATTATTTTTGAAGAAGAAAAGTTATTAGATTATCCTAAAAAACAAAATAAAAATCTATTTTAAATTTTATAATGCTTTAGAAGTTTTTTTATTCCTTCACTGGGTTGAGCACCTTTTTCAAGCCAATATGTTAATCTGTCCTTTTTAATTCTAAACAAATGTGGTTCTTTTAATGGATTATATTGACCAATTTCTTCTATGTATTTTCCATTTGCTTTGTATCTTTTGTTTGAAACAACAACTCGATATATTGGTTGATTTTTTTTACCTATTCGATATAGTTTAATTGCAACTGCCATAATAAAAGTTTATCATAAATTTTTTAAAGATGCAAAGGCATTTTTAGCAGCGACTTCCTCAGCGTCTTTTTTTGAATTGGCTATTCCTACTCCTAATAATTTATTTTTAAAATAAACACCAACATGAAAAACCCTTTTATGATCAGGACCATATTCTTTTATAACTTTATATTCCGGAACCAATTTAAATTTACCTTGGAAATACTCCTGAAGTTTGGTTTTTGCTGATAAATATTCTTTATTTTTAACGATTTTATCTAATTTATTTTTAAATAAAAAATTATCGACAAAGTTATAAGCAGTCTCAAAGTTTTGATCTAAAAAAATTGACGCAATTAACGCTTCAAAACAATCTGCTAAAATATTTTTATTTTCTCTTCCTCCAGTTTTTTCTTCGCCTTTTGATAAAAACAAAAATTTATTTAAACCAATATTTAAAGCTGCTTCAGCTAAACTTTCTGTTTTCACTATAGCACTTTTTATTTCTGTATAATCTCCTTCTTTTAATTTTGGAAAGTTTTTGAATAAATATACAGAGGTAATTAAAGATAAAACACTATCGCCTAAAAACTCTAATCTTTCATTTGAAGGTAATTGACAATCTTTATGCTCGTTTAAATACGATCTATGAATAAATACATTTTCTAATAATGATTTATTTTTGAAAAAAATATTAATTTTTTTTTCAAGATCTTGATAGTTTTTCATTTTTATTTATTTTTAAAATGAGATTACCTAAAACACCGTTAATAAATTTATAAGAATTTTCTCCACCAAATTCCTTTGCTAACTCAACTGCCTCATCAATAATTACCTTTATAGGCTCTTTTTTCTCTATTAATAACTCAAAAATTGCCAATCTTAAAATCGATAAGTCAATTCGAGAAATTTTTTCAATAGGAAATTTTGATGCAAATTCTTTAATATTGTTATCAATAAAATCTAAATTTTCTAAAATTTTTTTTACATATATATCATCTGTTTTATTATTAAAATAAGATGATTGATACAATGTTTGAAAAATTTTTATTCGTCTCTGATGACGAGGATCCATATTTATTTTTGACAATATTTACAAGTTAAATGAGCTCTTTTAGGTTTGCCACAATTTTTACATTTTATTAATCTTGGAAGAGACTTTATTTTAGCTGCCTCTCTTTTACCGGTTCTTCTTGTTGAAAATTTTCTTTTTGGTAATGGTGTCATAAATTATCAAATTTTTTAAATTTTAACTATAAATTAATTATACATTAAAAAATATACTTGACAAGAATCAAAGTAAGATAATATTATTAATATATTAGATATAAGTTCTTAAAAATATGAAAAATTTAAAATCATTTACTTTAATTGAATTATTAATTGTAATTGCGTTATTAGGGGCATTGGCAGTCGGTTTATTAGCAGCAATTGATCCATTAGAACAGTTTCGAAAAGGCAATGATACATCGGTAAGAAGCATTGCTTCAGAACTTCACAATGGTGTTATTCGATCATATGCTTCGTTAACAAAAATGCCTTGGGATACTGATACTGAGACCGCTGAATACGTTAATAATTTTGCTAACAACACCACCATTAAGTCTAATGTAGTTCAACCAGTTATTAATACCGGCGAATTAAAATCCGGTTTTATAGAGTTAGCTGGAGATGGAAAACTATCAAAAATATGGGTAGCTGGTCAAGATGGAGGAGATAGTTCTACTCCATTAGATCCAAAAATAATTGTTTGTTATAAACCAGAATCAAAATCTCAAAAATGTGATGTAAATACAAAATTTACAATTAATCAATCAGCTCAAGGAATTAATTCAGTATCATTAAATACCGCAACTTGTAATACAACAAACTGTGGTAATACTAACTACAATTGTTATTGGTGTATTGGCGATGTTCCAACAACAGAATGAAAAAATCATTCACTTTGATAGAGTTATTAATTGTAATGATCTTGCTTGGATTTTTAGTAACAATTATTTCCGCTAATTTTTTTACATCGTTGAAAAAGGGAAGAGATGCAAGAAGAAAGTCAGATTTAGAGCAAATAAAAACCGCCCTTGAACTTTATTATGAAGATAACCGTACTTATCCAACTCAAATTCCAGATAATAAAGGTTTTAACTTTGGTAGCGAATTCATCGTAAATGAAAAAATTTATATGAAAAATGTTCCTAATGATCCAGTCCCTGGAAAGAATTATAGATATGAGTCTGACGGAACTTACTTTAAACTTTATACCTGCTTAGAAAATAATCAACAAATTCTTCAATACCAATCAACTCCTTCTAATTTTAGTTGTAATGTATTTTGTAAAGATCGTTTAAATAATACAATTCCATGTATATTTGGTATCTCGAGTCCGAATATCAATCCTTAAAAACAGTTGTATTTTTATTTTAAATTATGTTATAATTTTTATTTATGAAACAAAAAAATAAAACAAAAAAATCTGTAGCAAAAAGGTTTAAAATTACAGCAACTGGTAAAATATTATATCGTCAACAAGGCTTTCGTCACTTAAGATCTAAAAAAAATAAAAAATGGTTAAGAAGAAAAAAACAGATGAAAGAAATGTTAAATAAAATGAAAATTAAAGTATTAAAAATGTTAGGAAAAAAATAAATTATGGTGAGAGTCAAACCTGGAGTGCAAACAAGAAAAAGACATAAAAAAGTTTTAAAAATGGCTAAGGGTTATTGGATGACCCGACACAAACAATTTAAAAAAGCAAAAGAAGCAACTCTTCATGCTGGAGAATATGCTTTTGCTGGTAGAAAAAGAAAAAAAAGAGATTTCAGAAGATTATGGATTACCCGTTTAAACGCATCTGTTAGAGAATTAGGAAGTAAATATAGTTTATTTATTAAATCTTTGAAGAATAAGAAAATTGAGATTGATCGAAAAATTCTTGCAAAAATTGCCGTTGAATACCCTCATATCTTCAAAAAAATTTTTGAAAAAGTAAATAAATAATAAGAAACACAAAATTCAAAAGGCAACTGTAAACTAGATCACCTATTTTATTAATTTTTAACTTGTTCCAGCCATCCGTTAGGCAACCTGTCAGGTTCCTTACGGATTGGCACAAGGCTCTGAGAATAATTAAAAATTAAAAATTAAAAACCACATATTAAAATCTAAAAATAATTAAAATAATTAAAAATTTAAAATTTAAAATTACAATTAAAAATTAAATAAAATAATAACTCAACAATTAAACAATTCAACAATTTAACAATATTTTTTACGTTTCACGTTCCAAGTTCTACGTTCTACATTTCATGTTCTACATTTCATGTTTTACATTTCATGTTATAATATTTTTATGTTAAATAATCATATAAAAAATTTTGAAAATAAAATTAATAAAATTTATAGTTTAGACAAATTAGAAAATCTTAGGATTGAATATTTAGGAAAAAATGGTCTAATTAACCATCTTTTAAAAAAGATTAAAAACATTTCCCAAGAAGATAAAAAATCTTATGGCCAACAAGTTAATCAATTTAAAAAATTAATTGAAGACAGTATTCAACAAAAAACTAATCTATTAAAAAATCAACAAAAAAAAGAGTTTTTTGATTCAACCCTGCCAGGAAAAGTTTATCCTAAAGGTAGTCTTCATCCCTTAACTTACACAATTGAAGAAATTGTCTCTATTTTTAAAAAAATAGGTTTTATTCAGGTATCATATCCAGAGATCGAGTGGGAGTACTTTGCTTTTGAAGCATTAAACATGCCTAAAGGTCATCCTGCCCGAGATGATTTTGAGACTTTTTTTATAGATTTACCGGAAAATAATCAATTTGGTAAAGTTGTTTTAACTCCTCATACTTCTGCTGGTCAAAATCGTGAAATGAAAAGAACTAAACCACCAATTCGCATGATAAATATCTCAAAAACTTACCGACCAAATTGGGACACTACTCATACACCAATGTTTCATCAATTTGAAGGTTTATGCATTGATAAAAATATTAATATCACTCATCTTGTTGGAACAATTGATTATTTTGTTAAAAATTTTTTCGGTCAAGAAAGAATAATTCGCTTACGACCAGCTCATTTCCAATTTACCGAACCATCATTCGAAATTGATGTTTCTTGCGGTGTTTGTCAAGGAAAGGGCAAGATTAATGAAAAAAAATGTCGTACTTGTAAATCTGGATGGCTAGAGTTAGCAGGAGCAGGAATGGTTCATCCTAATGTTTTAAAAGCTGGAGGAATCGATATTAATCATTACACTGGCTGGGCTTTTGGCTTTGGTCCAGAACGCTGTATGATGATGAAAGAGAATCTAAATTTAGATGATATTAGAATTTTATATAATGGTGATATTAGATTTTTAGAACAGTTTTAAGCTATGAATATAAAAATTACCCATCAATGGCTTTTAGATTATTTAGAAACAGACGCTAATCCATATGAAATCCAAAAATATCTCTCTTTATCTGGTCCATCAATTGAAAGAGTGGAAAAAGCTGAAGATGATTTTGTTTATGATATTGAAGTTATTTCTAATCGAATTGATTACGCCTCAGTTTTTGGTATAGCCCAAGAAGCAACAGCGATTCTTCCAATTCATAATAAAAAAGCCCAACTAAAAATAAATCCTTTTGAAAGATATAATTTCAAAAAAATCAATATTAAAAATAATCAGTATCAATTAAATGTAAAAATTGATGATAAATTATGTACTCGTTTTACTGCTTTAATATTTGATAATATTGAAATTAAACCAGCACCCGAATTTATTCGTAAACGTTTAACTTTGGGAGGAATTAAATCAATTAATAATGTTGTAGATATATCAAATTATTTAATGTTAACTCTTGGCCAACCTGTCCACATGTTTGATTATGATAAAATCATAAATCAAACAATGATCTTAAGAGAGTCAAAAAAAAGTGAAAAAATTATTACTTTAGATGAAAAAGAAGTAGTTTTACCCGGTGGTGATATTGTTATTGAAGATGGGCAGGGAAGACTTATTGATCTTTGTGGAATTATGGGTGGTTTAAATTCAGCAATTTCCAATAATACAAAGCGAGTAATTTTATTTGTCCAAACTTACAATAAAGAAAAAATAAGAAAAACAACAATGTCTACTGGTGTACGTACGGTTGCTGCTACTTATTTCGAAAAGGGATTAGATGAAGAAAGAGTTGAACCAACTTTAGTATATGGGGCTGAACTCTTAAAAGCTTATGCAAGTGGTCAACCAGCTTCAAAAATAATTGATATATACAAAGATCCTTATCAAGAAAAAACAGTTGAAATTAGTTTTGAAAAAATTAATCAAGTAATCGGTATTACAATCGAACCTAAAAAAATAATTAATATATTAACTAATTTAGGATTTAAGTTAAAAGTAAATAACGATAAATTAATCGTTTTTGTTCCATCATATCGAAAACATGATATCTCTATTCCCGAAGATTTAGTCGAAGAAATTGCTAGAATTTATGGTTATAATAATATTCCAGCACAACTTCAACCAGCAGTTTATGTCAATCAACCAATAGAATTTGAAAAATTATTTAACTTAACTTTTAAAATTAAATATTTTTTAAAACATTTAGGATTAAACGAAGTAATTAACTATTCAATGATCTCAGAAGAGTTAATCAACTTATGGAAAAATGATTTAAGTATAAATTTAAAAGATCATATACGTTTATCTAATTCAATTTCAAAAGAAATTGAATATATGCGTCTTTCATTAATTCCTTCTCTTTATAAAAATTTAATTGACAATATTGGAAAACGACAACAGTTAAAAATTTTTGAAATCGCTAAAGTATATTATAAAAATAATTCAAATAACTCACCAGCTAATGAAATCTATAAATTAGCCATTGCTGTTAATACAGATTATTTTGATTTAAAAGGAATAATAGAAGCTCTTTTTAAAGAATTAAATTTAAAAAAACAACCAAACTTTCATATAATTAATAAAGAAATTTTTTATTTTGTAGAATTAGACCTTCAATTTTTAATAGATAATTATCAAACTTTTTCTTGTTATCAACCAATAAATCCTTATGCAATAATAAAACTTGATAAAACCTTTGAGTTATCTGAAAGATTAACTTATAAAGATATTGAAACTAAAGCAAAGAAATCAAAATTAATCAAAAAAATTGAAGTTATATCATTATATAAAAATAAACTCAGTTTAAGATTTTATTTTTCTTCATCAGAAAAAAATATCACTGAAGAAGAAGCAAAAAAAGAATTAGAAAAACTATAAAAAACCATAAAATTTTTAAAGTTAAAATCAACTAAAATTATTAAAAATCCCAATTTTTGATGTTTTTTAGCTTGTCCTGGCCATCCGCTAGGCAACCTGCCAGGTTCCTTACGGATTGGCACAAGGCTCTGAGAATAATTAAAAATTAAAAATTTAAAATTAAAAATTAAA
>FWPV01013808.1_pt1 | contig 12042 bp, 3 predicted proteins | sample 2228371 | NCBI WGS metagenome assembly FWPV01 (sample SAMEA103939776, study PRJEB20133) | metagenome | reverse complement strand
ATAGGAAACAATGGCATTGGATTTCCCGCCCGGAACAATGGTGAACCCGGCCAGTTCGGCGTCCTGGAATCCGATCGGCGGAGCTTCGGGACGGGCCACCACCACGTTGCGTCCCTTGTCGATCTTGCCGTCGAGAGATATCGCGAGGTATTTGGAGCACTCACTGGGGGCCACGCCCAACGCCGGATCGCCGTGGTCATAGGCGGTGACGGCATAATAGTAGGTATAGCCGTTGCGCGCCGTCGTATCCACGAAGGTGTGAACAATGCCGGTGTCGCTGCCCAGGTCGAACTCGACGCCGCGAATGGCGATCGGCGAAAAGCCGACGATGCCGTTGGCCAGGTCGAACTGCGCCAGCGGTTTGCGCATGGAGACGGAGCCCTGACCGTCGGAAATCGGCGTCATGTCGAGCCAACCCGGATGGGTGGATCGATAGATCTTGTAGCCTTCAAAGTCATAGCCGGTAATCGGATCCTTGAAGTGCTCGGCCACATCGTCCCACATCAGCGTCACGCGGTTGTCGCCCGGGATCGCGGTCACCGTGGGGATGACCGGCGCCTTGGCAAAGTTATAGTTCTCTTCATAGGTCTTTTTCGCGTAATCGCTGTTGGTAAAAAGATCTTCCGTGTTTTCGCCGAACATGATTCCGAGCGAAAAGCGCTCGATATTGCCGACCGCCAAGGGGAAGTATCCCGATCCCAACATCAGGTCGGTGTCGGAAAACTTGCCGTAGTCGTTGAGGAAGCCCGGTTCGAAGCCTTTCCACAAACCTTCGTCGTCGCTGATTTTGGGATTTCCCCAGATGAAAATGTTGAACGCCGTCAGGCCGATCATGTCCGACTCGTCGATGTCGGTCTTGTCGATGTTCGGCTCGCCCGGTAGATAAGTATCCACGAGGCCGAAACGGTTGGGCTTGCCGACCGAGGCCGGATAGTCGCTGGGTGACTGCCATCCCGAGGTAGGCTTGCCGTCTCCTTCCCCAAAGTCGCCGCTATTGGGAACGCCGTCCAAACCGACGTCATCGGTCAGCGGGTTCCAGTCTCCGTTGTTGTCCTTGCCGTCGTCGCGGCGCTCGTCGATCATCCAGTTATCCTTCCCTTCGCCGGTAAAGTAGTCGATGTGCTTTCGGTCGACAAAGAGGTAGTTCTTGACCATGGTGGCGCCTTCGCCGTATTGATACCCGTTGCTCTCATCGATGATGCCGTTCAGGTTGTCGTCGATGAGGTTGGCCGGAATTTCTTCGAACACCTGGCCTGGGCTGAAGTGATACTTGTTTTCGATATAAGTAACGGTTACGCCATCGGCCGGCATGGCGGCTACCGTGCGCTCGAAGGTGGTATAGTCGATGAGCACGATGGGGTCGCCGACATTGATGACGCGCGGAGCGAACGTCTCTTCGGTGATCACTTTACCGCCGCCCGAGTTGGCATCATCGTCGTCGTCTATGCCGTCGTAGGGATTGCCCGGGCTTTCGTAATAGGCGAAGCCCTGGCAGCCGACCGGCATCCATCCGGTGTCGCCGATGTCGTCGCCGTCGAAGTGCCAGCCGATCTTGCGCGGCAGATCGAACATGGCGGCGTCGTCCGAGCCGTCGCCTCCGCCCTTTACGCTGCGGCCGAAAACGGGACCGGACATGATGCCGAAGATCATCTTGGAGTGATGATAGGTGCCGATGTTTTTGACGTCGATCAGTTGAAAGAGCACGTCTTCAACGAGCACGTTCGACCATTGGAAGCCGCGTACCGTTCCGCGAAGCCCCAGACCGCGTCGATCCAGGTCGGTCGAGTCCGGGAAAAAGGAGAACTCGTCGTTTTGATAATCGTCGAACACGTAATAGCTTTCCTGGTCGGCGTTGAGCACGTCCTTGCCGAAATAGCCGTTCCATGCCCGCGGCCAGCCCGGATCGACCTGATCCTCGTATTTGTCCGGCCAAGTGAAGGGCCAGGTTTCCGACTGATGGCTCATGGCGATGCGCTGCACTTCCGGATTGGCGAAACCCGGCAGCGGCGCAAGGCACTGCCAACTGCCGTCTTCTCGAGAGTCCGCCGAGGCGGCATCGCTGTCGTTGCCGGTGACTATGCCGTTGGCCTCGGAGCTGATGTGGCGAATGATGCCGTCGGTGTCCTTCACTTCGGACAGCAGAAAATAGGTAATCAGGTTGATATAGTTGTGTCCGGAATTGATCGGCCACTCGCCGATGTCGTCCGGATTGATGCCCGTCCGATGTCCGACATAGCCCTCGTTGTAAAAACTGGTGCGGAACTGGTTGCCGGAGTGAAAATTGCGGTAGCTGTAGCGCTCGTCTCCGTGCAGGTCGTCGATCTTTACTTGGCTGAAAGCCGTCGACAGACCGATCAGCCCGAGCGCAAACAAGCAAAGAAGTGACTTCTTCATATCGATACTCTCCTTCCGTTAAAACCCGAGGCTCAGGCCGAGTTGAATTTGACGCGGCGCGATGTACCACTCCGGCCGCAGATAAAGGTCTTCGACCGTGCCGATGCGCAGGGGATTGTACAGTACATCTTCCGGCCGCGGGTCGGTGGTATACTCGGCCGATCCGGTATCGCTCCACACGTTGGTGGCCATGCGGCTGTCGAAGAGATTGTAAACATAGGCGAACACCATGGCGTGCATCCGACCCAAGGGGAAGGTCTTGGTCACGTAAAGGTCGGCGCTGTAGATGTCCGGCCTTCGGGCGCTGTTTTCGGGCAGGTCCGAGGTGCCCAGTCCGCCGACAAAGGCGCCTTTGGCAAAGGTCGGTGTGTAAGGCAGACCGGTGTTGAAGCGCCCCACCAGCGACAGGGTCCAGGTTTTCGGACGCAGCATGAGCTGAAGGTTCAGCGTATGGTTCTGGTCCCAGTTCAAGGGGATCAGATTTCGACGCGGCTCGGCTCCGCCCTGAAGCGCATAAAAAGCATCGGTCGGGTTCGAGTAGGTGCCTTCCGCAATTTGGAAGGTGTAGTCGACTTTGGCGGAGAAGATGTTGGTAAAGCGCTGTTCGCCGCGGAAGGTCAGGCCGCGCACATTGGCATAGTCCTTATTCTCAAAGGTCGAATAGGAAACCACGTCGCGCACCGTCTTGACGATCGGGCTGGTGCCCACCCAGTCGCGAATGTCGCGGTAAAAGATGGTCACATCGATGCCGAGTCCGGGCGCCAACTCCTGCTGCAGACCGATTTCATACTGCGTTGTGCGCTGAGCGTTGAGATCGGCGTTGCCGAAAATCGTGCTGCCGCCGCCGGTGTTGAGTTTGAAGCCGGGCGCGGCATAGAGATATTGAAAATCGGGAATCTGGAAGAAATGGCCGTACGAGAAATGGATCACCCCCTTGTCGGTAATCGGATAGGCGATGCCGAGCCGCGGGCTGACCTGCGTTTTCGCCTTGGCCTTTTTCCACATGAAGGACTTGCGCTGCTCCGGCGTCCATTCGACCAGCTGATCCTTATCCGCCGTAGGGTCGACATATTTGTTTTCCGGCTTCATCGGCGTATAGATGCTCGGATCCATGGGATCGACCGGCACGTAATAGTTGGAGTTAAAATAGTCGAACCGCACACCGATGTTCATGATGAGGTCCTTGAGCTCCAGCTTGTCCTGCAGGTACATGCTGAATTCGACCGGTTTACGCGGCTCATCGTATACGCTGCGGAAGAGACTCTCCTTGGGAGGGATCACCGGTTGGAAGGGAACGATGGCGACGCCGTTGGAGTCGAGCGCGGCGCGCAAAGTATAGCTGTCGAGATCGAGCTCATGCAGCCGCAGCTCGGCGCCCGTCTTGATTTGATTGAACGAGTTCACCTGGCTGGTCAAGTCGAACTTGGCAATCCAGTAGGCGGAACTGCGGAAATAGCGACCCAGGTCGTTGCCGGCCCGGTTGTAGCTGTAGGCGATCGGCGTGCGCGAAGAATCCTCCGAAACGTAGCCGTAGGGCTGCTCGGGATCGGGCACCCAGCGATACTGAATGCCGTATTGCCTGAGGCTGTCGAATAAGGCCGGATTCTCGTTCGGGTCGAAGGTCAGGGGTTGGTTCACCGAATCACCCGGCAAGAAGACCAGCCAGTGAGGCGTGTAGCTCGGGTCCTTGTACAGATAGCTTTCGCTCTGGGTGTACATTCGGTTCAGTTTGAGCTCGTAGAAGGTCTTGTTGGACAGCACATGGTTCAACGACAACAAATGGGTTGTTGTATACCCCCACGAGGGGCTTAGGCCGCGCGGAGCATACTTGAAGCCTCGGCTCCAATAACGGTCGTTCTTCCAGTCCGAGGTGTTGATGCTGTAACGCAGCTTGATGCTGGGCGTGATGCTCCAGGTCAGCTTGCCCAGACCGGTCCAGCGGTGATGCGCCTGCATGGGAACCAGCGAGCTGTCGCCCGGTAGGCCGGAAGGCAAGAACCACTCGCGGCCGTAAAGATAGCCGTCCTGCTGATAGTAACGGCCGTTGACAAAGAAAGAAAGTTTGTTGCCGGTGAACGGCACGGGGCCGCTCAGACTTCCTTCGAGGTTGTAAGTAGGATTGAACTTGGTAAGCGGATTTTCCGATTCGCTGTACACGGTGGTCGTATTGGTCAGCGAGTCGGTTTCGGCCCGCACCCACTTGAGCACACTGTACACAGGATCCGAACTGACATAGTCGCCGACGTACCCTTTCAGCTCGCCGTTGTAAACCGAACCGCCGTCCTTGGTGATGATGTTGATGATGCCGGACATGGCCTGGCCGTATTCGGCGTTGAAGGTACCCGAAATGACCTGCAGCTCTTCGACAGCGGTGTTTTCGACGGCAGCAGTGGAGCTGTTGGTAAAGGCGTCGGTCGTGGCCACACCGTCGACCCAGTAGGCGACCTCACTGGAGCGGCCGCCGCGGATGTGAATGCCGCCCGCATCGACCACGCCCGCCGTCAAGCCGACGAGATAATGGGTGCTCTGCGCCGGCAGCACCTTGATCTCTTGGGAGCTGACCGTGGCCATCGATCCGGTCATGTCCATCTGAATGACCGGCCGCTCAGCAACCACCGTCACCTCCTCTCCCGCTTCCAGCACCGTCGGCCGCAAGCGAATATTCTGTGTCGTCGTCAAATCGATGTTGACGCGCAGCCCCTCGATGCGCTGGCTGGTGTAACCCATCATGCTCACCAGCAGGGTGTACTGACCCGGCGGCAGGTTGATGATCTGATAATTGCCCGACAGGTCGGTAGCCGCTCCCATTGAGGTGCCTTCGACGGTAATGTTGACACCGGGAAGCGGTTCGTTGGTCTCCGCGTCAACGACGCGGCCGGCAATCTTGCCGGTGGTGCCGGCCGGGAGCTGGTTCCATACTCCCGACAACAACAAACACAGCACCAACATGAGGAAGATCGGCAGGTGTCGCTTCATGTCATGTGCTCCTTTTTTGGTTCTGCTCGGCGATAGACAGTCAAAGGTATATTTTTTCCGAATTAGATGAAAGTATTTTTTTTTCGTCCTCTATTTTTGACATGCTTTTACAAACCGCAAGTCTTGTATCGCCCATTGCATTATTTCACAACGGCGAACTTGCCGATCTTGGTTCCGTATTCGCCTGCATCGACATGGTAAATGTAGATACCGTAAGCAATGTCCAGCTTGTCCTTGGTCAGCATGTCCCATTCAAGCGTGCCGTCGAGGATGTCGCTCGACTTGTCATGCTCCAGTTCCGCGACCAACTGCCCGCGCACGTTGAAGATTCTGACGGTGCACTTGGGCGGCAGATGAGTGAAATGAAGCACGCGCGGTCCACGGCCGTTGCTGTAGGGATTGACCGGCTCCCACGAGTTGGAAACCACATAGGGGTTCGGTACGACACGGATTTTGTCCATTTGTGCCTTGGCCAGTTCGGGATCGATCCGCTGACCCTTGGTGGTCCACTCGTATGTATCGCGCGCCAGCAGCGGCTTGTTGGTGCGGAACACCAACTTTTCGCCGGGCTTCGGATTGCGATGCAGCGAGTCCCTCGTGGCGCTGTCCAGGGTGATCCCCCACGTCGGCGACAACTGTTCGCTGTTGCCGACCTGTTCCATAAATATGATTTGGTCGGTTCTCGACTTGTCCGTAAAGGCGGTGAACATACCCTCTTCGCCTTTCAGAACGTCGTTTTCCCAGAAAGCGAACTTTACTTTGGTGCCTTCCGGAATCATACGAACGGTAAAGTTGACCGGAATCGCCGGCAAGGTTCGCGTTGCAGAAACAGACAAGGCCACCGACGTATCCATGCCCACCTCGCCGAATTCAATCTCATAGTCGTTCGCCGTGGCCGTTCCCAAAAGCCGGCTGTAACGAAACGGCGATACCAGGGCGCCGTAGACGCTGTCGCTGCTCCAGGCAATGCTGTTGCCGACGATCGTCACTTCCGGCAGGTTGAAGAGTTTCAGCCTAAAGCCGTCGGTAATCGGCAGCTCGGCGCCGCGCTCCAGGTTGGTGCTGCGGTCGATGAGCACCTCACCGTTCGCCTTCACCAGGCTGAAGTTCTTGGTCGCCTGCGAATAAGTGCCGGAACTGCTGACGATAATGGTGTCTTCGAACACCAGCCGATACGTGACGTCGTGCAGTACGGCGCGCGGATCGACGATTTGATAGGAAACAATGGCATTGGATTTCCCGCCCGGAACAATGGTGAACCCGGCCAGTTCGGCGTCCTGGAATCCGATCGGCGGCGCTTCGGGACGCACGACCACAACGTTGTTCCCCTTGTCCTCAACTTCTCCGGCGGTGTTCAGCGTGATGAACTTGCTGCACTCGCTGGGCGCCAGCCCTCCCTCGGCCGAGCCGTGGTCGTAGGCGGTTACCGCATAGTAATAGGTCTGTCCGTTGACCACGGTCGTGTCGGTCCAAGTATGAACGATGCCGGTGTTGGAACCCAAATAGAACTTGACGCCTTTGACGGCGATCGGTGCAAAACCCGAGTATTCGTTATCGAGGTCGAACTGGGCGATCGGCTTGCGGTACGTTACACTGCCCAGGCCGTCGGTAATCGGAAGGCAATCGTTCCAACCGGGATCTGTGGAACGATAAATTTTGTAGCCTTCAAAGTCGAAGCCCAGGATCGGGTCTTCGGTTTCTTCGGCGATGGAGTCCCATATCAGCGTAACGCGGCGGTCGCCCGGAATGGCAACGACGTTGGGGATCGCCGGCGCTTTTGCAAAGTTGTAGTTTTCGGTATAGGCCTTGGCAAACCAGCGTACGTTTTCGAGATAATCGTCGAGATTGATGCCGCAGAGCGTGCCCATGGAGAAGCGCTCGGTCGTTCCCGCCTTGCAGGGGAAGTATCCCGACCCGTAGAGGAGCTCGATGTTGTCGTTAAGAAGCTCCTGGTCGAAATAGCCGGGCAGCATAAAGCTCCACACCTTTTCATCGTCATACTGCGGCAAGTTTTCCCATTTGTAGAGTGAAAAGCTGGTAAGCCCGATCATGTCCGTTTCGCTGATGTCGACCTTGTCGAAGTGCGGCTCGCCGTTGGTGGGCTTGCCGTCGCCTTCGCCGGGGTCGCCGGTAAACGCTTTGCCGTCGGCGCCGACGTCGTCGGTCACAATATTCCAGTCGCCGTCGTTGTCGTTGTTGTCGTCGCGCCGTTCATCGATCAATGGGTTGTAAAGGCCGCTGCCGGTAAAATAATCGACGGCCTTCAATCCGATATAAAGGTAAGTAATATAGGCCGACGCCCCTTCTCCCACCACCGCGCCGTTGCTTTCGTCGATGATTCCGTTGAGGTTGTTGTCGATCAGGTCGAACGGTTCCTCCTTCAGCACCTTGCCCTCCCAAAACTTGAGTTTGAGATCCTGATAGGGAATGACAAGGGTGTCCACGTTTTCGCCGGCCAGCGTCGTAATGCGCCGTTCAAAGGTCTTATAATCCATGACGATGATCGGATCATTCCTGCCCAGCGTCTTGGGTTCGAACATGCTCTCGGTGATGACGATGCCGTCGCCGAATCGTCCGTCCCCGTCGTTGTCGATGCCGTCGTAGGGGTTGCCGGGGCTTTCCAAAAAGACGCCGCCGAAATAACCGACCGGCGTCCACCCCCCGGCGCCGATATCGTCGTAATCGTAAAGGTAGGCGGAGTTGGTTTCGCGATTGAATCCGCCCATATCGTCGCCGCCGTCGCCGCCTTCGCGCGAGTCTCCCATGTTGTTGCCGAACTTGTAACCGAACACCATCTTGTCATGGTTGTAGGTTCCCACGTTTTCTAGGTCGAACAGCGAGAACATGCCGTCTTCCACCAAGGCGTTCGACCACTGGAAACCGCGCGCCCACATTCGGATGCCCAATCCGCGCCGGTTGAGATCGGTGCTGTCGGGATAGAACTTGAACTCTGCGTTATTATAGTCGTCGGCCACGAAAAAGCTCTCTTCATCGGCGTTGAATATGCCTTTACCGAAGTAGCCGTTCCACTGTCCGGGCCAGCCGGGATCGACCGGGTCGTTGAGCTTGTCCGGCCACACATCCGGCCACGCCCATTTCCACTTGCTCATGGCGATCTTGTTGGTGTCGCGGGCGGCGAATCCGGGCAGCGGCAGGAACGTCCACCAGTCGCCGTCCGGGCTTTGGTCGCCGGTCGAGTTACCGATCATGGCGCTTCGGACGGTCGAAATGATGTGCTTGAGCTGCCCGTCGGTGTCCAGCACTTCGGCGCCGACGAACAGGTTGCCGTCGATCATGTACCAGCGCCCTGAGTTGATCGGCCACTCGCCGGCAAAAGCCGACGGATCGTTGATACGGCCGCTGGTGCCGTCATTGTAAAACGTGGTGCGGAAGAGGTTTCCGGCGTGAACGCCGTCGCGCAGTTCCAAATAGGTGCCGTGCAGCCCCTCCATCTGAGCCGTTGCCATGCCGCTCAGGGCAAAAAGTATGACCAATACTGCTGAAAAACTTTTTAGAACGTTCATGTCATTTCCTCCAATAGCCTAAAAGCCGAGGGAAACACCGACCTGTATCTGACGCGGGGCGGTGTAGTAACCGGGCTGCAGCACATAATGCTCGACGGTGCCGATGCGATCGGCGTCGTAGCTTACGCGATCCGGGGTGATGTTGGTCGTATAATCGGGCGAACCCGTGTCCGAATAAACCGCAGTGGCATCATCGGAGTCGAAGAGGTTCTGCACATAGGCGAACAGGTTTACATCGAGCCCGGCGAATCGCAGCTGCCGATTGATGCGCAGATCGACCGTTTTTTGATTGGGATTGCGGGTGCTGTTTTCCGGAAGGCTGGAAACGGCGGAGCCGCCGACGAACTGAGCCCGCGGAAAGGACGGCGTGTAGGGGAAGCCTGAGTAGAAACGCCCGATGGCCGAGATCGTCCAAAAGTTTTTGTAATAGATTAGTTGCAGGTTCAAGGAGTGGCGGCGGTCCCAATCCAACGGGATCAGGTTCAACCGCGGCTCGTTGTTGTTGACCTGGGCGTTAAAGGCATCGTTCGGGTTCGAATAAGAGCCCTCGGCGATTTGGAAAGTATAGTCGACGTTTGCAGAAAAATTGGCCGCCATACGCTTTTCCAGCTTCACGGTCAGACCGCGCACATTCGAATAGTCCTTGTTTTCATATGTGGAATAAAGGACGCTGGGGAGTGCCGTGGGGACCAGCGGACTGGTTCCTACCCAATCGCGGATGTCCTTGTAGAAAATGGTGACGTCGATGCCCAGGTCTTTGGCGATCTGCTGCTGCAGACCGATTTCGTACTGCACCGTGCGCTTGGCGTCGAGATCCGCATTGCCGAAGATGGTGTTGCCGCCCGAGGGATTGATCTTGAAATCGGGATTGGCGTACATCTGATTGTAGGCCGGTATCTGGAAGAAATGGCCGTAGGAAAAGTGAATGACGCCGGCATCAGTGATGGGATAGGCGATTCCCAAGCGCGGGCTGAGCTGCATTTTCGGCTTTACGCGCGTGTGCATAAACGCGCGGCGCTCGTCCGGCGTGTATTTTTCGAACTGCCTGAGATAGTCGTCGTACTCTTTCTGCGTCAAACCCGCAGGCGGAGGCGTCCAATTTTTATAAGTGTGTTCAGGCTTCATAGGATGATAAATGTCGGGATCATCGGAAAAAGTCGGCACCACATAGTTGGCGTCGAACCAGTCGAAACGCAGGCCGAGGTTGAAGATGATCTCCTTCAGTTCCATCTTGTCCTGAATGTAGGCGGAAAACTCGCGCGGGGTGCGCAGGTAATCGCTGCGCTGCGGGCTGTCGACGGTAGGAATGGTCGGTTTGTAAGGAACGATCTGTTCGTTGGAATTGGGATCGGTGGCTGCGATGAGCGAGTAGCTCGAATTGTCGAGCCGATGATAACGCAGCTCAAAGCCGGCTTTGACCAGGTTGAATGAATTGACCTGACTGGACAAGTCGAACTTTGTGATCCAGCTTTGCGTGCGGCTGCGGCTGTAGTTGCGGCCGCTGCCGTCATTCCAAAAGGAATACGCTGCGGGTACGCTGTTCGAATCCGGATGAATGTAACCGATGGGGCCGCTGGGATCGATGATCCATTGATAGCGGCGTCGCTCTTGTTTGAGCCGTTCGAACGTCAGGCTGTCATCACGACTCTGAAAAGGATAGAGAAACATCTCAGGCAAAAGTTCTCCGTTGCTGGTGGTATCGGGATAAATGTAGATGAAATAGTTCGGCCGCGCATCCGGATTCTCAAAGACATAGCTCTTGCCGCGGTAATCGAGATAGTTGAAACGAACCTCGTAAAACGTTTTCGGCGAGAGAACATGGTTCAACGAAATAATGTGAGATTGATTGTTGCTGTGGGATTGGCCCGTGCCGAACGGTACATAGCGTTGAAGCTGCGCAAAGCTGCGCGGCTGATCGTTCTTGTTCCATATGGCGTTGTAGCTCAGTTTGAAACCGGCCGACGGCCGCCAGGTCAGCTTGCCCTGCAGAGATCGATTGATATATTCGCTCATGGAAACCAGAGCGCTGTCGCCCGGCACGCCGGTCGGCAGGAACCAGTTTCGGCCGTAAAAGTAGCCGCTGCCGTCGTTATAGCGGCCGTTGATGAAAAAGGAGAGCTTTTCGCGGGCAAAGGGCACCGGCCCGCTCAGGCTGACATCCAGATTGTTTTCCGGATTGTATCCTTTCAGCGGGTTCGAAGTAATGCCCTTGGTGCCGACCGCCTTGCCGTTTTCATCGTAAAGGGTCACGACACGGTCCAGAACCTCGAACTCGTCGCGCGAAGACCAGTAATCGCCGACGTACGCGCGCACCTGTCCGTTGAAACGCGCTCCTCCCTCTTTGGTAATGATGTTGACGATACCGGACATGGCCTGGCCGTACTCGGCGTTGAAGGTACCCGAGATCACCTGGAGCTCCTGAATGGCGGCGTTCTCGACCGTAATCCCTTGGCTGTAATTGTTGACGTTGGTCACCGGAACGCCGTCCACCCAGAAGGCGACCTCATCGGCACGTCCGCCGCGGATATGCCAGCCGCCGCGGTTGACGACGCCGGCCTGCAGCTCCAGAACCTCGCCGATCGACTGAACGGGCAAATCCGCAATTTGTTGCGCCCCTACGGAGGCCATGGAGGCAGTCTGATCCATGCGCACCAACGGTCGTTCGGCAACCACCGTCACCTCTTCGCCGACGATGACGCTGGGCTCCAGCTTTGCCGTAACCTGCGTCGTCAAATCGATCGAGACCTGGACGTTGGACCGAATCTGGGTTTTATACCCCATCATCGAAATCTTTAGAGTGTAAACCCCGGGCGGCACATTGATCATGATGAACTCGCCCTGCAGGTTCGAAGCGGCACCCATCTGCGTGCCTTCGATGGTGATGTTGGCACCGGGCAGCGGTTCGTTTGTATCTGCGTCGAGGACTTTGCCGGCGATTTTACCGGTTACGCCGGCAAACCCGACTGCCGCCCACAAGCAAAGCAGCACCAGCGTCAACTTGAAAGCAAGCTTTTGCTGTTCCATTTTCATGCTTCATCTCCTCGATTATTGTTCCTTTCAGAAGCCCAACGCGACGCTGAACATCTGAATCTCCTTGAGCACGCCGAAATCCTGATACGCATAGTCGATCAGCAACCGCATGCCGCCC
>FWPV01013804.1_pt1 | contig 12045 bp, 7 predicted proteins | sample 2228371 | NCBI WGS metagenome assembly FWPV01 (sample SAMEA103939776, study PRJEB20133) | metagenome | reverse complement strand
GCTGCGGCGGGCGGCGCTTGCCGCGGCGCAGTGGCTGTGGCCGTTCAAAGCCGGGGTGGTGCGTTGGGTGACCGCTGGCTAGCCGGTCTGGACTCGCTTACGAGCGGCTCAGGCAGGTTCTCTGGCTGAGCAACGGTTCGTTCTGGCGCTCAGGCGCTAGCGAGCGGCTGGGCGTACATCCAACGACGCGACCAGGGGAGCTCGTTAGCATTTCGACCAGCGGGAAGGCACAGCACCTGGAAAATCGCCACCTCGTCATGTTCGAACGCCCAGGCGCAGCCGGCAAGATAAAGCCGCCAAATGCGCCAGATGCGTTCGGGTACCATGGTTTTTAGGATTTCGCTCTTGGCTTCGAAGCGTTCGCTCCAGCAGCGCAGCGTACGCGCATAGTGTCGGCGTAGGTTCTCGACGTCAAAAGGCTCCAGTCCTCCTTCCTGCATGGTTTGCAGCACCAGGCTGATATGCGGCAATTCGCCGTTGGGGAAGACGTAGCGGTCAATGAAGCGTCCGCCGCCGTGGGCAACTTCACCGTTATGTGGGTCGGTGGTGGTAATGCCGTGGTTCATTGCCCAGCCGTCATCCTTGAGGAGCTTGCGCATGCGGGTAAAATATTCACTCAAGTGCTTGAGGCCGACGTGCTCGAACATGCCCACGCTGACAATGCGGTCGAACTGGCCAGTGACGTCGCGGTAATCTTCCAGTCGGATCTCGACCCGTTCGGAAAGGCCAAGCGCCTGGACGCGCTCGCGTGCGTAGTCATACTGCGCTTGAGAGATCGTAATGCCCACGCATCGCGCGCCAAAGCGCTGTGCGGCACGAATCACCAGGGCGCCCCAGCCACAACCGATGTCCAATAGCGTTTGTCCGGGCTGAAGTTTCAGTTTGGTGAGAATGTGATCGATTTTTTTGCGTTGCGCGGTGGCCAAGTCCTCATCGCCGTTTTCGAAGTAGGCGCACGAATAGATCAATTCCGGGTCCAGCCATTGGGCGTAAAACTCGTTGGAGACGTCATAGTGGTACTGGATGGATTTGCGATCGAGCTCTTTGTGGTGCGTCACCATCGCAACGGCTCGCCGCATCCACTTCTCGGCGGTGGTTTCGGGATGCTCCTCGACGAGCTTGTGTCCCAGGGCAATGATGTCCGTGATCGAGCCCTCGACGTCGAGCCAGCCCTCGACGTAGGCTTCTCCCAATCGGTCGAGGGAGGGGGACAACAGCGCCGGTAGTGCCGAGGCGTCGCGGACGAAAACGCAGACCCATGGTTTTTCAAAGGTGCCGAGATCCCAGCAGTGGGGTTCGTGTCCGGGTATTGCCCAACAAACCCGCAACGGTAAATCGCTATGTTGCCTCCAGCGCCTCACCCAGGAAGCGATGAGCTCGTGCAGCGATTTCATGTTTGTCCTCCAGCGCTACTGCCCGCAGGATCGTTGTCATTGTATAACCGTTCTGAACCGTTATGCCGTGCCAAGGGTGTAAAGTGTGATCAGGACGAGGCAACGGAGCTGCCGGCCTCATTGCCGTACGCTCAGCCGGTAGCGTTTCCACGCGGCAAAAACCAGGTTGGGATATTCCATGCGTCCGAGGCTACCGTTGTATCGCCCCAGCGCGCGCACCAGATCGCCGTTTTCCCGATCCAGATAATGACGCAGGATCACGGTGCCATAGCGCAGGTTGGTGCGTAGGTGAAACAGGTTGTGTTCGGGAGTGCCGATGAGCTCGACCCAAAACGGCATCACCTGCATGTACCCCCGCGCGCCAGCGGTGGAAACGGCGTATTTGCGAAAGCCGCTTTCCACGTGAATCACCGCCAGCACCAACGTGGGATCCAGCCCTGAGCGCGCCGCTTCGTACCAGACGGCAAGAAGAAACTCACGCGCCGCGGTGTCGTCTTCGAACCGGGCAGCAACGCGCGGTAGCTGCGCGGCAACAAAACCCTGCGCTTCGGGGAAATGTTGCGCAATGAAGCCGGGTTCCGGGGGGGCGTCGGCAAGGGCGGCCGAAAGCGCTTCGCGCACCGCATCGGCAAGGGGCTCGTATTGTTGGGCCCCGGCCAGCGCCAGGGGGACAGAGGTGAGCAGAACCAGCGCAAGCGCTGTGCTCCGCAGCCAACGCCAATGGCTTGGGTCAAAGGTTCGCTGCTTCATCCGGTGGCTTCGAGGCGCTTGCTGTGTCAGTCAAGCGACAACAGAAACGACGCAACGGTTGTTTTCCTCCCGACCCGGAAACGGGCGCCTGGGGTGTTTCCTACCGCGGTTCCTTGCGGCTTGCGGCCATGCTGATCCATTGGGGTGTCGCCCCATAGCAAGCGTCTTGTCTCAGCGCGCTTTAGGGTCTGCCTTTGGCCTGCTGGATCGCCGCGGCCACCTGCGCGATCGCCTCGGGGCGCGGTAAGGTTTGACTGGCCTCGGCGCGCCGGTGCCGGACCTCGACGGCGTGGTCGGCAAGGAGCCGTTCGCTCACCACCAGCCGCCATGGCACGCCGATGAGTTCCCAGTCGGCAAACATCGCCCCCGGCCGCTCGCCGCGGTCGTCCAGGATCACGTCGATGCCGGCTTCGAGCAGCGCCTGATATACCGCTTCCGCCGCCTCTCGCACCGCAGGGGCTTTCGCCGCGCCGATCGGGCAGACTACCGCTTCGAACGGCGCGATCGCCTCGGGCCAGATGATGCCGCGCGCGTCGTGGTTTTGCTCGATCGCCGCGCCCAAAATGCGCGATACCCCAATGCCGTAGCAGCCCATCTCCATGGGTCGTTCGCGGCCCGATTCATCGAGAAACGTGCAACCCATTGCCGCTGAGTATTTGGTGCGCAGCTGGAAAATGTGTCCCACCTCGATGCCGCGGCACAGCGCCAGCACGCCTTTTCCGTCCGGGGACGGGTCACCCGCGACCACGTTGCGCAGGTCCGCGACTTCCGGTTCGGGAAAATCGCGGCCGATGTTGACCCCGATGTAATGAAAACCATCGCGGTTGGCGCCGGTGATGAAGTCGCCCATTTTTGCCACCGTCCGGTCGGCGATGATGCGCCCGGAAAACCCCACGGGTCCGAGCGATCCAGGTCCCGCGCCGAACGCGCTGCGGATCGCCGCTTCCGAGGCAAAGGTGAGGGGCGACTTTAGCCCCGCAATCTTGCTTGCCTTGATCTCGTTGAGTTCGTGATCGCCGCGCAGCAGCAGCAGCACCGGCGCGCCGTCTTCGCCCTCGACGACCACCGCTTTGACCGTGCGTTCGATCGGTACGCGCAAAAAGGCCACGAGTTCAGCGATCGTTTTGACCCCCGGCGTGGCGACCTCGGTCAGGGGCTCGCTCGGCATTGGGCGGTCGCCCACCGGAGGCAACGCTTCGGCCAGTTCTACGTTCGCGGCATAGTCGGAGGTGGGGCAATAGGCGATGGTGTCTTCGCCAGTTTCTGCGATCACATGGAATTCGTGCGAACCGGTGCCGCCAATTGCCCCGGTGTCGGCGGCCACCGCGCGGAAGTTCAACCCCAGGCGCGTGAAAATGCGCGTATAGGTATCGTACATGTTGCGGTATTCGCGCTCGAGGTCCTCAAAGCTCGCGTGAAAGGAGTAGCCGTCTTTCATGATGAATTCGCGCGCACGCATCACCCCGAAGCGCGGCCGGATCTCGTCGCGGAATTTGGTTTGGATCTGGTAAAAGTGCTTCGGCAATTGGCGGTAGCTCTTGATCTCGCGGCGCGCCAGATCGGTGATTACCTCCTCGTGGGTGGGCCCGATCACGAAGTCGCGCTCATGCCGGTCTTTAAAGCGCAGCAGTTCGGCGCCGTAGTGGTCCCACCGCCCGGATTCCTGCCACAGTTCCGCCGGTTGCACCGCCGGCATCAGCACTTCCATGGCGCCAGCGCGGTTCATTTCTTCGCGGACGATCGCTTCGACTTTGCGAAGGCTGCGTAGTCCCAGCGGCAACCAGGTGTAGATCCCGGCGGCCACTTTGCGGATGAACCCGGCGCGCAGCATCAGCTTTTGGCTGACGATTTCGGCATCGGCCGGATCTTCCTTGAGCGTGGTGAGGAAAAAGGCACTGGCTTTCATCGCAAACTCCTTGCGGCATGGCAACGGGTGAATTCTACCTGGCTTTCTTCGCTCGGTCTGAAAGCCGTTGGTGGTGCGGCAGCATGCGGCCGTTTGGCCACGTCCCTGGCTATTGCCTTTATTCAAAGCCGTAGGTGCTCAGAAGTGGCAACGACCCTTGACCAAAACCTACCGCGCAAGCGCTGCAGCCATGGCGCGTCATCGCGGGGGTCATTGCCGTGCTTGTCTGGTAATCGCCGCGTGTTTTGGTCTTTGCTGCTCTTTCGTTATGAAATTGTCATGCCGCGCGTCTATAATTGATGCGGTGCAACAAAAAAGGGGCTGCGATGAATCACGCCACTTCCTGGATCGAGAACCGGCCGTTTGACGAGATCCACGTTGGCGATGCCGCCGAAATCACCCGTACGCTCAAACCCGAGGACGTGCATTTGTTTGCGGTGGTGTCCGGAGACCTCAATCCCACGCACGTCGACCCGGAATTTGCCCATTCGGCGCCGTTTCGTGAGATCGTCGGGCACTCGATGTGGGGGGGAGCGCTGTTTTCCGCGATTCTGGGCACGGAGCTGCCTGGCCCCGGCACGGTGTACGTGCGTCAGGACCTGCGCTTTCACCGCCCGATCCTGATCGGCGACACGCTGAGTGCGCGCGTGGTGGTGCGGGAAAAGTACGCGCACAACCAGCACGTGGTGTTCGAATGCACGGCGTACAACCAAGACGGTTTTTTGGTCATCGACGGCACTGCAGAAGTGCGCGCCCCCACGGAAAAGGTGCGCCGGCCGCGGGTGGATCTGCCCGAAGTCTCGTTTAGCGATAAGGAACTGCGCTATCAACACCTGATGTCGTTGGTGCGCGACTTGCCGCGCATTCGCATGGCGGTGGTGCATCCGTGCAGTGAATTCGCGCTTTTGGGGGCGATCGAGGCGTGGCGCGAAGGCTTGATCGAACCGCTGCTGGTGGGGCCGCGCGCCCGCATCGAGGCGATCGCCGCGCAGCTGGAAGTGTCGTTGGAAGGGCTTGAGCTCATCGATACGCCGCACTCGCACGCCTCGGCCGAAGTGGGGGTGCGGCTGTGCCGGGAGGGCAAATGCGAGGCTTTGATGAAGGGGTCGCTGCACACCGACGAGCTGATGGCTGAGGTGGTGCGCAAAGATACGGGGCTACGCACGGCGCGGCGCATTTCGCATGTGTTTTTGGCCGACGTACCCACTTACCCCAAACCGCTGATGATCACCGACGCAGCGATCAACATTGCGCCGAGCTTGGAAGAAAAGGTCGACATCGTGCAAAACGCGATCGATCTGGCGCACGCGATGGGAATTGCCGAGCCGCGGGTGGCGATCCTGTCGGCGGTGGAAACGGTCAATCCGAGGATTCCCACCACGGTGGAAGCGGCGGCGCTGTGCAAGATGGCCGATCGCCGGCAGATCACGGGCGGCTTGTTGGACGGGCCGCTGGCGTTTGACAACGCGGTGTCGCTGGTGGCGGCGAAGGTCAAGGGCATCCGTTCGGCGGTGGCCGGCAACGCCGATATTTTGGTGGCGCCGGACCTGGAGGCCGGCAATTTGCTCGCCAAGCAGTTGGAGTACCTGGGCAACGCGCTGATGGCCGGGATCGTGCTCGGGGCGCGCGTGCCGATCGTGCTCACCAGTCGCGCCGATACGCCCGAGACGCGCATCGCCAGTTGCGCGCTGGCGCAGATCCTCGTGGCGGCCAAACGTCGCGGCTCAGCGCTTCCCTCTTGAGGGGATGGCTGAGGCTGAAGAAAGCGGTGGTACCGGTTTTGCTCTTGGGCAGCCTACCTGAGGAGTCGGAGGATGACGGCAAGCGCGGGGATTTTGTGCCTCAACGCCGGCTCGTCGAGCCTGAAATTCGCGTGGTTCGAGGTGCGCGATGGGGCGCTCGATGAGCGCGCGCGTTTTCACGGGCAGCTCGAAGGGATTGGCAGCGAGCGCGCCAGATGGGTGGTGCATGAAGTCCGGGGGGAGGTAAGCGACGGGATGGGCGCTTCATCGCCTGGCTCGTCGCCGAACAACGCCACCGGAACAAGCGCCGCGGCAACGCAGGCGGCGCTGCCGCTGACCGGCTCACTGGAAGCGCAGCACAAAGCGGCGCTGGCGCAGGTGCTTGCCTGGCTGGAAGCGCGGCTGGGGCAGGCGCAGCCGATCGCAGTGGCGCATCGGGTGGTGCATGGCGGCACCGAGTACGCCGCGCCGGTGGTGGTGGATGAGGCGGTACTTGCTCAGCTCGAAGCGCTAGTGCCGCTGGCGCCGCTGCATCAACCGCACAATCTGCGGCCGATTCGCTGGCTCGCGCAACGGCACCCCGGCTGGAGGCAGGTGGCGTGTTTTGATACCGCGTTTCATCGCTCGCAACCGTGGCAGGCGCAGATGATGCCATTGCCGCGCGCGCTGTGGGATGCGGGGGTGCGGCGCTATGGTTTTCACGGGCTGTCGTACCAGTACGTGGCGTCGCGGTTGCCGGAGGTGCTGGGGGAGCGCCTGGCGCAGGGACGGGTGGTGATCGCTCATCTGGGTAACGGCGCGTCGATGTGTGCGCTCGTTGCGGGGCGCAGTGTCGCCTCGACGATGGGTTTTACCGCGCTGGACGGTTTGATGATGGGCACGCGCTGCGGCGCGATCGACCCAGGGGTGGTGCTGCACCTTCTGGCGCAGGGGATGAGCGCGGAGCGCGTCGAACGGTTGTTGTACCAGGAGTCCGGGCTGCTGGGCGTGTCGGGGATCGCCTCGGATATGCGCGCGTTGCTCGCGAGCCCCGAGCCAGCGGCGGCGCAGGCAGTGGAGTTGTTTTGTTATCGCGCGGCGCGTGAGTTGGGCTCGCTCGCGGCAGCATCCGGCGGGCTCGATGCGCTGGTTTTTACCGGCGGCATTGGGGAGCATGCCGTCCCGGTGCGCGCGCGCATCGCCGAGCTTTCCGCGTGGCTGGGGGTAGTGCTCGATGCTAGGGCGAACGCGCGCGCCATCGGCGTGACCGCGCGCCTCGAGGCGCCCGATAGCCGCGTGGCGGTGGCGGTGGTGCCGACGAACGAAGAGGCGATGATGGCGCGACTGGCGTGGCAGGTGGTGGATACCGTCTAGCGGCTGCAAAAGGCGCGGGTATTTAGGCCAATCACCGACTGGGACTGCGACGGTTGTGTCACAATGTCGTGCCATGATCACTCTGTGGCAAAGCAACCGCCTGGAGACGCTGCGCGAGTATTTCATCGCGCAACTCGATTGCGACCGTCGCGAAGTCGCCGATCCCTTCGCCCGCAGTGTGGTGCTGGTGCAAAACCTCGGCATGGCCGATTGGCTGGAGCAGGGGATCGCCGAGGCGCTGGGGGTGTGCGGTAGCGTCGATTTCGTGCAGCCCGGCGCGTTTTTGTGGCGCTGCTACCAGGCGGTGTTGGGCGAAGAGGCGGCGCGCGCGGCGATGCGCTTTGACCGCCGGCATCTGCTGTGGCGCATTGCCGGGGTGTTGCTCGCTCGGCGCGATGAGCCGGCGTTTGCGGCGCTCGCGCCGTTTTGGCAGGGGCAGAGCGACGAGATCGCCGCGCTCGTGCCTTTGGCGCAGCGCATCGCCGATGTGTTTGACCAGTACCAAGTCTATCGCGCCGATTGGCTGCTGGCGTGGGCGCGCGGCGAAGCGCTGCGCCAAGCCAACGGGGCTGAGCTGCCCTGGCCGGCGGATCTGGCGTGGCAACCGCTGCTGTGGCGGACGCTGCTCTGGGAGGCGGTCGGCGCACGGTCAGGTCAGCAAAGTTCCTTCGGGTCTGCGGAGGGCTTAGCTCCCTGGACACGTCCTGCGTTGCACGAGGCGTTTTGTCAGCGGTTGCGCGGTGTTGCCGAAACGTCGTCCGTTTCTTCTCAGCCCCAGGGTGGCGATCGAGCGCCGGACTCGAGGAATTCAGCGCCGGGGTCGAAGCGAGCGCCTCGTTCTTTTTTTGAATTACCCTCGCGGCTTTATGTGTTTGGCATCCGCAGTATGCCGACGCAGGCGCTCGAGACGCTGCTGCTGGTGGGGCAATGGGTACCGTCGCACTGGTTCGTGCCGAACCCCAGCGCAGAATACTGGGGCGATGCGCTGGATACGCGCCGTGCCGCGCGCTGGCTCGAGCGCCATGAGGCGCAAAGGCGTGATCGCTTGCGGCACGAGGACGTGCTGCCGCTGTTGGTGACTGGCAACCCGTTGCTTGCGGGGCTGGGCAAGGCAGGGCGGGAGTTTCTCGATCTCCTGCTCGAGGCCGAGGAAAAAGGTTTCATTGCGGCAACGCGAGAGTTATTCGTCGCGCCGCTGGCGCCGCCGAGTGGGGGGCACGATCCGCAGCGTGTGCCTGAGGCGGACGAGCATTTTGCTTTCGCCGCCGATTTCTGCCCATCCGCATTGCCGCCGCTGCTGCGGCAGCTACAGCACGCGCTGTTTGAAGCGCAGCCGCTTCCGGAATGCGAAGAAGCGCGCGCCTGGGTGAGTCCCGAGGACGTCTCCATTCAGTTTCACGTCGCGGCAAGTCCTTTGCGCGAAGTGGAAGTGTTGCGTCAGCAGCTGCTGGCGCTTATCGCCGAAGGGGTGGCGCCGCGCGAAATTCTGGTGCTGGCGCCGGACGTGGAGACGTACGCGCCGTTTCTGCGCGCGGTGTTCGGCACCGTCGCGCCGGGGCAGCCGGGGTACGTGCCGCTGAGCCTCTCGGACCGCGCACCGCGCGGGACATCTCCCACCCTCAAAGCGATCGAGTGGCTTTTCGCGTGGCCGCGGCATCGGATGACCCTGGCGGAAGTCGCGGACTGGTTGGAGGTGCCGGCGGTGCAGCGGCGCTTGGGGTTGAACCACGACGCGGTGACCTGGCTGGTGCGCCAACTCGAGCGCGCCGGTATGCGTTGGGGACTGGATGAGGGACACCGCGCGGCGCTGGGGGTGCCGGGGGAGGCGCGGCATACGCTTGCCGGGGCGCTGGAGCGGTTGTGGCTGGGGTACGCGGCCGGGGAAGGCGCGCGCTGGCGCGAGCGGACCGCGGTGGGCGGCACGAACGAGAGCGAGGTGACGGCGCTCGCGGCATTGGCCGAGCTGCTCGCCGCGTGGCAGGCGCTGGATCGCTGTTGGCGCACTCCTGCTACCCCAGCGCAATGGCTGCAGCGCTGGTTAGACGCGCGCGAGGCGTTTTTTGAACCTGGCGATGAGGGGCAGGCGCAGCAGGCGCTCGTGTCGGTGAGTGAGGCGATCGAGGAGTGGGTGCAGGTCTGTACCGAAGCAGGGTTTGACGCGCCGGTGTCGCTGGCGGTGCTCGAGGAGACGCTGGCGCCGGTGTTTGCCGAACCGCAGGAAGCGCAGCCGTTTTTGGGCGGCGCGGTGACGGTGGCGACGTTGATGCCGATGCGCGCGATTCCTTTCCGCGTGGTGTATCTGCTGGGGATGAACGACGGCGCGTTTCCGCGCCCGAGGCCCGAGGAGCCGTTCAACGCGATGCACCGCGCCGGGCTGACCCGCCCCGGCGACCGCCGCCACCGCGACGAGGAACGGTATCTGTTTCTAGAAACGTTGATGGCGGCGCGCGAGCGGCTGATTCTCAGCTGGGTCGGACAGGACATTCGTGACGGTAGCGAACTGCCGCCCGCACCGATTGTGGCGATGCTGCGCGATTACCTGGCCGCCGGTTGGCAGCGGCTCGACGGCAAGCCATTGCTGGAGGAACTGACGGTGGTGCACCCGCTGCAACCGTTCAGCGTGCGCTATTTTGACGGCAGCGATGCGCGACTGTTCAGTTTCGAAGCGCACTGGCGCAACGTGCATGCCGGGGCAAGTCCCTCGCCGGCACTGGCCATCCCGCCAGCCACGGCGGAGTCGGGCTTGCCGTTGGTTCTGGACTTGGCATCGCTCATCCGCCTCATCGAGGATCCCGCGGCCTGGTGGTGGCGCGAGGTGTGGCAAGCCAGCGTCCGTTTGCCGCAAGAGGCGCTCGACCTCGAGCCGCTCACCCCCGATGCGAGCGGGCTCGTGCGCCGCGTCTCGTGGCCAGCGGTCGAAGCGGCGCAACTGTCGCAAGCCCTCGGGCAATGGCGCGACAGCGGCGAGGCGCCGGCAGGCACACTGCGCGAGCTGGCTGTCGAAGCGTTCGCGCGTGGGGTGCGCGGGGCACAAGCGCGGCGCGAAGCGCTGCGCGCGGCGCTCGAGCCGGTTGCCGCGCGACCGCTGATGTTGTCCGGCCACGCGCTGAGCGTGCAGGATTGGCTGGAGGACCTGTACGTTGTGTCCCAGCCCGGGGCGCTGCCCTCGTGGGCGAGCGCGGTGGTCGCGCCGGAAACACTCGTGCGCTGTGTGGCGTTTTTGTCACCGGTGCGTTCCGAAGCCGCGTGGCAGCGGCGATGGCTCTGGGCATGGCTCACGCACGTGTTGGCGGCGGCGAGCGGACAGCCGGTGACGACGGTGCTGATCGCCAGCAACGCCGTCGCGTGCCTGCCGCCCGCCTCAGGGGAAGAGGCGCAGGCCTACTGGCACACGCTACAACGCGTCGTTCAGGCGCTGCAGCGGGGGCCGTTGCCGTGGGAAGCGCAGACGGCGATCGCGTGGGTGGAACACTTTGCCAAGGACCAAGACGCCACTCATGCCGACGAGGCGGCGCGCCGTCGTTATGAAGGTAACGCTTTTGTCGACGGGCGACGGAGGTATTGCCCGGAACTGGCGCGTTTCTACCCGGACTACGCGGCGCTGGTGCAAGCCGGGTTTCGCGAGTGGGCGCAGGCGGTGTTTGCGCCGATGTGGCGTGTCTTTAGCGGCGGCGGCGACGCTTTGCCAGGTCAGGAGCGATAGCCGTGGGCGAGGCGCAGGATCGGCAGGCGGCCATCTGGGCTTCTCAGGCGCTTGATGCGCTCACCTTTCCGCTGTCGCCCGGCATCCGTTTCATCGAGGCCAGCGCCGGCACCGGCAAGACCTGGACGATCGCAGCGCTGTACCTGCGCCTGGTGCTGGAGCGACAGCTCAGCCCCGAACAGATCCTGGTGGTGACGTTTACCAACGCCGCGGCAGCGGAGCTGCGCACGCGCATCCGTTCGCGCCTGACGCAGGCGGCGCGTTTTTTCCGTGGCTTGGCGGTGCCGGAGCCAGAGGCGCAATGGCTGCGGCAGTGGTGCGCGCATCAGGGGCGGCCGACAGACGACGCGGCGCTGGCGCTGCGCCTGGAGGCGGCGGCGCAGGCGATGGATGGCGCGGCGATTCATACCATCCACGCCTGGTGTCGCCGCGTGCTCGTCGAGGAAGGCTGGTTCGGTACCTGGGGGCGGTTGCCGGAACTGGCGCCGATGATGCCGCTGCGCGAAGCCGCCGCGCAGGACTTTTGGCGCACGCACATTGCGACGGCCCAGCCGCTCGTTGCTGCGCTCGCGCACGAACTTTGGGGCGGTCCGGGAGGGTTACTCGAAGAATGCGCGAAATGGTGGCAAGCGTCTGGCCAAACCGGAACCGCGTCACCGCCGCCCGGGGAAGCGGAGCAGACGATAGCGATAGAAAATGGGTCATCTTCAACGCCGCCTGTCAGCGTTGAGCTGACCCTAGAGGACGAAACGCTGCAGAACCTGGCCAGGAAACTGGCCGCGGCCAAAGCGGCGTGGCGAGAGGTCAGCGCTGAACTGCGCCAGCATTTTCATGCGGCGATTGCTGCAGACGAGACCGGGACGCAAAGAACGCTCAAAAATACTAGAGCTAGACCCGATCGCGCCACGATCGAACGCGTCTGGGCGCGCTTCGACGCTTGGGCGCAGAGCGAGACGGCATTGGCGCCGGAGCCGGTCGAAGAGTACGTGCAGGGCAAGAAAACGAAAGCGGGCGAAAGTCTCTTGAAGAACATCTGGGAAGGGAAATGGCGGACCAGCGAGCCGTTTCTCAAAGGCAAAGCGCCGGGCTGGGCGCAAGAAGCCCGCTGGGACGAGGTTTTTACTACGATCGGCGCGGCACAGCAGGCGCTGCAGCAAGCACGGCAAACCTGGCAAGAACGTTGGCTGCCAGCGATCG
>FWPV01013803.1_pt1 | contig 12045 bp, 11 predicted proteins | sample 2228371 | NCBI WGS metagenome assembly FWPV01 (sample SAMEA103939776, study PRJEB20133) | metagenome | reverse complement strand
AAAACATGTTTAAAGACACAGTTTTATTTATAAAAAAATATTCAGAATTAATAAAATAAGGACTGTCCTTAAAAGGACAGTCCTTGAATAATTTGGATAAAGTTATTTAATAAAAGTGATAAAATTTATGTATGAAAGATTTGTCAAAATTATCTAATGAAGAATTGATAAAAGAGATAGAGAGATTAAAAAAAGAGTTAAAGAATAATAAAAAGTATGGTTTAGTTTGGGAGGAAAAAAGAGAGGAGGTAGTTGAAATGTGCAAGAAAAAATTACCGATATTAAAAGAGGTTAAAGAAAAGGAAATAATAACTGATAAAAATAAACCTGTTAATTTGTTAATTGAAGGGGATAATTATCATGCTCTTTCTGTTTTAAACTACACTCATAAAGGAAAAGTTGATGTTATTTATATTGATCCACCCTATAACACTGGTAATAAAGATTTTATTTTTAATGATAATTATGTAGATAAAGAAGATGCTTACCGTCACTCAAAATGGCTTTCTTTTATGGAGAAAAGGTTAAGGTTAGCAAAAGATTTATTAAAAGATACTGGGGTGATTTTTATCTCAATTGACGATAACGAGGTGGCGCAGTTGAAGTTATTGATGGACCATCCGGATTTGTTTGGAGAAGATAATTTTGTTGCAAATGTTATAGTTCAGAGCAATCCTAGGGGCAAACAACAGATGAGAATTGCTGTAAGTCATGAATATATTTTAGTTTATTCGAAAAAACTGGAAAAAATATTTTTTAAATATCAAGAATTAACAGAAGAACATACTAAACAATATAACAAAGTTGATTCTAACGGATTAAGATATAGAGAAATTGGTTTAAGAAAAAGAGGTGCAGCAGCAAGAAGAATCGATGTTCCTAATTTATTTTATCCTGTTTATGTTGATCCAAAAACAGGAGAAGTTTCATTAGTGAAAAATAATAAATATATAGAAAAAGTAATACCATTATTGAGTAACGCAGAGGAAGGAAGATGGAGATGGAGTAAAAGAAAGTTCGAAAAAGAAAAAAATAGACTAATAGGACGGTTAGTTAATAGTCAACGTTGGGACATCTTTGAGAAAGATTATTTAAACGAAGAGAAGACGATAAAACCAAAATCTGTCTGGTTGGATAAAGAATTGAATTATGAAAAAGCCAAAGAACTATTAAAAAATATTTTTGGTGGATATTCGCCTTTTGATTATCCTAAGACAACCTACTTAATAAAAAAGATTTTAAAATTATCCTGTCCTAATAATGGAATAGTTTTAGATTTTATGGCTGGTACCGGTACAACGGGTCACGCAGTTTTAGAACTCAATAAAGAAGATGGCGGTAATCGTCAATTTATTATTTGTACTAATAACGAAGATAATAACGGAAATGGTAAGAAGGTCGCTGAGGATATTTGTTATCCACGAGTTAAAAAGGTTATTGAAGGGTACAAAAATTTAAAAGGCGAATGGGTTGATGGTTTAGGCGGTAACTTAAAATACTTCAAAACTGATTTTGTTGATTATGATAAACCAAGCGATGCTAATAAAATTAAACTAACAAAGCAGGCAACAGAAATGCTATGTGTTAAAGAAGGAACTTTTAAGAAAGTTGAAGATAATGAAAGATATAAAATTTTTAAAAATTCAGATCATTATACCGGCATTATTTGGGACCAAACAGCAATTCCAGAATTTAAAGAGAAAATTAGAAATATAAAAGCTAAATTTAGTGTTTATATTTTTTCTTTAAGTGATGAAACTTTTGATGAAGAGTTTAAAGATTTAAAACAAAATATTAGTTTGTCTCCTATCCCAGAAGCGATTTTAAGGGTATATAGGAGGATTTTTAGGTAAAAATATGCAAAAAAACAAAGTAAAAATATATCTAGAACAATGGGAAAGAACAATAAGATGGTTTAATCGTATTCAAAAAATTAAAAATTCACCACCGCGTGAATACGCTATGGTCGATTGTTTAGATATGATTTATGCATTTTTTCTGAATTGTTTTCATCTTAAGGATTGGATAAAAGCTTCACGCCCTGATTTAGAAAATAAAGCCGAAGACTTATTTGATAAAGATAAAGGTAAACAGTGTTTTAAGATTTGTGCTGACTTGGCGAATAGTTTGAAGCATATGGAAGTAACAAAAAACCCTAGATTAAATAATGAAGTCTTTGTAAAACAGATCTCTTCTACTACTATCAAACTTCCACTTTCATATTGTGTTAAAAATAAAGATGGCAAAATAGAACCTCCTTACGTCAAAAATGCTAAAAAATCAAAAAGATTATCAGATTATCAAGGTTATATTGAAATATCCGATACAAATTATGACGTTTATTCTTTATCTGAAGATTGTATGAAAGAATGGAAAATCTTTTTGGAAAATAATAGTTTACTTTAAGCTATGAGGTTAAAAATTTACCAAGAAAACGCAATTGATGGTTAATCGTAGATAATTAAAAAGTTATCTACGGCAGAAATAGATTGACAATAATTTATCTACGATTTATACTTAAAATCGTAGATAAAAATTAAATAATCTACGATTCACAAATATGAGAAGCGGAAAATATATCACACAGTTAAAAGGCGATTTGCAATATAAAGCTTTTGTGCCGAATTTTTTGCCTTTTGAGATTAAAATCGACAATGAACTTCAAAGTTTACTCTCAAAGGCGGATTTAGCTTTGGGCCGATTGGATGGCATTGCCGAAACATTGTCCGATGTAGATTTTTTTATCCTGATGTATATAAGAAAAGAGGCAACATTATCCAGTCAGGTAGAAGGCACCCAAGCTGCTTTTGCCGATGTTCTAAAAGCGGAAGCGAAAGTGGAAGATTTAGAAATCCATAAAGATGTTGATGAGATTTTAAATTATATTAAAGCGATGAATTATGGATTGGAAAGATTGAAATCATTTCCACTTTCTTTAAGATTGATTAAAGAAATTCATAAAATTTTACTTAAGGATGTAAGAGGCGAAGGGAGAGGACCGGGAGAATTTAGAAAATCTCAAAACTGGATAGGCGGGACAACCATTCAAAAAGCATCTTTTGTTCCAGCGCCACCCCACGAAATAATGCCGCTATTGGATAATTTTGAAAAGTTTTTGCATGATAAATCTTCCTTGCCAATATTATTAAAGACTGGGTTGCTTCACGTCCAATTTGAGAATATCCACCCATTTTTAGATGGTAACGGTAGAATTGGTCGCCTTTTAATTACTTTTTATCTTTGTCAGAAAAAAATTCTTAATAAACCCTTGCTATATCTTTCAGATTTTTTCAAGAAGTACAGACAAGAATATTATAACCGACTCAATGCCTTTCATGAAAAAGATGATATTGAGGGATGGTTAAAATTTTTTTTTGAAGGAGTGGCAACGACTGCTGAACAAGCGGTTGAAACGAGTAAAAAAATACTAAAACTCCGAGAAAATGATTTAAACAAAATTCTATCTCAAGGGCGCTCTACTTCTAAAGTAAAATTAGTATTTGATAGTTTGTTTCATACGCCCCTTGTAACAATAAAAGATATTGAAAGAATAACAGGACTTAAGAATCCCAATGCTTTAGCGTTGGTTAATAAATTGGTTAAATTAGAGATTTTAAAAGAAATAACGGGCAGAAAAAGAAATAAGGTTTTTGCTTATCAGCAATACATAAAATTATTTGATTAACCTATGCAACTAAAAAATTATCAAGAAAAGGCAGTTGAGGAATTATTAAAATTAACAAAAGAACTTTTAGATTTATCTGGGAGTAAAAAATTAGTTTTTAAGGCGCCGACTGGATCAGGAAAGACGATTATGATGGCTGAATTTTTGAAAAGATTAGTAAATGATAGGGAAATCAGACAAATTTTTAGTTTTATTTGGACCGCTCCGCGACCTAATTTAACCAATCAAAGTAAAACAAAATTAGAAGCGTATTTTGAAAATACACAAACTATAAAATGTTCATTTTTTGAAGATTTAAACGATAAGAAAATTGATGAAAATGAAATTTTATTTATTAATTGGGAGGCAATAAACAAAAAAGACAATATTTATATTCGTGATAATGAACAAGAATTTAATTTATCAAAAATTCTTGAAAAAACAAAAGAAGAAGGAAGAGAAATAATTTTAATAATAGACGAAATTCACCAGACAGCTGAAAGCGATATATCACAAGGTTTAAGAGAAATGATTAATCCAAAATTGACAATTGGAGTTTCTGCCACGCCAAAAATGACTTTTCCGGATAAAGGTGTTTTTGTTGACTTAGAAAATGTTAAAAAAGAGGAAATGGTTAAAAAAGCAATTATTTTAAATGAACGATTTGTTAACCTTTTAAAAAAAGGAAAAATTGAATCTAAATTAAGCGAAAGTAGTGATGAGTTAGTAATTGATGCGGCTTTAAAAAAGAGAGAAGAATTGCTAAAAGCTTATAAAAAAGAAGGAATAAAAATTAATCCTTTAGTTTTAATTCAGCTACCAAGAAAAATTGGTCAGACAGAAAATAATCAAAAAGATTTGATAATTAAAATTTTAAAGGAAAAATATAATATTTCCATTGAAAATAAAAAATTAGCTATATGGTTATCCGGAGAGCATATAAATAAAGAAGAGGTTGAAAGATATAATAGTCAGGTAGAAGTGTTAATTTTTAAAGAAGCAATTGCTTTGGGTTGGGATTGTCCAAGAGCGCAAATATTAGTTTTATTTAGGGAGTGGCACAGTCCAATCTTTTCAATTCAAACGGTTGGTCGAATAATGAGAGTTCCTGATCCAACCAGAGGTTATTTTAATGAAGACATTTTAAATTATGGATATGTTTACACTAATTTATCTGATATAGATGTCAAGGAAGATTTAGCCGGTGGTTATTTAGTAATATTTACTAGCAAAAGAATTTTTAGTTATAAGCCAATTAATTTACTTTCCTGTTATTCTGTAAGACATCGTGAAAAAACAAGATTATCTCCTTTATTTATAAATGTATTTTTAAAAACAGCAGAGGGTATGAAATTAAAGAGAATAGATATTAATTCAAAAAAAGAAGATTTAAATATAATTAATGATTGGATTTCTGAAGATATTGATGCTTTAACAGGTCAAAAAATATTAGCTGATAAAAAAATTGATATTACAAAAGCTGATCTTCAAAGATTATTTGATTTTTTTGTTAGAAGAAGTTTAAAAGAAGGGTCGATTTCTTTGTATCCAGAAGATAGATCAGTTGGAAGGATTAAATATGCAATTTATAAATTTTTTGAGAAAGAATTTGAGATGAGTTTGGAAAAAGATTGGGAAGAAATAATAAAAATTGTTTTAAGTGAAAAAAATAACAAACGATTTCTTGAGGTTGTTGATAAAGCGAAAGAAGAATATTTAAAAGAAGTGTCAAAAAGAGAGCCAGAATTAGCTTATAAAGAAAATTGGAACATTCCTGAAAAATTAAATTTTTCTAAAGATTATTATGAAGAGAAAAGAAAAAAATCTGTAATGCAACCTTTTTACACTAAAAATCTATGGAAAAGTGAAAATGCTTTTATAAGTTATTTAGAAAAATCGGATAAAGTAAAATGGTGGTTTAAAAATGGAGATAGAGATGCTACATTTTTTGCTGTGCCATATAAAGAAAAAGACGAATATAAGCCTTTTTATGTTGATTTTCTCGTAATGTTTAAAAACGGAAAAATTGGTTTATTTGATACTCATAGTCGGCATTTAAAAGATTTTGAAATAAAAGCAATAGGTTTGAATAAATATATTAAAGAAGAAAATAAAAAAAACAAAAAATTATTAGGAGGAATTTTAGTTAATAGTGATGAAAAAAACTATCAAGGAAGATGGTTAATTTTTAATGCTGATAAAAATAAATTTGAAGATTTTATGATTTTATGAAGAAAAGCGTTTTAGAGATATTGAGAGATTTAGAAAATAAGATTAAAGATTCGCAATTAAATAAAGAGTTAATTGTTTTAGGTTTAATTTATGCTCAAATATTGGAAAACACGTTGAGGGAGTTGCTGATTTATTATTGTAATGATGGAAAATGTAAAGAAACAATTGAAGAAGATTCAGCGGGAAGGGTGTTTGAAAAGTTAAAAAAACATTTAGAAGACAATAAGTATAAAGAATTTTTAATAGTAACAAAAATCACTATAGAAAAAAGAAATAATTTTATTCATGATTTATTTAAAGATGAAAATTTTAAGAAATTAATTGAGTTTTCTTATCAAGATTTAAAAAATTTTCTTTTAGGAAATTTTAGTTTTTCTTTTTTTAGTAAAAAAGAAATAAGAGATATTATTTTAGAATGGTTTATTCAATTTTATGCATTCAAGCAAGTTTATGAAGAAACTTTTAGGAATACTTTATAATAAACAATCTTCTTAAACTTCTTCTAATTTCACTTATTTCTTTTGCTTTGGAGGAGGTGGGGGGATTGGTTTTTTTGGGGCGGCTTGGGTGTTGGGAGATGTTCGGGGGTATTTTCCATAAGTTTATTATATAATATCTTATAACTATGAATCGTATAGAAAGAGGAATTCAATTACCTTTAGAATATGATCTAGATAATCTATATAGAATTTCTGAGGGTACGATAATTTATCCGGAAATAGGAACAAGAGGGGTAGTTCAGAGAGATTTTTTTGCAGAAAGATTACTAAATAAAATAAAAGGTTTGATATGTTAGATGATATAAAAGAAGAATCTATACCAGCACCGAATGAATTATTTCATCCTTTTTGGTTAGAAAACAGTGAAAGAATAAGACAATTTGAAAGGTTAGGTTTTCCTTATTTAGTTACAGGTCAAAGATTAAGAAATGAATTTAATAAGTTAGTTAGTCCTTATAATAAAATAGGTGAAATTTATATGAGATTAGTTGGATTAATAGAAATGGAAGAATTAGATAGAATGATGGGTAATAATACTGAAAGCGATTTATTTAAACAACCTGATAGACAATTAATTGCGATAAAAGCTTTAGGTTTAGCAGCTGAAGAGGCAATAAAAAAAAGTTATCCAAATCAAAATTCTTCATATGAAGATTATCGTTATTTTTTTAATTTTTTTTTAAATGAACTTAATAATTTACAAAATCAAATTGGATTAACAAATTCTTTAAATTTAGAACAAGGATCTAGAGAATTAAAACCTTTACCAGATATGGTGAAATCATTATTTTTTTTATTTTACAGAAGCCTTTCGGCAGCTTATAATATTCAGTTTAATGATTTATTTAATATAGTTAATGATTTATTTAATATAGAACATTTAAGAAAATTAGTAAGAGATAATATAGAAAGATTAAATGAAAATCAAAAAAATCCTCTTAGAGAAGAAATTCAAAAAGTTTATGAAATATTAGGAATTTATTCTAGCAATCCCGGCGACACCCCGGGGGTGTCAGGTGGATTGGCACAAGGCTCTGAGAATAATTAAAAATTAAAAAATTAAAATTAAAAATTCAAAATCAATAATTAAAAATTAAATAAAACTAATAACTCAACAATTAAACAATTAAACAATTTAACCTTTTATCAATAATTAAATAATGACGCTTAAAACTTGATGTTTGAAGTTTGATTATGAAACTTGAAGATTGATTATTTTATGTTTTTCTTGTCATTCTGAGGCGCCTCAGGCGACGAAGAATCCAAAACGAGATCCTTCGGTGCAAAGGCACCTCAGGATGACAACTTTTTAAGCAATTAAACAATTTAACCATTTAGTAATGTTTTTTAACTAAAAACCACTAACTACTAAAAACTATTTTTAATGTTCTACGCTTGCCCTTAAGTTAACTTTGTTATACTTCAGGGTTCCACGTTCTATGTTCTGCTTTTTTATTTGACTTTTTATTTTGGTTTTATTAAGATAATTAGTAGGTGAACAATTGTTCAATTTAATTAATTTTTATATGAATATTCCTTTGGCAGAAAAAATGCGACCAAAAAGTTTGGATGAATTTGTTGGCCAAGAACATCTGGTTGGTAAAGATAAACCAATAAGAAAGATGATTGAAAATAAAAAAATAGTTTCCATGATTTTGTGGGGACCTCCAGGAACAGGAAAAACCACTTTAGCAAGAATAATTGCTCAACAAATTGAGGCAGATTTTGTTCCATTTTCCGCTGTGACTGGTCAAGGAGTTGCTGAGATTAGAAAAATAATTGAGAGAGCAAAGAAGAACTTTGGGCTTTTTCAAAAACCAACAATTCTTTTTGTTGACGAGATTCATCGATTTAACAAAGCTCAACAAGACGCTTTTTTACCTTATGTTGAAGATGGAACAATTACTTTAATTGGAGCAACCACTGAAAATCCGGGCTTTGAAGTAATTGCTCCTTTGGTGTCTCGCAGTCAAATTTATGTTTTATATTCATTAACTGAAAAAGAAATAGAAAAAATAATTAATCGAGCGACTAAATTTTATCCTGATCATCAATTTGAAGATCAGGCTTTGAATCATATTATTAAAACCAGTAATGGTGATGCTAGAGCAGCGATTAATGCGATTGAATTAGCAGCCAGTTTATCAAAAAAAGTTACTTTAAAAATTGCAGAAATAGCGGTCCAACAAAAGGCGATTTATTATGATAAAAAAGGCGATTGGCATTATGATACCATTTCTGCTTTTATAAAAAGTATGCGTGGAGGAGATCCTGATGCGACTTTACATTATTTAGCGCGAATGATTAAAGCCGGTGAAGATCCAGTTTTTATAGCTAGGCGAATGGTAATATTTGCTTCTGAAGATATTGGTAATGCTCAACCTACTGCTTTGGTATTAGCTACTTCTTGTATGCAAGCAGTTCATATGATAGGGATGCCTGAAGCGACATTAATATTAGCGCAAACAGCTACTTATTTAGCAACTGCAAAAAAATCGATTGCTTCAACAAGAGGAATTTATGAAGCTTTAGCAGATATTAATGAAAAAAATTTAGATCCAATTCCACTTCATCTTCGCAATCCGGAAAATAAGATAATGAGAGATTTAGGTTATGGACGAGGTCATATTCGCTATCCATGGCTTGAAGAAAAACAAACTGGTAAAAAAGTTAACCAAGAATATTTACCAAAAAACTTAAAAGGCAAAAAATATTATCGACCTGATTGGAGGTGAAAAATTAATTTTTAAAATTTTTAAGTATAATTTAAGATTATGAACGATTTTGTTGAACAAACAGCAATACATAAACAAAATAATCCACTTGACGAAGCTTTAAATTTAATAAAAGAAAAATGTGAAAATTTGCCATATCATAATGAAAGACATATTCGTATGGTGAGTCGAAGGGCGTTAGTTTTAGCCCAACATGCAGGTTTAACTGAAGAAGAAATTGATTTGTTATTTATAGCTGCAAGCTTTCATGATGTTATTCAGGAATACGAGTTATCAGAAGAAAGTGAAATGCCAAGTTTTAAAAAAAGAAAACGAAGAATAGGATATAATGAGGAACAAAGCGCTAAAGTTGCTGAAGATTATATGAGAGATAAGGGTAGTTATACTGATGAACAAATAGAAAGAGTAAGAAATGCTATATTAGGAACGATTCCGATTTTTACAAAAGATAAAGGAATAATTCAAAGGGCTTTTTATGATGAAAAAGAAAATCAAATTCAAGGTGAGATTGATCCTATAGCTAGAATTTTAGCTTTAGCTGATTTAGATGTAAGTGGAATTGAAAATCCAATAATTAGTTTTATAGATGCAATAAATGTATTTTTAGAAGATTGGGTTAAAAAAGATTCATCTAGTAATAATTTTATTAGTATTGGCATAAAAGATATATTAAATAATAATCAATTATTAGAAAAATTTAAAAAATTTATAGATTTTCAAAAAAGTTTCATTGAATCACGTAAACAAAATTTAAATAATGAAGTTGATACTCTTTTAGATGACAGACAAAAAAAAGATTTATTTCCTAATTTCGATAAAGTTAAAAATTTAACATCTAATATTTATTATAGATGGGATGATTTCATTAATAAGTTAAGAAGATTAGGACATGAACCTCGTTTAGAAGATTGGAATAATATTTTACAATTATATTTAATTTAAAAATTTAAATAGATTTATAAAAATCCCATTTTCTCTTTAACCTCTTTTATAGTTTGTTGTGCGATTTTGCGGCTGCGGTCAGCTCCGTTGTAGATTACTTCGTCAACATATTTTGTATCAGCGGCTATTTTAATACGTCTTTCCTGAAAAGGTTTTAATTCTTGATAAATTGCTTCACTTAAAGCATCTTTTAATTCAACAAATTTTAAGGTTTGAGATTGATAAAGTTGTTTAAATTTATTGACTTCATTTGGAAGAAAGATATTAGCCAACATAAATAAAGTTTTAATTCCAGCAGTCATTTCGCCGCCTGAAATTGTGGCGGTTGGGACAGATCTGATTTTTTTTCTTATTTCATCAAGAGAATCAGTAAGATTGATATAACTTCCTTCAATAGATTTACTCATTTTTCCTTCGCCGGTTAATGAAGGGATATATTCACCTTGGGTAGCAAATCTTTTTGGTTCAGGAAAATTAGTGCCGTAAATTTGATTCATTTTTCTGGCAATTTCTCGAGCGACTTCCAGATGGGGTTCTTGATCAATGCCGACAGGGACTAATTCCGCTTTGTATAAAAGAATATCAGCGGCCATTAAAATTGGATAATTTAATAAAGCCATGGTGTTGTTTTGCGGATATTGTTTAACTTTATCTTTATAAGTTGGTAAATGTTGCATTCGAGCAATTGTAGTTACTGATGAAAAATAAAAGGCTAACTCAAAATGTTCTTTTATATCAGACTGTAGAAAAAGAATAGATTTTTCAGGATTAAGACCAGCGGCTAAATAGTCAATAATAATTTCTCTTCTATTTAGTCTTAATTCTTCTATAGAATAAGGAGTGGTGATAGTGTGAGCATCAGCTACCATATATAATGTCTCATATTGATCTTGATTTTGTAACTCAATCATTCCTTTAATAGCTCCTAAATAATTACCTAAATGCAGTCTTCCAGTTGCTCTGATGCCGGATAAGACCCGTTTTTTCATAGTTGTTTATACATAATTATTCTACCAACATACTGATTTTTATACAAAATATATTCAGGAATTTCACCGGCAATAACAAAGCCTACTTTTTTATATAAATTAATAGCTTTTTGATTGATGGCAAAGGCTTCTAAACATATCATTTTAATATCGTTTAAATAAAGTTTAGTTTCTTCAATAATTGTTGTTATTAACTGATAACCAACTCCTTGACTACGATGATCTTTGTCAATTGAGATTCCTAAATTAGCAATATGAAGACTACGTTTTCTATCAGCAGTATTTCTATCAACATTGGTTATTCCAATAATTCTATTTTTTTGACAAGCAACAAGAATTATTTTATTTTTTAATTCCATATTTTTAAAAGCTTTGCTTAACCAGTCTGTTTCCTGTTCTTTAGTAATTGTTTCTCCTGATAATAAGACAAAAGTGTCTTCATGAGAAAGTTTATTAACATATTTAACAAACTCATCTAAATCTTCCCATTGAGGATAACGGATAACTATTTCTTCTCCCTTTTTTGAAACAAATTTTTTAATAATTTTACCGGGAATAAAGTTTGTCATTATTTAATTATAAAACATGATATTAAAAATCAAATATCAAATATCAAAAATAAAAAATCAAAAACACACTTCAAAATCCAAAAAGAATAAAATATAAAATTGGTTATAAGGTTGTAGGTTGTAGTAGAGAAAGCAGAACGTAGAACTTGGAATGTTAAAACATTGTTAAATTGTTAAATGGTTAAATTGTTTATATATATAGCCTTGTGCCAATCCGTAAGGAACCTGGCAGGTTGCCTAGCGGATGGCTGGAACAAGCTAAAAATTAATAAAATTGAGGATTTTTTAATAGTTTTTAGATTTTAAGTTGTAATTTTAGATTTTTAATTTTAAATTTTTAATTATTTTAACTCGTAACCCGTAGCCCGCAACACGCAACAAGTAGCAAGCAACAAGTAACGTTTTAACATTTTA
>FWPV01013802.1_pt1 | contig 12046 bp, 10 predicted proteins | sample 2228371 | NCBI WGS metagenome assembly FWPV01 (sample SAMEA103939776, study PRJEB20133) | metagenome | reverse complement strand
GCCGGCCGCGGGGCGTGCTGGTTCTCGGCCAGCTCCTCGGCGGTGGGGGTCTTGGATGGCACGCCGTCGGGCGGCACCTCGCCGCCGGCCACCCACACGAAGGCGTTGAGCATCACCTTGCGGAGCTGGTCGTGGCCCCAGTTCCAGTGGACGTGTCCGCCTGTGAAGCCGAAGCCTCTTCCGCCGTCGGGGCGCTCGTAGGCCCAGGCCACATGCTCTGGCAGGCCGAGGCGCGAGCGGACGGTCGGGTTTCCGCTGTGTGGCCCGTCGGCCCCCTTCTTCGCGCTGTCGGGCGGGATGGCCGTCAGAATGGGCGTCACGCCCTTCATCCCCTCCACGAACCGCATGTGGAAGTACCACTCGTCGCTGATCTTGAACGGCTTCACGCCATTTGCAGTGGGGTGCCTGGGGAGTTCCTTGAAGTCGGCCTCCCAGGTGGGGTTCACCGACCAGTGCTGCTCGTAGTAGCCGCCGATGGCGTGGAGCATGAACTGCGCGGCCTTGCTCCCCTTCGGCAGGTCGAGGGTGTAGTGGATGCAGGCGAGGCCGACGCCTTTCTTCACCAGCCTGTCGAGCGCCGCGAGATTCTGGTGGACGAGTCCGCCGCCGTCGCTTCCGAGCACGATGGCCGCCGCGTCGTCCAGGGCGGCGGCGTCCTTCGGCCAGCCCTGGAGCGCCGCCGCTTGCACGTTTGGGGCATTCTCGTTCAGCAGCTTGGCGAACAGCAGGAACCCGGCGTGATAAGCGTGGTGAGCAAACCCGTGGCTCCCCGGCCCCGCGATGAAGACGATCTTCTTCTTCCCCTCGCCCGCAGCGGCCCCGATCGCTATTCCCATCCCAATCCCCACCAGAAACAGGCGTCGGCAGTGCGAAACGCTCATTCAATCTTCCTCTCTTCCTCCGCGTGATTCCGCGCGTTCCGCGGGCATGAGTGCTTTTCACGCCTCGATTGGGATGCGGAGGTCGGCAAGGGTGTTGCGGAGCCAGGCGAGCGACTTCTCGATCATCGGGCCGCCTTGGCCCTCGCACTCCATCGAGAGCGTGCCGTTGAAGCCGTGGTCGCGCAGCATCGCGAGGCAGGTGCGGATGTTGTCGGCGTTCACCCCATCGCCGATGGCGCATTGGCTCACCGCGATGCCCGTCTGCTTGCCGCGAACGGCGGCGGCGAGCGAGGGCGACACGTCCTTGACGTGGACGTGGCTGACCTTGCCGATGAACTTCTTCAGGAACGCCACGGGGTCCTGCCCCGCGATGAAGGTGTTCCCTGTGTCCATGTTCATCCGCAGATACGGGCTGTCCACGAACGCCAGCATCTTCTCCATCATTTCGGGGCGGGTGGTGAAGTAGCCGTGGACCTCGATGGTGATGACGATCTCGTATGCCTCGGCAACCTCCATGAATATGCCGTAGGCGTGCTTCATCAGGTCCATCGCCCGGGCATCGTCGAGGCCCTCGGGCTTGTGCAGGCCATCGGTCGTCGCTATGTTCGGGCAGCCGGCAAGCTTGGCCCAGCGGATGGCATTATGCACGTAGGGTACGCCGTAGGGGATGCCATCCTTGCCGCTGAGGGGAAAGGCGGCGTCAATCTGCGAGAAGCGGACTCCGTGCTTCTCCATCTTGCGGCGCAGCAGCACCGGGTCCTCGTGGAGCGCCACATGGGGCTGGTAGCCGAGGCCGTGAATCCAGCTCACGCCGTCAATCACCCCGCACTCGATGCAGTGGACGCCGTTCTTCTGCGCCCACTGGAGGCATTTCTCGAAGCTCCAGTATGCCGTATTGAAAGCGTCCGTATGGAATCCAATCTTCATGCCCTGTCCCTTTCCCTGTTGTTCCCCGGACTTGCCGGGTTCGCCCATTGGACCCACGCACGAGGCGACGAGCCCTGCCGCCCCTGCCCCCAGCGTCGCGCCCAGAAATCGCCGACGCGAGGTGGCGTCTTGTTCGTTCATTCAGGCTGCTCCTTCCACTCTCGCGTCCTGCGCCTCATAGAGCACGACCCCCTTTTCGGCGATCTGTGTCTCGAAGATGTCCTTTTCGGCCGGAGATTCGGCGAAGTACCCCGGCCTCATCACGAGGATGTCCAGGGGGAACGGGTGGTCAATCGCGGCCGAAATGCGGCCAGCCGTGCGCAGCGGGTTCTCGTCCGTCTCCATGATGACCAACAGAGCCACATCGCTGTCCGGCGTCGGCTCCCCGTAGGCATGCGAGCCGAAGAGGATGACCTTCTGCGGCTGGAACCGCGCGACGGTCTGCTCGACGATTGGCTTGATCTCATCGAGCGTGACACCCGTCTTGGTCTCAACCATGTCAGCGTCCACATTCCGCGCGCAAGTATGCACGCGCTACCTGACTATTGCGGAGGGGATGTTGGGGCTTTCGGGGTTGACGACGATTGTCTCTCGCGTGGGGGAGAGAACAACATCCATGTCCTGCAACGCGATAGTGCCCAGGAGGACCGAGTTGCCGATGACCAACGCCCCTGTAATGGAGTGCCGATTCTCGAACCGGATCAGGATGGGGCCAACGTGAGGCACGACGTGGCGCTTCTCGTCCGCAGTGGTTACTTCCCGCTTCTCGAACTCCTCGAGTTGAAGTTGCACGGCGATGTGCTCGGGGATGCACAGCATCATCGCCCCCCGTGTGCACCAGCGCCCTGACGGCGACAGGTTTCAGGTGCGGCTTGCTCGGGTTCGACAGCGTGATGTCGGCATAGGTAGAAGCCATTGGAACTCTCCCTCCTTCACAAAGCTTAGCGCGGCGGCACGGGGTTTTCAAGGCTCCACTGGCTCCGCCTCGCCGCACGAGGCCGCTATCACACCCTCCCCTGATGCTCGAATGTGCCGAAGTCGCGGCAGGCGGCAAACAGGGCGTCTATGTTGGCAAGGGGCACCTCGGGTTCGAGGACGTGGGTGGGGCTGATGATGAGGCCGCCGTTGCTGCCATACTTGGTGATGACCTCTTTGACGCGGGCGCGGACGTCGTCGGGGGTGCCCCAGGGCATGGTGCTCTGGGTGCCGATCGTGCCGTCGAAGCTCAAACGGTTGCCGAACCGCTTGTGGATGGCGTCCACGTCGAGGCATTCTGGCTGGAGGGGGTTGAGGATGTCGAGGCCGGCCTCGACGAGCTCGGGCACGATGGCCTCGATGTTGCCATCGCTGTGATACCAGATGCGTGCCTGGGGGCGAATGTCCTTGATGGCGCGCCAGACCTTTGCCCAGCGGGAGTGGATGAGGCGGCGCCAGGTGTCGGGGGCGAACATCAGGGCCTTCTGGCTCGCCACGTCGTCGCCGGTGGTGAGCATGTCAGCGCCCGCCCTGGCGAACGCCACCGCGCGGACCATGTTCTGCTGGAAGAGCCGCTCAAGGAGGCATTCGGCCCAGGCCGGCCGCTCGATGGTGTCGAGGAGGAACTGCTCGTAGCCGCGGATTTGCCAGGCGGTTTCGTACATGTGGCCAACCCATCCGACGGCAACTTTGCCCGCGGCGTGGGCGGCGGCCACCTCGCCCGCAAGGTGCGAGGCGTCCCAGCCGCTCACGTCGTCCATCGGGTAGTCCTCGATGTCCTTCAGGCTTGTCGCATTGCGGAGTGGTGAGATGTAACCCCAGAAGTGGAAGAAGCGTGCGGGGACCATGGCGACACCGTGGCCGTCGAAGGTGGTGCCCTCGGGCAGCTTCTCGCCCGCCCAGTAGCGCGAGAAGTCGAGGGGCGGCAGGCCCTCGGGGCGCTTGAGGCTGAGGCTCACCGACTTGTAGAAGCCGTAGTGCCCGGCGATGTCCTTCGTGCCGATGTGCTCGGCGACGCGGCGGTGAAGGTCGTCGGTGAACCCCGCGTGGTAGAGGATGCGGGCCGGGCGCCGATGCTCCGTGGTCGCCAGAAAACACTCCAGGTCGGTTGCCATCGCTTGTCCTTACGCCTCCATTGTCGTGAGGAGCTCCCAGGCTATGAGCATGTGTCCGGTGCGGTTAGGGTGCACGGGTTCGCCGCAGAAGGCGGTGAAGGGCCTGTGGCGCAGGTGGGTCTCAAACATGTCCTGAAGGCGGACGAGGCGCGCGCCGAACTGTTCGGCGAGGTCGTGGACGACCTCGATGTAGCCGCCAAGCATGCCGAGGACGCGCCGCTGGTAGTCGTTCGCGTCGCGCTCCAGGATCATATAGAACGGCTCGAGGAGCACGAGCCTGGGGGCGAGGCGGCCGGCCACCTGGGTGAGGATGCGGGTGTAGCTCTCGCGGTAGACGCTAGGGGGGACGTGGCGCATGCCGTCAAGGGTGCGGTGGAGGTCGTTGATGCCGATCATCACCGAGAGCCAGTCGGGGCGCTCGGCCAACACGTCGGCGTCCCAGCGCGCTTCAAGGTCGAGCACCGTGTTCCCGCTGATACCCTTGTTCACGAAGCGGATTCTCCGCTCCGGGTGCTTCGCGGTCACAAGGTCAACGAAGAACGCCACGTAGCCGTTGCCCAGCGGGCCAACGGCGGGCTCGCGGCGGCCGCAGTCCGTGATGCTGTCGCCGATCAGCACCATCGTCTGGCCGTCCTGGACAGGGAAACCGCTCATAGCGGACACTCCTACGGCAGCCAGGGGTAAGGGAGAGAGAGGATACGGTTAGTAGCCTGCACCGGAGGCTGGTGCGCCATCAAGCACCTTCTCGGTGGAGCCGACACCGAGCCTCTTGCAGCCCTGCTCGAGGTAGGCGACGGCGGTGTCCCAGGAGCGGATGCCGCCGGATGCCTTGACGCCCATCGTTGCCGCGACCGTCTTGAGCATGAGACCGATCACCTCGGGGGTCGCGCCGCCATCGGCGAAGCCGGTGGAGGTCTTCACGAAGTCGGCCCCCGCCGCCTCCGCCAGCTTGCACGCCTGGACCACTTGGAGCGGCGCGAGGTAGCAGGTCTCGAGGATGACCTTCACGAGGACGCCCCTGGGCTTTGCGACGGCGACCACCGCCTCGATGTCCTTCCTCACAAAGGCGTAGTCGCCGCTGAGGAACTTCCCGATGTTCATCACCATGTCGAGCTCGTTCGCGCCGTCCTCAATGGCGAGCTTGGCCTCAAGGGCCTTCACCTCGGGGCGGTTCGAGCCGTGCGGAAAGCCGATGACGCAGGCGACAGTGGTGGCGCTGCCCTTGAGGGTCTTCGCGGCCAGGGCCACGTCGGTGGGCCGCACGCAGATGTTGCCCACGCCGCGCTCGACGCACATCTGGCAGTGGGCCGCCACGTCCTTGTCCGTGAAGTTGGGCTTCAGCACCGCATGGTCAATCACCTTCGCAACTTGCTCTCGCGTGAACATGGGCGAGTCTCCTATTGACCTCTGCGTAAGGAATGATAAGGTCTGTCATGCCGAGCGAAGTCGAGGCATCTCTCTTGTCTCTTGGGCTTCAGGATAGGAGAGATTCCTCGACTTCGCCCGTCGTCCGGCGGGCTCCGCTCGGAATGACCACAGTACGGGCTTATCATTCCTCTTGCAGAAGTCAACAATCTCGTTGGGGGATGAATGGTTGGATGATTGGATGAATGGGAAGACCAGACTCGCTCTTTCATTCATCCAATCATCCACCCATCCATTCATCCTCTTTCAATGCATTTCGCGTCCGCCGGTGACGTTGATCGCCTGCCCGGTCATGTAGTCTGCGCCTTCTGAAGCGAGGAAGAGCGTCACGGCGACGACATCCTTGATCGCGGCGAGGCGGCCAAGGGGGACCTTGGAGGTGAACTTCTTGATAATCTCGTCCCGCGGCAGGCCGAGGTTCTTGACGTAGCCGGCCGAGACGTGGCTCCACACGCCGGTCTCGAGCACGATGCCTGGGCAGAGGCAGTTGACGTTGATCCTGGAATCGGCCAGCTCGTAGGCGAGGGCCTGGGTGAAGCCGATGATGGCCGCCTTGGCCGCCGAATAATGGCTCATCAGCGCCGAGCCGGTCTTGCCCGACTTGGAGGAGAAGTTGACGATCTTCCCGTACTTCCGCGCCTTCATCAGCGGCACGACGTGCTTGCAGAAAAGAAACGTGCCCCGGCAGTTCACGGCGAACACGGCGTCCCACTCCGCCACCGTCAGGTCCTCGACCTTCCCCTGGCCGACGATGCCGGCGACGTTGACCAGGATGTCCACCCGGCCGTCGAAGGCTCTCGCTGCGGCGGCGACGGCGGCCTTGACCTGCTCCTCCTCCGTCACGTCCGCGGCCAGGCCGAGGCATCCGCCGCCAATCTCCCGCGCCGCCGCGTCAACCGCCTCCTGCCTCAGGTCGGTGATGAACACGCGAGCGCCGCCCGCGGCGAGAGCGGCGGCGATCCCCTTGCCAATGGCGCCCGCGGCGCCGGTCACAAGCGCCGTCTTCCCTGCGAAGTCCATAGCCTCTCTCCTTGGCGGGCTGGAGTCCAACCACGCTATAGGCTACACCAAGGCCCCCGCTGGCGCAAGGTCCGGTGCTTGACACGCTCCGCCCCTCTAGCTACCATCGTGGTACGGGTTGATGCGTCCACAGCAGTCTCTTTGGGGGAACGTGCGGTGAAGAAGCTGTTGGCCATGGCGCTGGTGGCGATGCTCGTGGCGGGTTGCGCGAAGACGATCATCCCGGAGAAGGTAACGACCATCGAGCTGACCGGGAACTACAACACCCCCGACGGCATGGCGCTCGACAAGGAGGGGAACATCCTGCTTTCGTGCCCGAACTCAAACGACGCCACGCAGGGGTCGTTCATCCTGAAGATTGACAAGGACGACCAGGTGAGCGAGGTGGTGAAGCTGCCCGAGCACCCCGAGACGGGCAAGCCCTGCGGCCCGCTGGGCATTGACGTGGGGCCAGACGGCCACATCTACTTCGCCGACAACCAGTCGTTCACGACCACCGAGCACAAGAGCCGCCTGATGCGCGTGGTGATGAAGGGCGGCAAGGCCGAAAGGGTCGAGGTCCTCGTCACCGGCTTCATCATGGCCAACGCCGTAGCCTGCCACGGCGACTCGGTCTACGTCACCGAGAGCAAGTTCAGCACCGACCCCACCCCGCCCATGCGGAGCGGCGTCTACCGCTTTCGGCTCGCGGAGCTCGACCCGGCCAAGCCGATCGCCCTCAAGCCCGGCGGCGACGACCCGCACGTCTGCGCACGCATGACGACCCAGAACATGAAGTGGGTAGGGGCCAACGGGATGGCTTTTGGGGCCGACGGCACGATGTACGTGTGCAACTTCGGCGACGCCAAGATCGAGAGCTACACCTTCACACCCGATGGCAAGCTCGCCTGGCACACGATGGTGACGAAGGGCCGCGGGATGCTGTGCTGCGACGGGATAAAGGTGTGCCCCAAGACGGGCCAGCTCTACGTCGCCGACTTCCTCGGCAATGCCGTCCACAAAGTCTGCCCTAAGACCGGCACAGTCACGACAATTATGAAGAATGGCAACACCACGGGCCGCAAGGGGCGGCTCGACCGGCCCTCCGAGCCGTGCATCCGTGGCAACAAGCTCTACGTGGCCAACATCGACCTGCCGCTCGCCGGCAACCGCTACGACAAGCCCCACACGATCACCGTGATAGAGTTGCTACACTCAGAATGACCCACAGACGCGGCTTATCCCTCGTGTTGCCAAGGACTTGCCCCCAGCCCGCCGCGGTGAAGTAGCGTTGTGGTGGGAACCAGAAGAACAGCGCAAGCCAAACGTTCCGTTCTTCTCTGGTTACGGATTACGAATCACGGATGCCAGCACCAGGAGCAGCAATGACCCGCCAATTGATCAGTGGGCTCTGTTGGGCCATCCTGGCCTCTCTTGCACTCGCCGGCCAGGAGAAAGAGCTACAGCTCGACGAGGCGAAGAAGCCGCAGGTCGGCGAGGTGTATGCGAAGAAGGCGACTTGGCCCGAGACGATGGCCGCCACGCGCGCCAACTACCTTGCCTGGCTCGCCGAGGCGAACAAGGGCGACGGAGCCACGGACTTCAAGCCGTGGGACAGCGGCCCCGTGGCCGGCGACGGGCCGGGCGTGCAGGTGTCGGTGAACGTCAGCGGGCTTCAGACGATGCGCCTGGTCGCCACGCTCGAGAGCGGCGGCGGCAACTGCCATATCTGGGGCGACGCTCGGCTCATTGACAAGACAGGCAAGGAGACCCGCCTCAGCTCACTCAAGCCGCTCGCCGTCACGGTGGGCTGGGGACAGCTCCTCCGCGACAAGAACTGGGAGAACCACCCGCTCCAGATCGGCGAGCGGAAGTTCCAGCACGGCATCTGGGTGCACTCCAACAGCGACGTTGCCTACGCCCTCGGCGGCCGCTACGAGCGCTTCGAGGCCTGGGTGGGCATGCCCACCGGGCCACCGGCGTCGCTCGCTTCCAGGTGCTCGCGGGCACGAAGGACATCTTGCCCGGCATCTGGCGGCAGATTGCGGCAGACTTCCCGCTCCAGTGCGGCTGGCTCGCGCAGGACTTCCCCCGCGACGGGCACCTCGCCTGGTTCCACAACCGCGCCAATGCGCAGTTCGAGTATGGCAACTTCAACCGCATCATCGTCGGCCTTGGGTCGAGCGGCGAGCCGCTCCGCAAGGAGAGCGCCGACCTGCTGAAGGCCCGGACCCCGGCAGGGGATGCCCGCTGGCTCGACCTCTACACCCGCGCCTGCCGCCAGCGCGAGGTCCTGGCCACCTTCGCCCAGGTTCAGCTCCCCGCCGTCAAGCAGGCGATGGAGGCTGAGCTTCTTGCTCTCGCCAATGCCAAGACGCCCGCCGACGACCCGCGCTGGGCCGAGCTGGCCGCGAAGGGCAAACGCTACGCCGACGCCCTGGCGCCGCTCGGCGACATCAATATCGCCGCCCTCCGGCCCGCGGTCGAGGCCCTGGCCGAGGCATTCCCCAAGCGCTTCGCCAACAAGGACCAGTTGCTCAAGCAGCTTGCCGCGCAGGAGGAGCTCTGGCGTGACTTCTCCGAGCGGGTTGTCAAGGGCGACGAGGCGGCGCTCCAACGAGTCCCAGAAGTGCGCGAGAAGGTCGCCGGCCTTTGGCAGGCCATTCGCCTCGGCTACGCCAGCGCTGAGGAGCTTGCCGCCGCTGCGCTCCCGCCCGAAATGGTTGGGGAATGGGAGGCGCAGTTCGCTACCCTCAAGGCCGACATGGCCAACAAGAGCCACTTCGCCCGCGTCGGGCCCGAAGCCCATCGCCCCGAGGCCCTCATCGCCGACAGCGACCGCGACCCGGCCGACATCGTGCTCCGCCGCACCGCCGCCCTCCTCGCCCACCTCAAGAGCAACCTCCCGCAGGCTGCGAACCTGCGGGAGGTTGTGGCTGGCCTCGAGCAGCAACTCGCGGAGCTCCAGGCAGCAAACGCCAAGATAGACCCCAGGAACGCCGACGCCCGCTATGCCCTCTATGCTCAGGCCTGCCGCCTCCGCCGCCAGATCGCCTTCGCCAACCCGCTCCTTGCCTTCGACAAGCTCCTTTTCATCAAGCACCACCGCTCGCTCTACAGCCACATGTGCGACCAGTACTACGGCATCACTGCCAAGCCGGGCGGCGGCCTCTACATCCTCCACAACCCCTTCGGCCCCAAGCCCACTGTCCAGGACGTCCTCGCCAACTCCGTGGTCGAGCGCGGCCGCCTCAAGGGCCAGAAGCTCCTCGGCGGCCCGGCAAAGAGCGAGAACGCATCCTACGACGGCGGCGGCAGACGCAGCGGGCCCGAAGCCCAGGGCGGCTCATTCCTCTCCCCAGACCTCTCCTTCGACGCAAAGCAAGTCCTCTTCGCCTTCGTGGAATGCAAGGGACGCCCCACCCACGAGCATCACACCGACCCGGCAAGAGGCCACTGGGACCCAGGCTGGTGCTGGCACATCTTCAAGGTGAATGTGGACGGCACCGGGTTGGAGCAACTGACCGACGGAAGCTGGAACGACTTCGACCCCTGCTGGCTGCCGAATGGCCGCATCGCCTTCATCTCGGAGCGCCGCGGCGGCTACCTGCGCTGCGGCCGCGTTTGCCCAACCTACACCCTCTACGACATGGCCCCCGACGGCTCTGACATGCGCTGCCTCAGCCCCCACGAAACCAACGAGTGGCACCCAAGCGTGACCCACGACGGCCGCATCATCTACACCCGCTGGGACTACGTTGACCGCCACGGCTGCACCGCGCACCTCCCGTGGATCACCACCCTGGACGGCCGCGACAGCCGCGCCGTCCACGGCAACTTCGCCCCACGCAACGCCCGGCCCGACATGGAGTTGGACATCCGCGCCATCCCCAACTCGCACAAGTTCGTCGCCACTGCCGCCCCACACCACGGCCAGGCATACGGCTCGCTCGTCCTTATTGACCCGCGTGTCCCCGACGACGACGCGATGGGGCCCGTCCGCCGTATCACCCCCGAAATCGGCTTCCCCGAAAGCCAGGGCGGCCACCAGGTCTACGGCACCGCCTGGCCCCTCAGCGAGGACTTCTACCTGTGCGTCTACGATTGCAAGATGCGGGGTAACGCCGCCATGCAGGGCGGCTCATACGCGCCCGGCAACTACGGCATCTACCTCCTGGACGCCTTCGGGAATAAGGAGCTGCTCTACCGCGACCCCGACATCGCGTGCCTGAGCCCCATCCCGCTCGTCCCGCGGCCCAAGCCCCTCGTAGGCTCCGAGCTCGCCTCCCAGCACCGCCGAACAACGTCCGCCCCCCAGCTCGCCGAGGGCAACGACGCGAAGCCTGAGGCCACGCTCACCGTCCTCAACGTCTACGACAGCCGCCGCCCCTGGCCCGAGGGCACCAAGATCAAAGCCCTACGCGTCCTTCAACTGCTCCCCATGTCGGTGCCCTCCGGCGGCCCGCCTCACGAGACCGGCGTCCGCTTGCCCGAGGCCGGCGACTCGGTGGTCCCTTGCCGCTACGTGCTCGGCACCGTGCCCGTCGAGGACGATGGCAGCGCCTACTTCAACGTGCCCGCGAACGTCGAACTGTTCTTCCAGGCCCTTGACGAGCGCGGCCTCGCCGTCCAGTCCATGCGTTCGGCCACCTACCTGGTGCCTGGCGAGAAGCTCTCGTGCAAGGGCTGCCACGAGGCCCAGGGCCGTGCGCCCGACGCCGCGCAGAGTGTCCCCATGGCCCTCCGCCGCGAGCCCTCTAAGCTCACGCCCGACGTTGAGGGCTCAAACCCCTTCAGCTACCCGCGCCTCGTCCAGCCCGTCCTCGACCGCAACTGCGTCCCCTGCCACACCAAGAACAAGGACAAAGGCGCCCCCAACCTTGGCAAGGAGCCGATAACAAGGAACTGGTACGCCTCCTACAACACCCTCGTCCGCTACGCCTACACCACCTACAAGGATGCCTATCGCACCACGCCCGGCCAGTTCGGCGCCCGCGGCTCCAAGCTCTTCCAGATGCTCGAGAAGGGCCATAACGACGTCAAGCTCTCGCCCGAGGACTTCCACCGCCTCACCCTCTGGCTCGACTGCGTCTCCATGTTCTACGGCGTCTTCGAGCGCGAGGGGGGCCAGGTGCAGCTCTCGGGCGGCATCGCCAAGCCGACCCTGGAATGAGGTGGGAACACAAGGCAAGCGCCCTGTGAACGATCAAGAGCGAACGCACAGAGGTCTGCTGCTCACCATCGGCTATGAGGGAAAGACCGTTGACAGTTTCCTTGCGCTCCTGGCCGAGAGCGGCGTAGCAGTGCTGGTGGATGTGCGCGAGTTCCCACTGAGCCGGAAGCCGGGTTTCTCGAAGACGAGGCTGCGGGAAGCCCTCGCACGTCGGGGGATCGAGTACGTCCCGATGCGGGCACTTGGGAGCCCTCGTGACCTCCGCGAGGAACTTCGCGAGGACGGGGACTACAGGTCCTTCTTCGCGCGTTACCAGGAGCATCTGAGCCAGCAGCGCGGCCCACTGGGGACCCTCGCGCGGCTATTGGCTGACAAGGCTGTCTGACTCATGTGCTACCAGGCCGACCCGGCCAGGTGTCACCGCAGCCAGATTGCCTCCGAACTCAAGAAGAGCCGGGGGGTATCCCTGGAGGTCCAACACCTATGACAGCCGCCGGGAGGGCCAAGCGCAGGGTCCTCATTACGGTCAAGACCTACCCACAGCCCAGGAT
>FWPV01013801.1_pt1 | contig 12047 bp, 12 predicted proteins | sample 2228371 | NCBI WGS metagenome assembly FWPV01 (sample SAMEA103939776, study PRJEB20133) | metagenome | reverse complement strand
TTGGCACTACAGTCTGGCGATCCTCACACCTTCAGTGCCATCCCACCCACACTCCCGCCGCTGATCACCCTTCGAACTGTAGAAGATGGGCCTAACGTGTCAACACCATTGCGGTACTGGACACCCTAGAGCACGATCCTCTCCCGAAGACCCCGCGAGGCTTCCTCGTCAGCCAACACGGTGACCTGGGGGTGAAGCTGGAGTACCGATGCTGGAACGTCCGGAGTAACAGGACCGGCGAAGGCTCGGGCCAACGCTTCGGCCTTGTGCGCTCCGCTTGCCAGGAGGAGGACGGACCGCGAGCGCATGATGGTCTTGATCCCCACGGTAATCGCCCGCTGGGGAACGTTTTCCACTCCTCCGAATTCCGCCGCCTCGCGTCTCCGGGTCTCCGGCAGCAGTTCCACCACGTGCGTTCCCAGCCCCCATGGGGTGCCTGGCTCGTTGAACGCGATATGGCCGTTTGTCCCGAGCCCGAGCACGACGAGGTCGAGTCCGCCAACCTTGCCGATGGCTGCTTCGTACCGGTGGCACTCCTGTTGGGGATCTGTGGGGGAGCTGTGTGGGATGTGGGATTGCGTTTCCTTCAGACGCAATGGCTCCCAGAAGTGCTTCGCCATGTAGGACCGAAAACTGGCTGGGTGTTCCGGAGGAAGGCCAAGGTACTCGTCGAGGTTGAACAGGGTCACCGAAGAGAAGTCCAGGACTCCTTTGAGGCACAGTTTCACGAGTTCCTCGTACATTCCGCGGGGGGTCTCCCCCGTGGGCACCCCGAGAACCGAATCCTCCTTGAGGAGAACCTGGCGGCCGACGAACCGCGCCGCCGCTCGGGAGAGGCTTCGGTAGTTGCGCTCAGTTATCAGGTGCGGGTTTGCGATCATGAGCGTATACGATCTCTCCTCTCAAGACGGTGTAGGAAACGTTGAATTCCGAGTCTAGGAGAACGAGGTCGGCGTCCTTCCCTACCTCAAGACTGCCCTTCCGGTCGTCGATCCCGAGAAGCCGGGCGGGGGTGAGAGTCGCACAGCGCACGGCCTCCGGGATCGAGCAGTTTGTGAACTGCAAGAAACTCTTGACCGCCAGGTCCATGGTGAGCGTGCTTCCGGCAAGAGTTCCATCTGTAAGGCGGGCTTCACCGCCGTGGACGACCACTTCTTGGTCTCCGAGATGGTAAGTGCCGTCAGGCATTCCGGCGGCAGAGATGGCATCGGTGACCAGACAGATCCGGTCGAACCCTTTCGTCTTCGCCACGAGGCGCACGATCGCTGGATGAAGGTGGATTCTGTCACAGATGACCTCGACGAACGCGTCTGAGTCGAGAGCCGCTCCCATGGCTCCGGGCTCCCGGTGATGGAGACCCCTCATAGCGTTGGCGAGGTGTGTGAAGTGGCAGGCTCCCGATTGCAGTGCAGTCATAGTTTGCCTGTAGGTGGCATCTGTATGACCGATTGCTGGGACAGCGCCGATGGCCAGCGCGTGGCGGATGGCCTCCTCTGTTCCTGGGACATCAGGCGCAAAAGTGATGATCTTGACCATCTGCTTGCCTGCATCCAGCAACGCCCGGATGGTTCGCGGGTGGGGAGGGAGGATCCACTGGGGATTGAATGCTCCTTTCTTGGCGCGAGAGACGAAAGGCCCTTCAAGGTAGACTCCCAGGAGCCCAGGGGCATGGTACGCAGCCAGCGCGTGGAGTGTCTCTCGAAGTCCTTCTCTCGGGGCAGGGATTACTGCGGCCAATAGCGCGGTCGTCCCGTGCTGGACATGGGTTGAGAAGATGGTAGCGAATGATGCCGGGTGAGCATCCATGAAATCGCAACCGCCTCCACCATGGATGTGGAGATCGATGAACCCTGGAGTCAAGTACCGGCCAGCGGCATCGAGCACCTGGCGGTCCCGCGAGACGGTGGTGGGAGGTACCTTGCCCAGCATGGCGATCCTCCCGTTCCGGACAAGGCAATCGCCTTCTTCCATGTCACTTGGGTGGACGAGGGAGGCGTTCCTCACCCAAAGGTCAGCCATGAGTGTGTTGCTTTAGAGCTGCGAGTGCCTGAGCGAATCGAGCTGTGATCGCCTCTGGGTTAGTGATGGCTGTACCCACCACGACGGCATGAGCGCCGAGGCGGACCGCTTGGCACACCTCTTCAGGCGTCCAGAAACGTCCTTCAGCGATAACGGGTACTCCAATGCCGTCCACTAGCTCTTTGATCAGGTCCAGATCGGGGCCGGTCCGCTTGTGGGCGGTGGGGGGGGTGTAGCCAGAGAGGGTGGTGGCAACGATGTCTGCACCGGCCGCCACCGCGGCCAATGCCTCCTCAGCAGTTGCGATGTCGGCCATGACTAGCGCACTATGAGTGCTTTTGATGGCAGCCACGAGTCTGGCCAGGGTGATGCCCCCTGGCCGTGGGCGGCTGGTGCCGTCCACAGCCACGATGTCCGCACCAGCTTGGATGACGGCCAGGGCGCTTGCCACGTCTGGGGTGATGTACACGTTTGGGCTGAGGTCACGCCGTTTGTAGATGCCAATGATGGGCAAGGAGATGGCCCGACGGATCGCGCGTATGTCCTCAGGGCCATCGGCCCGGATACCAGCTGCCCCACCATGCGCGGCCGCTACCGCCATCGCGGCCATGAACTGGGGTCCGTGCAAGGGTGATCCTTCACGAGCTTGACAGGATACGATTATCCCTCCCTGGATGCGTCTAAGGAGCCCGTCCACCATCTTCCTCCTCCATCTCCCCCACGAGAGCTGTAGCCGTTGCAGTCAGCGTCATCGTAGCTACGTGGTCGAAGGGGGTTGTCAACGCCTCGTACAAGCCTGCCCGAACTGCATCCTCATCGGGGAAGTATCCGAGGTAACCGTTGGCGAGGCTCAGCACTGCTGACTGGAGCGGAGGACTAGCTCGCTCCCGGACCGCCTGGCCCACTGTGCTGAACGGCTCGCCAGGGATTCCAATTAGGATCCCAGGCCCTAGACGGAGCCCGCACAGTTGAGCCTCGGTTCCGCCGGCAGCCTGCATCCCACTCTTCGCCATGGACAGCAGCCGCTCTGCCCCTTCCACCCGGGTGCGGGCGACGCGCAGCGACCCACGGGCTGTCGTGCTCTGGCCAAGGAGCGCGGTGAGCTCGGCCCGGAGATCGCTGATCATCCGCTGGGCCGTGTCCGCTGAGGGTATCGCCTTATACGGGAGCCAACAACGCCTCCAGCGCACCGCGACACTGGCGTCGTCGCTGGGCGTGGCAGCCTCGATGAGCTTCATTAGGGCGGAGGTGAGGATACGTCCAATGCGGTCCATCTCTGAGAAGTCTTGCGCTTGGCGCATGAAACGGGTACTGATATCCCCTGCTGCCCCTACAGTCAAGGCGACTACTGCGCCATTGTTCAATTCGCGCTCGGTAGCCATGGCTGCCGCTCCAAATAGATCACCTGATAGGAAGCGATTGTCTCCGCCGAGCACGGTGGAGTGGCAGGGGAAGTTGGCAAGAACACCGCGGACGGAGCCTCGCGCATCTCGGATGACCAACGACCACAGGGTCTGGTCCACGGGCTGCTGAGGCCAGGTTCGGTGGCTGGCCACCCCATGCGCAGATGAGGTGGCAACACTCATCACGGCCGGAGCGACGGTTCGGGCAGCCTGGGCTGCAGCTTCCTCCACTCCAGCGAGGACGACCTCAGCCACATCTCCCTGGGCGGGGTTCGCTGCGGGGGGGACCTCGAGCCCAGCCGGTCCGGAGTGGGTGTGCGTGCAAGCCACCACCACCCTCTCTGGCACTACGTCGGCCGCCGCCGCAACCCGGCGTTGTGCTTCGGCGGCCCAACGCTCGTGGATGCCCACCAGATCTAGCACCACTAGTGCCCCCCGAGCCCTGCCATTGTCGAACAGGAAACACCGTGCCCAAAGAGGATCGTGCACTCCCAACGACTTCCCACCTCGGGCGATGTACCCCGCCATGGGCACCACGCCAGGTGGGGTTATGGTTGCCTTGGCTATCCCGACTTGCAGGTTGACCATCCGATCTCCTCGATTCCTTGGGACAGGTGATCCAGCAAACGATCGTCTAGGTCGATGTCCAGCAAGTGCAAGGCGAGGAACACTGCTCCCACGACGGGAGGGAAGCGAGGGAAGGCTACGCAGGCCTTGGGAGCGCCGGAGAACAGGGCAGAGGTGAACGGCTCCATGATCCACTTGCCAGCCGTGAACACTCCACCTGCGGGGTAGACAGTGACCGGTTGGTCGTGCTTTCCCAGCCTTCGGATCGCCGTGAGTGCTGTCTCCGCCAGGGTTTTCCCAGCCGAGGCCAAGATGGACTGAGCAATCGCATCCCCTTCAGCGGCCCCCTCGCCCACCAGCCGGGCGAGGGCAGCGATGTCCGGTCGGGGCAGGCCATCGCCTGCGTACACTCTGCGTCGCAGTTCCTTTAGAGTTGTGCATCCGAAGTGGGCAAGGAGTTTCTCCCGGAGGAGGGTAGCGCAGCTTCGTCCGTCCTCGGCTCGGAAAACCCACTTCAGCGCCTGTCGTCCAAGGTCGTACCCGGCTCCCTCGTCGTCGATGAGGTACCCCCAGCCTCCGACTCGCACCTCCCGTCCGTGCTCATCGATGCCGTAAGTATTGGCTCCGGTGCCTGCATAAACTAGGACCCCCGGCCCAAGCAGCGCAGCCCCAGCCAAAGCAATGGGCATGTCCCCACACACGAACACGAGCTCGGAAGACAGATGCTCCTCGACGATCTCCTTCACGATCTGTTCGGTTTGCTCCCCCCGAGTGACCCCCGTCATCCCCAGACAGATGCTCGCCACCTTGGGACAGGCTTCACCAGGGAAGGCCCTCTTGAATACGGTAGCCAATGCCTGGCGCAGCCGGGTTATGCCGCGTTCCCCCTGCAAGTGATTTGCGGGTCCGCCAATTCCGTGCCCGAGTACATGCCCCCGCTCGTCCACCACCAGACACCGGGTGCTAGACTGGCCTCCATCCACGCCCACGATGCGCACGGGATCTCCCTACACGTTCAGACGGCCCCGATACGCCGCCAGCAGCTTCTGGTTGTGTTGGTCAGCTCCTTCAAGGTTCTGGCTCTTCAGGATCGGGGGGATGCCACCCTGTGAGCAGATCTCCTCGATGACCCGCAACATGAGCATGTTCACAAGCAATGCACCTGCGATGGTTGAGGTGGCTCCCGACTTCTGCCCCACCTCTTCCACTTGCACGAGGGCATCGCCTGGAGGCACGCAGTTATCTAGCACTAAGTCCACTACCTCAAAGAGGCGCTTGCCACTGCTGTGCCGAGAAGGGGATTGTTGCGCATACTCCAAGGACACGATGGCGATGGTGAACAGCCCCCGCGCTTTGGCTTCCATGGCGATCTCGATGGGCAGAGGGTTGCGTCCTGACGTGGAGACAACAATGATCACTTCCCCTGCTCGCATGCCGCACCTTCGGGCGTAGGCCGCCAACAAGACCTTGCCATATCCCTCTACCCGTTCCGCCAGGCCCTCACTCGGGTCAGGGATTAGGTTGACCGGCACCAACCCGCCGGCGCGGTGTGTGATCTCCTTTCCCACCATCGCCGAGTGCCCGCTGCCGAATACATGAAGTATCCCCCCCTGTGCCAGTGAAGCGGCGATCCTTTGCGCCGCTGACTGAATACCGGCATGTTGTGTCTCCACGATTCTCTCGATTAGGGCCTTGATGCCCTGGTAGTAGACGGTTTCCAGCAACTTAACCTCCTTTGAACATGCGGCGCAGTCGCGGATCTAGTGTCTCCCTAAAACCATCACCCAAGAGGTTGATGGTCATCACCAAGCCGAAGATGAGCCCCCCAGGAAAGAATGTTACCCAAGGAGCCTCTCGCACCATGGCCCGGGCGTCGCCGAGGATGTTGCCGAGGCTGGGGGTCGGGGGTTGAATCCCCACACCGATGAAGCTCAACCCGGCTTCCGCCAAGACACCGTAAGCGAACACGAATGTCGCTTGTACCAACAGCGGGGCAAACACGTTCGGCAGAACGTGGCGCAGTAGGATCCGCCATCGGGGGATGCCCAATGCTCGCGCTGCCTCAACGAATGTCTCCTCGTGCACGGAAAGGGCCGCCGCTTGTACGATCCGCGCTGTCCGTGGAGTGTAGACCAGGCCGAGGGCGATGATGATGTTGGCGACGTTCCGCCCCATCGCTGCCAGTACGGCCATGGCTAGGAGCAAGGCTGGGAAAGCCATGATGGCATCCATCAACCGCATCAACAGAGAGCCTGCTCCACGGAAGGATACTGCGGCCAACCCCACGAGGGTGCCCGCAACGCTGCTCAAGACAGCTGTGGTCAAGCCGATGGAAAGGGACATTCGAGTCCCAAGCAGACTGCGAACGAACACATCACGCCCGAAGCTGTCTGTGCCGAACCAATGGTCACCCGATGGAGGCTTGAGGAATTCCATGGTCAACGCATTCGGAGAGTGCGGAGAGAGGAACGGTCCGATGAGGGCAGCGAAAGCAATGGCAACGAACAGCGTGCCTCCTGTGACGATCATGCGTTGACGCAAAGCTCGCCGCAGGCGACCGATCCACATGGAGAGTACCTCTCTTCTACTCATACTTGATCCTTGGGTCAAGGTAAGCATAGAGAAGGTCGATCACCAGGTTGATGACCAGCGTACCGCTGGCGATGAACAGCATTGCCCCCTGGACGACCGGGTAGTCCCGCTTGAGCACGGAGTTGACCACTAGGTTCCCCATGCCTGGCAGCGTGAACACGATCTCGGTGATGAACGCACCCGACACGATGAGAACCACCACGAAGCCGATCACGGTGGTCACAGGGATTACGGCCATGCGCAACGCATGGCGCCAGATGACACGGCGCTCGGCCAACCCCTTCGCCCTGGCAGTTCTAATGTAGTCTGTTCCGAGCACGTCCAGCATCGTTGCCCGCGTCATACGCGCTACCAGAGCTGCCCAGATGAACCCAAGGGTAAAGCAGGGCATGGCCAGTCGCCGCAGGCCTCCGAGGAGGTCCTGGGTGAGCGGCACGTACCCCCCCACAGGGAACCACCCAAGACCCACGGCAAAGAGGTAGATCAACACCAATCCCAGCAAGAACTCCGGTGTGGACAAGCCAGCCAATGCCACCACCATGACCGCAGTATCGGCAGCGCTGTTTCGCTTCAGGGCACCGAGGATCCCGGCGGGTAGCCCCAATATCAGTGCCACCAGGAGGGCCCCGATCCCTAAGTAGAGGGTGACGGGGAGCCTTTCCAGGATCGCCTGGGATACGGACCGCCCCAGGAAAATGGACTCCCCCAGATCGCCGCGTACCGCGCCGGAGAGCCACTTGCCGTAACGCACCCAGAACGGATCGTCCAGGTGCATGCTCTTGATCATGCGCTCTCGCGCCTCTGGTGAAGCGCTCGGGCCAAGGATGGAGACCAGAGGATCGCCTGGGATGATGTACATGATGGAGAACGTGAGCAAGCTCACGACTAGCCACATCGGCATGAGGGCCAGTAGTCGGCGAACTGCGTACTGGATCATCGTCCCCTGGTCTCTCCCGAGATCAGAGAGGGGCGTGGGGACTCGGCCCCCGCCCCTCCCCTAGCATTCCCAGTTACTTCCAGACGTTCCAGAATCGCGGTACGACATACCACGGACGATAGTCCTGGAGTTCGACCCGCGTAGCGTCAAGCCCGAAGATGAAACCGAAGCGGATATGGGCCACATCTTCGTAGAACAGACGCTGGACCTCCTCGTACACGGCCTTCCGCTCCTCGAAAACGGCTGGTTTGGCGAGTTCCTCCAACAGCCGGTCCATCTCCGGATTGCAGTATCCGTATGCGTAAGGGGCTCCACACGTCAGGGAGCCCTTGAAACGGAGGGGCTCCTCCTGTGGGGACCACCCAGTCTGGTTGATGTGCCAGCCTTTGAGCGTCAGGGCCTTGCCGATCTGGGACGGCCAATCGGAGAACTCGATCTTGACGCGGATCCCAGCCCGCTCCAGGCAGGTCGCCGCAGCGAGCGTGTTGCGGTACATCCAGTAGTAATCGCGATTAGAGAGCAGGATGATGTCCTCGCCGTTATACCCGGCCTCCCTCAGCAGTTCACGGGCCCGCTCGGGGTCGCCCTGGTTGTAGTACTCAGCACCTGCCTCGCTGTACCAGGCCGACCATGGGCCAGCTCGGACGCCTGGGTTCACGCTGTAGAACTCGGGGTCGTTCATGACCACAGTGGAGACAATGAAGTCAGCATCAAGGGCAGCGAGAACGGCTTGGCGGAACTTGAGATTGTCCATGGGGGGCTCTTGGTGGTTCAGTTCCCACGCCAACTCCCACTGAGGCTTCACCACTTGCGGAACGAGGTTAGGATTGGCTGCGATCGTCCTCAGGGTTTCGATGGGGAGGGCCTCCGCGTAGTCGTATTCCCCTGTTTCCAGCCCGGCGATGCGCGCTCCCACCTCCTTGACGGGGATGAACAGGATCTCATCGAAGTAAGCGATCTTCTTGCCCACGAAACCGGACGGCTCCGCCTCTACGGGGACATAATCGACGAACCGGACGAGCTTGACGTACATGTCTGGGCGCCACTCGGCTAGTTTGTACGGCCCAGTGCCGATCAGTTGGCCAACGCGCAGCTCATCGCGGTTCTCCGCGAGTTCCTTGGGCATGATCGCCTGCCAGGTCACTTGAATGGTCATCGCAGCGACGAGGTTCATCGGTTTGTCGAGCCGAACTCGCACGGTGTGGTCGTCAATGGTGTCGATCCCGCTCACGCCTGCGTAGTAACCGCTCACAGGGGAGATAGCGATGATCCTTTCGAGCGAAGCCTTCACGTCCTCAGCCGCAAGGATCTTGCCGTTGTGAAACTTCACTCCTGTGCGGATGCGGAGAGTGTAGGAGAGACCGTCTTCGGCTACCTCCCAGCTCTCCAGCAACACCGGTTGGGGGGCGAAGTTCTCGTCGAACGCGACCAGCGGCTCGAACACGTGACATGCGATCTGCTGGGTCGCAGTGGTCGTGGTCTTATGGGGATCCAAAGTGGGAGGGTTCGTCTGCATGGCAGCCCGCAACACCCCCCCCACGCGTGGTTCCTCAGCCATGGCGAAGCCACCAGCAAGCACAATGCATCCCACCACAATGGATAGCAGTAGCCTTCGCATAGTCCTTCCTCCTCCTGGACTCGTAGATTCCCTCCACATCGCTACTGTCCCGCTACATTGGAACCTGTCATTCGCTCCCTTCTCACCTCCCCGTTCGACCCAACGTGACTGGCGTCCCCCTAGCTAACGAACCACGGATGGCCTCGGCCACCTGCACAGCACGAAACCCTTCCTCAACGGGCACGGGCGATGGAGCATCAGTGAGAACGCTGGCGACAAAGGCCATGATCTCCTCACGTAGATCTCCCCGTACTTGTCCATTCAAGGTCGGGCCATGGTGCAGATCAGGGGTTCTTACGCCAGCCTCGTTGGCGATGAGCAGCCCTTGCTCGTGGTAGACGCCGATGTACGCGGCTCCCTTCGTCCCCACCACCTCCATGCGGGCATCCAGCCGGGTCGTGGATCGTTCAGGTAAGGCCCAGGAGTAGTTCACACTGGCAAATGCCCCATCCCCAAACGTCAGTACTGCAGAGACGGCATCCAACATGCGCTTGGCCTTGAGCAGCTTGTCGGCCGCTTCAGCGTATGCGCGTATGGCAGGGCTCGGCATGTACCAGTTGATGATGTCCAAGTCATGAACAGCGACATGCATCGTTAGACATGTACCTTCTTTGTAGATACGGGGCCCTTCGGTATGAGGGCTATTGCGGTGGGAGGTGATGTAGATGATCTCGCCTAGCTCCCCGTGGTCGATGGCCTCCTTGACCAGTGCGTAACGCGGGTCAAACCGGAGCAAGTGAGCAACCATGACCTTTCCTGTAGCCTGGCGGGCAGCGATGAGGATTGCCTCTGCATCCTTGATTGTGGTGGCCAGCGGTTTCTCCAGGAGCACATGCTTGCCTGCCCGTAGCGCGGCCACCACCGGTTCTCGGTGAGCCTCATCCGGAGTGCAGATGCTTACGGCCTCCACGCTGGCTGACGCGAGCAGCTCCCGATAATCCCTGTAGGCCTGGCGCACGCCGAGTTTCTTGGCGACGGCTTGTGCCCGTTCATACTCCAAATCAGCAACCGCGACTAGCTCTGCGTTGGGGAGTTGGGAATACACCTGGGCATGCCGTGCTCCCATCTGGCCGACGCCGATCACTGCTACGTGTAGCCGATCCACCACCTTGCCTCCCTCTTGGTCAACGGCGTAGCTCCACAGTGAACCGGAAGCGATCGCCCCGGTAGCTTGAGAACACACACTCGATGCTTGCCCCGTCCTGCAGGTACGTAGTGCGCTCCATGACTAGGACCGGCTGACCGGGCGGTATCTCCAAGAGCTCCGCTTCGTATTGGTCCGCGGGTTTGGCCACCAGCGTCTGGATTGCTCGTCCCAGTCGCAACCCGTACACCTCCTCGAGGGTTCTGTACAGGGAGCCGTCCACCAATCCGTTCTCCACGATCCCCGGGCAGAATCGGTGGCGAACGTATGCGCTCTGCACAGCGAGAGGCTCCCCCTCCACCAAACGCACACGCCGGATGCAGACTAACTCCTCATCATCAGGAACCCCCATTTTGCGGGCGGCCTCCGCATCCCTGACAACCTGGAAGAAGAGGAACCTCACTGTAGTGGCGAGCCCACGCAGCAGGATGTCCTCGCTGAAGCTTGTCAAGCGTCGCAGCTGATCCTGAAACCGATGCCGCACGACGAATGACCCCCGTCCCTGCTCACGAAACAAGAACCCCTCGGCGACCAGGTCCGACAGGGCACGACGAACCGTCATTCGGCTCACGTTGAAGCGTGCTTGGAGTTCGGTCTCAGAGGGGAATCGCCCGTCCGAATCGAACTGCCCCGAGCTGATCCACGACGTGAGGATCTCCTTGAGCTGGTAGTACAGCGGCACAGGGCTTCGCCGGTCAAGAGACTGACCTGGTAGAGTCACTTGACTGTACATCCGCATGTCAGTACTATAGTACAAGCAAGCTGTCCTGTCAAGGGGTTTGCTGCTGTCCAAGGGGAGGTTGCGGAGCAGGTGTGTCCACTGCGGATGCTGGTGCCTGTGAAGTACGTGCCGGACACTGACGAGATCAGGGTCGACGAAACCGCCGGGACGATGGTTCGAGAGGGAACCCCTGGCACCATCAACCCTCTCGACCTGTACGCGATCGAAGCAGCGTTGCAGCTGCGGGAGAAGTACGGTGGGGAGATGGTCGCGATGTCGATGGGACCACCGGCCGCCGAGAGGGCTCTGCGTGACGCCCTGGCCCTCGGATGTCACCGTGCGTTCCTGCTGAGTGACCCTGACTTCGCCGGCGCTGACACGTGGGCCACAGCCAGGACCCTGGCCGCGGGGGCGGAAAAACTGGGTCCGTTCGACCTCATAATCTGTGGCGAGCGGGCCACCGACGGCGAGACCGGGCAAGTCGGGCCAGAGCTCGCCGCCATGCTTGGGCTTCCGGTGGTGACATTCGTGAGCGAGCTCTGTGAGGTTGAACCGTCAGCCAACGGCCGGCCGAGGCGTGTCCGTTGCCGCAGACTGACCGAAGAGGGCTACCAAGAGGTGACGGTTCTGCTACCGGCCTTGCTTACAGTCACCAAACAGGTGACTGAACCTCGACTTCCGACGCTTCGTGGGAAGCTGGCAGCGCGAAGAGCACAGGTAGCAAAGTGGTCTCGCTGCAACTTGGATCTGGCACTAGATGAGTGCGGACTTCGCGGTTCCCCGACCCGGGTGGTGCGGGTGCACTACCCAAAGCTGTCTCGGCAGGCTGAAAGGGTGGAGGGCCCTCGGGACGTCGTCGTGGAGCGAATCGTGAGCTTTCTCCAGACGAAGGGGTTCTGCTGATGAATGCTCGGGATGCGCGGGGCTTGTGGATCCTGGCTGAGCAGAGCGGGGGAGTGCTGAAAGGCGTGGACCTGCGCCCCTGAAACGGAACCACTTCGTGGGCCGGTTTCGACTAAGGCCCACGGGTGGATCCCCTGGCTCCT
>FWPV01010995.1_pt1 | contig 12052 bp, 10 predicted proteins | sample 2228371 | NCBI WGS metagenome assembly FWPV01 (sample SAMEA103939776, study PRJEB20133) | metagenome | reverse complement strand
CGCTTTTGGCTACGCCAAAAGCTGAAATGTAGGGATATCCTCCCACTATCGACTGTGGCAGGGAGTTTTTCAACGGCCTGCTAGGGTCTGCGGTCCTGCTATGGCGGCGCTACGCCCGCTGCCCGATGGGGCTAGTCGGTATACTGTTTCCCCAACCGGCGGCGTTGCCACTGCTCCCACAGGAGGTCCAGAAGCAGGGCGTCCGCTACGTCCTGAAGTTGACACCGGTAGGTGCCGGCGGCCACAGCCCGTTTGATGGCCGCCACCCGGGCCTGGCGGGCATCATCGTTCAGAGGTTGGTCCGAACCTGTCTTGAAGAGTTGCCGGCGGTTTGCCATCTGTCCGCCCTCGTCCTCCCAGCAGAAATTGCTTCGCTGCCCCTTTTTATTTTCACGTTTCATGCCAACCTGAAAATCCCCCCAAATAAGCGGTCCTCCCCCTGGTCTGGGCATGAATTTGTTCAGATATCTGAACGCATGTTTACCCGATTGAACGATATGCCGACGGCCAGTCCCACAGGCAGGGCTGGGTTCGGGAGGCGGTAGCAAGATTCCCGCCACTGGCTCCTCCCCGACGAAGACTCTTTCAACGCTGGCCAAGCCACCCGTCTCACCTGGGAGATCACCTAGCCAGAGCAACTCCAGAACCGGTTTGCTCGGGCGTAGTATTGATGAGTGCATAAAATAGATTGCTTCATATTCCCCTCGCCCCCTTTGGGGGAGAGGGTCAGGGTGAGGGGGAATGCAATCTTATTATTGCCCTCAGTAATATCTGCGGTCCAACCGCCAGGATCTGGACGACGCCGAGCTCTGGTCCCTGTATATGATGCTGAATCAGGTGGAAGATGCCTTCCGGGCCTTGAAAAGCGAACTGGGGCTGCGGCCGGTGTCCCACCGCCTGGACCGCCGCCTGACCAGGCATCTCTTCATCCCGGTCCTGGCTAACCATCTCCTGGCCACCATCCCGCGCCGCCTCCGGGTCAAAGGGCTGTCCTACCGCTGGCAGACCATCCGCGCCCGCCTGGCCACCCAAATGCGGGTTACCGTAGTCATGACCAACGATCAAGCGAACGCCTAGCCATTCAGCAGACCACCGAGGTGTAGTGACCAGAAATCTCGTTAAAATAACCCAAACGATTGATATAATAAATTCATTTTGTTGGGGATGGTAACCTTGTGCAAGGCTGAACGGTTACCTGCCGGATAATACTCTTTAAAACCGCTTTATGGCAACGGCATTTTTTGCAGAGGTATTTCATGCCTAACGTGATCAAAACTGAGCTAACTCTGCCGGCAACTGAACGTATGCAGCAATTAGTGCAGGATTATGGACGGGGGCTGGCGCAACTGGCCACGTTGCCGGAAGACCAGGGGGAATCACTTGCCCTGGCGGTTTGGGAGGCCTGCCGGAATGCCATCAAACACGCCTTTGCAGATGGGGATCACGGCGTTCTGAAACTGATGGGAGAGTTGACCTCTGCGGCCTTGACCATATCTGTTCGTGATCAGGGTCTGCCTTTCTACCAGACGCGAGTTTTGAGCTCGCCTCATTCCGCCGGCCCGGAGGCAGGAAGCCGGCTGTCGCCTGCCATTCACCGATGCTTTGATGAAGTGCGGTGGATATACCATGGGGTAGAAGGCAACGAATTGCGTCTTACCAAACAGCTGAGAACGTGCTGTCCCCTATTGACCACAGAGTGCCAAGCCACTGGCCACCAGGCCACAGCGGTTCAGCCAGCGACCCCTGGGAATTACACCATCCGGCAGCTGCGTCCGGGAGACGGTATCCAGGTCACTCGGCTAATCTACCGGGTGTATGGTTACACCTACCCCCGGAAAGACTTCTATGATCCAGAATGGATCAACCAAAACATCGCCACCGGCCGGCTGTTGGGGGTGGTGGCATTATCCGCTGGGGGCGAAATTGTCGGTCATGAGGCGCTGTTGAGGCAGGACTTGGGCCCGCTGGGGGAATTGGGGGTTATGGCGGTAACGCCGGCCCACCGGGGGCACGAACTTCACAAGCTCATGGCCGACCGCTTCCAGGAAGAGATTGAGGGAATTGGGCTGATCGGTCTGTTCGGCGAGGCGGTGACCATCCACACCATCAGCCAGGAGGCCAGCGAAAGACGGGGTCTCCACGTCACCGCCATCAATCTCTTGGAAGTGGAAACCCATTTGAAAACGTTACGACATCGGTATTCACCCTCCAGCCAATGGGAAAGGGAGGCAGAGCCGGGGCTTCAACGGATCACCACGGTCTATTATTTCAAATATCTGGTGTCACCTGGCAAAATAGCTCTTTACGCTCCCCCCAGGCACCGGGAGATGTCGGGGAAGCTCTACAATAACCTGGGGGTGAAGGTGCAATTCTTAGAGCAAAGCCACCCCCCCGCGGGGCCCGGGGAATTAACGGTTCATTACGATCAGGCCCTCGGTGTCGGCGCCATCCAGGTAAATAGGATCGGCAATGATACAGTGCCGGAGATTTCCCAGGCCCGACGTGACCTCTGCACCATGATGGGGGCCAAGGTAGTGGGGCTTTTACTGCCCCTGGCGCAAGGCGGCACGCCTTATCTGTGCGAAGCTGCCGAAGGGGAGGGCTTCTTTTTCTCTGGCCTTCTGCCCCACGACGCGCCGGCCGGGCATTTTCTGCGGCTCCAGTATCTCACTACCGACGTGGATCCGGAGCGCATCCACCTTTATTCTCCTTTGGCCAAGGAACTTCTCGCTTATATCCTCCAGGAAAAGGAACGGGTAGGGTGAAGATCTACACTGAAAACTGACCCCCAATCGCCGGTGAATATTGACCCCCACAGGGACCGCCAGGGTCCCCCGGTTTATCGCCGGGCCGCCCCGGAGAAGCTGTTGGATCCTTACGCTCCTCAGATCAAGGAGACGGTCGGCCAACAGCTTATCGGCACTCGCAGCTTTCAGGAACTAACCGCGAGCAGGTTGTTGAAAAAGTGCTCGTAGGGGAGGGGGCCAGGATGTGGGGATTTTGGGTTTTTACGGGGCCCTCATAATTGGTATCTGTTCTAACGCCCGGCTCTATTGTTCCTTGAAAGAGATGGCAATTCGATCAAAGAGCGGTTTAACTAAATAATTTATCAAGGTCCGCTCTCCCGTTTTAATAACCACTTGGACGGGCATGCCTGGTTGCAGGTGCCGGTCGCCCAGTTGGCGCCGACCTTCCGGGGTGATCTGGATGCGGCAGAGATAATAAGGGACTTTGGTAAATTCATCGGTAAAGCGGTCAGCTGAGATGAGCATCACTTCACCATCGATGATGGGAGTTTTTTTGACGTCGAAAGCCGGGAACATTAGGTCTACCTTCAAGTTCTCCCGGATGCGGTCTCTATTCGTTGTTAGGACTTTTGCTTCCACAATCAGTTCTTCGTGGGCCGGCACGATGGCCATGATCGTAGTTCCGGGCATAATGACAGCGCCAGGGGTATGCACGGCCAGACCCACCACTGTCCCAGCTTCGGGGGCTTTTATTTCGGTTTTTTCCAAGACATCTAAGGCAGCGGCATATTGGTCTTTGAGTGCCGCCAGTTTTTTCTGCACTTCGCTCAATCTGGACTCCACATCCTGCAGGAACTCTTGTTGCCGACGCACGATTGTTGTGCGGTACTCGCTTAAAGTCATCCTGGCCTTGGCGATATTGCCCAGGTCTTCGCTCCGTTTGCCGCTTAGTTCGGCGAAAACCCGCTCGAATTCCAAGAGTTTGGAGCGAGGGTAATATCCCTGGGCCGCCAGTTGGCGCAGTTCCGGTAGTTCCTGGTTCATAAGTTCCAGCTGTTTGGCTCGGGCTGCCTGCAACTCCTCTAATCTATGGATATATTCCTGCATGCCGGCAATGTTTTCCTTGAGAATATTGATCTCGCTCTGGAACGCACCCCTCCTGGCCTGAAAAAGCTCCTCCTGGGTCCGGAGATAGTCAGCGATTTCTGGATCATGTCGCAGGGAGGCGAGTTCCGGAGGGAAGGTTATAGTCCTTGCCTGACTTCGCTCCGCCTGGAGTCGTGCTGCCAAGGCCAAGGCCAGAAAGTAGTCGCTCCTGACGTTGGCCAGGTTGGCTCTAGGTTGAGCATCGTTGAGTCGGATCAGAACTTGCCCCTTCTCTACCTGACTGCCTTCGGCTACCAAGATCTCTTGGACCGTGCCGCCGTACTGGTGCTGAATAACTTGATTTTTTGACCCCACGGTGACTTCCCCATGGGCCACGACACCCTCATCAAGGGGCGCCAGAGCGGCCCAAAGGAGAAAGGAGCCGAAAGCCAACAGCAGACCGAACACCCCGATCCTGATAAGCGGCCAGCTATCCGTTTGTAGGGGTTCGTCTCTTGCTGTATCCATGTCTTGCTGCCGTTGATGGTTCATAAGACCCCTGTAAAATTCATGGTATCAGAGGAGATACTGCGTGCCTCCCGGTTATTTGCTGCCCTTTTGCAGGGCGGCCAAGATCTTATCCCGGGGACCATACGCTTGCACGGTGCCGTTTACCAGGAGAAGGATTTTGTTCACCACGGATAAGAGAGTAGCCCGGTGGGTAATCACAAAAATGGTTCTTTGGGCTGCTTGCAACTGAGTCAAGGTCTGAATCAGGGCACGTTCCCCGGCTTCATCAAGGTTGGCGTTGGGTTCATCCAGCACCAGGAGCACTGGATCACCATAAATGGCCCGTGCCAGGGCCAGCCGTTGCCGTTGTCCTCCCGAAAGCAACAGCCCGCGTTCTCCTACCGGGGTATCATAACCGGCCGGCAATTGAAGAATCATTTCATGAATGCCGGTCGCTCGGGCAGCTTTGACCACCTTTTCCGCCTCGATGGCCCCGAAACGGGCGATATTCTGGGCGATGGTGCCGTCCAGGAGCTCAATGTCCTGGGGCAGGTAGCCGAGGTAAGGTCCTAATTCTTCTTTGTTCCAGGTGTAGACCTCAACCCCGTCCAGCCGAACGGTGCCGCCCCATGGCGGCCAGACTCCCACGAGCATCCGGGCCAACGTGGTCTTGCCCGCGGCGCTGGGGCCGATAATACCTACCACATCACCGGGCTTGGCCCCGAAACTGACGTTGCGCAGGACTTGCTTAGTAGTGCCCGGAGGGCCGACGGTGAGATTTTTCACGATCACCATGCCGGTGGGAGCTGGCAACGACATTCCAGGGGTGTCGGCAGGGGCTTCGGTAAGGAGCTCTGCCAACCTATCATAGGCAGTTCGGGTGGACAGAAATTGTTTCCAGACACTGATGGCCATTTCCACCGGTTGCAAGGCCCGGCCCATGAGGATGGAAGCTGCAATCATCATCCCGGCGGTGATGATGTTCTGGATGGCCAAGTAGGCACCAAGCCCAAGAATTAAAGACTGGGCCGTTAAGCGGGCAAATTTGCTGAGCGCCGTAATGCCTCCAGCCCGCTCGCTGGCCAGCGTTTGCAGCCTGAGGAAAGTTCTATGTCGTTGCTGCCAATGGTCTTCGACTTTAGATAACATGCCCATGGCTTCAATGGATTCAGCGTTACGTAGGTTGGCTGCCGCAAAGGCGCTGGCGTAGTTATAAGCTTGCGTAGCTTTGGCGAGGGGAATTCTAGTAGCAAATTCAGTTAAGACGGCCAGCCCCAAAAGGAATACGGCGCTGAGGATAGCGAAGATACCAAGCAGCGGGTGCATATAGAAGATAACGGCAATAAAAATGGGAGTCCAAGGAGAGTCAAAAAAGGCGAAAAGGCCAGTGCCGGTAAGAAACTGCCGCACGCTGGTCAGATCGTGTAAGTATTGGGCAGCATTGATTGAACCAGAATGTAAGGACCTCGCAAAAGTCGCCCGAAAAACCTTGCCGCTTAATTGTTGATCCATGCCGTTACTGAGTCGAATGAGAATGCGAGACCGCATCAATTCCAAAAAGGCAATCACAAGATACATCAAAAGCATGATGATGGTCAGCATAAATAGAGTATTCTGGTTGCGGCTAGTCAAAACCCGATCATAAATTTGCAACATATAGATAGCTGGCACTAACATCAAGAAATTAATTAGAAAGCTGAAAAAACCGACTACTATAAAAATATTTCGATAAGATAATAAAATAGTATGAAGAATGTCGGTCTCATATTTCCTAGTCTTAAACAGCAATCCTCTGATAACATTGCCCATTGTCCTACCTCGAACTTGTTTTCACTCATGCAGCCATTGATTTATTTCATACACATCATCCACGGAAAGGGTGCCGGCAGAGGCTTTGAGTCTCACGAGATATAACAAGCTATCGTATCTTGCCTTGAGCAACCTGGTCCGCACAAGTTGGAGTTCGCGTTCGGCATTTAAAACTTCGATGGTAGTCTTGATCCCAGCTTGCAGTGACATCTGGTTGGATTGTAAGGAGGTCTGGGCGGATTTCTGGGCCGTCAGCAGTGCCGCGATTTTTTTCTTACTGCCGAGTAAGCCAAGAAACGCTTCATTCAGTTTCTGGGTGATATCTGCCCAAGCATTATCATAATCCTCTTTCACCTTGGCCAACAAGGCCTGCGCCTCGCTTACTTTGGCCGCAGTATAGCCGCCACTGAAAATCGGCACACTGACCTGCATCCCCACAGTGCCATATGATAAGTTAGGAATAATTACGGCGTTGTTCGTATTGGTTTTATTATATCCGGCTACCAAATCGATGCTGGGCCAATGCTGCCCTTTGGTTTTTTTTACCTCCATTTCCTGGTATTCAATTTGCTGAGCGTAATATTTCAGTCGGGGGTGGTATTTCTTGGCTTTTTCCAGCAATTCCTCCAGACTATCGTATTCGGCCACCTCCACAGGAACTTCTTTTTTCAAGGAGGCTAAAGAGGCGGGTTGGATTCCCACAAGACGTTTTAAGGCCTGCATTCTGATCGCCAACTCACTGTTTGCTTCGATCTCTTGGGCAAGGACCAAGTCATAACGTGCCTCAGCATCATGGACATCCGTGATGGTGGCAATACCCGCTTGGAATCTTCTTCTGGCCTGCTCTTGTTGCTCGTTCACGGCTTTTTTTTCGGCCTTGATCAGATCCAGCACGTTTTTTGCCGCCAAAGCGCTGAAATAAGCCTCGCTGAGTCTGAGAATGAGGTCCTGTTCCGCCAAAACAAATCGGGTTGCCCCGACTTGGGCGCGAATCTTGGTCTGCCGATATTCCTGCATTTTCGGAATATTCATGAGCGGTTGCCGCAAAGAGATACCCATAGTTTCACTGGTAAAATCTTCAAAATGATATGGACCGGTATCATAATGATACTTGGCATAGATACCCTGTGCCTGAATCTGGGGCAGCAACAAGGCCCGGCCTTGCTTGGGCAGCGTCTTGGCAGCCTCATTTTCGTAAAAGTAGGATCGAAACAGTGGATCATGTTCTCTGGCCAACCGATAGTTTTCTAAGAAAAAAAAAAAAAAAAGAGGGGGTGGAAACCAGAGTTGTAAAAAACAATAAAAAATGATTAAGTTAACAAGCCAATTCTTAGAGGCCAGTAGTTTATTGATACATTTTATCGTGGTCATAGAACTTGTTCCCAATGATTGAGGCTTATAGTAAATGGGTGCCAAGGCTGGTGGCAACCTTTGTCGTTTTAGTAATCTGGATGATGGGTTTTCTTTCTGGACGTTATTAATCTGTGCAATAATTAGTTTCCTTTTTTATAATTTTCCTGTAAACTTAGGGCGAGGTGAACTCCAACACCGTCAGAAAAAACCGACCCCGCCATCAACATGAACTGTGAAAAGGGGTGAGAAGCTTCCTCCGCCAACGCCAACCCCATATTGTGGGGAGATATTTCCGTGGCAAACATGCTCGGTACGCTAACGCTTACCATGCGACCTACTTTGTGCACTCATTAATAACCTTTACAATCTTATCCATTTGCTGTCCAGAAGAATTGTAGACCGAACCGCCGGGTACGGACCCGTACGCCCGGTGGTGTGACAGAGAGAGCCCGTGAGGGCCTACCTAGGTCGATTGGGAACACCTTACCGCAGTGTGCGGAGAATCTGGCGGCAGGAAGGGGTGACTGGAGGCTGGGCCCCCCGGACCGAGGGAGCGGGGCTGGTCCGGGGGCCGAGGGTGCCGGGGGGTTAGAAGCTGCCGAATATTACGTTCTTTTTGCCATTGGCCCGGCCCAATAAGGTCAGGGCATGTTCCATGATCCCCTGGGAGTCCAGGCCATATTTGCGGCGTAGGATTTTCTGACTGCCGTGTTCCACAAAGACATCACCGATGGCCACTCGTTTGACGGGGATGCCGAACATGCCTTGATCCGCCAGGAGTTCCAGGATGGCGCTGCCAAAGCCGCCGGCGGCCACGTTCTCCTCCACCGTCAGGATGCGGCCGCATCGTGCTGCCCAAGAGAGGATGGTGTTCTGATCCAAGGGTTTGACGAAACGGGCGTTGATGACGGTGGCCTGAAAGCCTTGGCCGGCCAGCTCCCGGGCTGCCTCCAGGGCCGGGTAGACGGAGGCGCCCACCGCCAGGATGAGGAGGTCCCGGCCTTCGGTGAGGACCTCTGCCTGGCCGATGGGCAGCTGCTGCAGGACCGGTGACAGGGGCACCCCCACACCGCTGCCCCGGGGGTAGCGCAGGGCGATGGGGCCTTTGTGGTTGATGGCGGTGTAAAGCATGTGGCGCAGCTCATCCTCATCCTTGGGGGCCATGAGGACCATGTTGGGCAGGTGGCGCAGGTACGAGAAGTCAAACAACCCCTGGTGGGTTTCGCCGTCCTCGCCCACGATGCCACCCCGATCCATGGCAAAGACCACTGGCAGGTTTTGCAGACAGACGTCATGGAGGACCTGATCATAGGCGCGCTGCAGGAAGGTGGAGTAGATGGCGACCACGGGACGGAAGCCTTCGGTGGCCAGGCCGGCGGCGAAGGTGACGGCATGCTGTTCGCAGATGCCCACATCGAAGAACCGTTCGGGAAAATGGAGGCGGAAATCCACCAACCCGGTGCCGTCGGGCATGGCCGCGGTGATGGCGACCAGCCGCTGATCCTCCCGGCCCAGTTTCACCAGCGTTTCTCCGAAGATTTCCGTATAGGTGGGCAGGGCCCCGGCGATCTTGGTGGGCTCGCCGGTTTCCAGATCAAAGCTGCCCAACCCGTGAAAACAGGTGGGGTTGCATTCAGCCGGCTGATACCCCTTGCCTTTGGTGGTCAGGACATGCACCAGGATGGGGCCGCTGAGGTTCTTGACATTGTTAAAGGTTTCCAGCAGGTGATCGAAGCGGTGCCCCTGCACCGGCCCCAGATAATTGAATTTCAGTGCTTCGAAGAGCATGCCGGGGGTCAGGAAGGCTTTGAAGGACTCCTCGCTCTTTTTGGCCCACAGCATCAGGTCGTCACCGATGCCGGGGACCATTTTGAGGAAATTTTCAAACTGCCGCCGGGCGTAAATCATGGCCCGTTTGGTCAGTTTGCGGCTCAGGAAGGAGGACAGGGCGCCGACGTTGGGAGAGATGGACATCTCATTGTCATTCAGGATGACGATCAGATCTCGGTTGAGGTCGCCGGCGTTGTTGAGCCCCTCAAAAGCTAAACCTGCGGTCATGGAGCCATCGCCGATGACGGCGATGACCCGGCGCCGTTCGTTCTTCAGTCCTTTGCCCACGGCCATGCCCAACGCCGCCGAGATGGAAGTGGAGCTATGGCCCGTATCAAAGGCGTCATGGGGGCTTTCGGCCCGTTTGGGAAAGCCGCTGATGCCCCCGGATTGGCGCAGCGTGTGAAAAATGTCCCGACGACCGGTGAGGATCTTATGGGCATAGGCTTGGTGGCCGACGTCCCAGATGATCCGGTCCCGGGGGGAATCGAAGAGGTAATGGAGGGCGATGGTCAGCTCCACTACCCCCAGACTGGGGGCCAGGTGTCCGCCGGTGCAGGCCACGGTCTTGATGATGAATTCCCGGATTTCCTGGGCCAATTGCGGCAGCTGATCCGGGGACAGTTTTTTGATGTCCGCGGGGCTGTTGATGGTTTCCAGGAGCCTTCTTTTGGCGGCGGCCGCAGCCGTCCGCGCCAGTGCCGGCGTATTTTGTTTCACGGGGGTAACTCCTCAGATTATTTCCGCCGCTCCAAGAGATAGGCCACCAGTTCCCGCAGGGGGTCGGCGGCGGCGGCCAGTGAGCTCAGGTCAGCAAGGGCAGCCTGGACCAGGTGGCGGGCCTGATCCTTGGCGCCGGCGACGCCCAGGACCGCCGGATAGGTGGCCTTCTGGCGCACGGCGTCCATGCCGGTGGGTTTGCCCATCTCCGCAGTATCGCCTTCCACATCCAATAAGTCATCGGTAATTTGGAAGATTAAGCCGAATTTCTGGCCGTAGGCGGTGAGCGCGGCCACCTGTTCCGGGGTGCCGCCCCCCAAGAGGGCGCCCGCCCGGACTGAGGCGGTGAGGAGGGCGCCGGTCTTCAGGCGATGGATTGCCTCCACCTGGGGGAGGGTGCTGGGCTGCCCCTCGGCCAGGAGGTCGGCCATCTGCCCCCCGACCATGCCCTCGTGGCCGGCCGCCTGGGCGATGAGGTGGATGACTTCCGCGTAGATGGCCGCCTGGGCCGGCCGGCTCAAGGCGCCGGCAGCCAAGACCTGGAAAGCGGCAGTGAGCAGACCGTCCCCGGCCAGGATGGCGGTGGCCTCGTCAAACTGTTTATGGCAGGTGGGCCGGCCCCGGCGCAGGTCATCATTATCCATGGCAGGCAGGTCGTCATGGATCAGGGAATAGGTGTGAATCATTTCCAGGGCGCAGGCCACCGGCAGCACCTGCCGGCCGTCACCCCCCACCGCTTCGGCCGCAGCCAGGCAGAGGATGGGGCGGAGACGTTTGCCGCCGCCCAACAGGCTGTAGCGCATCGCCTCCACCACCCGGGCGCCGGGCCCGGTGCCGGGTGGCAGCAGGCGATCCAGCTCCTGGTCCACAGCTTCCCGCCGGGCGGCTAAATAGGCTTTCAGATCCATGCTTCCTCCATGACAACGACCGTGGGGCTGCCCCGGGTCAATTCTGGCCGTCAGGTTCCCCCAGGGGCGGAAACGGCCGGGGTGTCAGGTTGCCATCCGCGTCCCGGAGGAGAATCTCCACCCGGCGGTCCACCTCATCCAGTTGTTGATTGCACTGCCGGATGAGCTGCATGCCGGCCTCAAATTTTGCCAGGGCGGTTTCCAAGGGCAGATCGCCGTGTTCCAACTGCTGAAGGATCTCTTCTAAGGCTTGCAGGTTTTCTTCAAAGCTCGGCTTGGTCATGGTCGCTCACCGTGTAGGTCAGGTCGGGCCACTGCCGGGTTACCTGACACTGCACCGCTCCCCGGTGCAGATAAACCAGGAGTTCGGTCCCCACCGGGGCCTGCTGGACCTCACGCAGCAGCCGCTGCTCCGGCAGCACCGTCACCATGGCATAGCCCCGGGCCAGCACCGCGGCGGGATTGAGGTGTGCCAGACGCTCCTGGTAGTGAGACAGGCAGCGGCGCAGCTCCTGGAGCCGCCAGGCCAAAAGCCGCCGGCAGGCCTGCTCCAAGCGCTGCAGGTGGAGCCGATGCTGATCGCTGCGCCGCCGGATGCTCAATAGATTGAGCCGGGCCTGGGCGATTTTCAGGCGGGCAGTAAGCTCCCGTTGCCGGCTGCGCCAGAGGCGCAGCAGGTGCTCCAGCTTTTCGTCCAGACGCAGGCGCAAGTCCGCCACCCGACGGCGGGGATCTCCCAACCGGGCTGCCAAGAGGCGCAGCCGTTCTTGCCCTTGCTGGCGCAGGAGCAGAAACCGGCGCTGCATGGCCCCGGCCAGGCGTTGGAGCTGCTGGCGCAGTTCCTCCTGCCGCCGGACTACCAGTTCCGCCGCTGCCGAGGGGGTGGGGGCACGCAGATCGGCGACAAAATCGGCAATGGTCACATCAATTTCATGCCCCACCGCCGAAATCACCGGAATGGTGGAGGCAAAAATGGCCCGGGCAACGATTTCTTCGTTGAAGGCCCAGAGGTCCTCCAGGGAGCCGCCCCCCCGGGTCAGGATGATGACATCCAGATCTGGCAACGTATTCAAATAGTTAATGGCAGCA
>FWPV01010616.1_pt1 | contig 12055 bp, 8 predicted proteins | sample 2228371 | NCBI WGS metagenome assembly FWPV01 (sample SAMEA103939776, study PRJEB20133) | metagenome | reverse complement strand
AGGCGGCCTGCTCGCGGTGTCTCCAAGCGGGGGCCCTATGCTGGCGGCGCGTGCGGCCGCAGCTTCTCCGGGGGTACCGCCGACGATCACGGTCATCGGCGTCGGTGACCTGCTTTTCGACAGCGGACCCAAGCAGCTCATCCGCAGCAAGGGAGGAAAAGCGCCGTTCGCGTCCGTGGCATCGCTGCTCGACAGGGCCGACGTGACCGTCGGTAACCTCGAGTGCCCCCTCTCAAGGCGTGGGACGCCTGTGGGCGGCAAGACGTTCACGTTCCAAGGTGACCCCCGGGCGGCCGACGGCCTCAAGTGGGCCGGGTTCGACCTTGTGGCCATGGGTAACAATCATGCCCGAGACTACGGTGATCTCGCTTTGCGTGACACCTTCATGACGCTCCGCCGTGTGGGGATCGCCTACGCTGGGGCGGGCGTTGACCGTGCAGAGGCCTGGCGCCCGGCGATCATCGAGCGCAACGGGGCGAGGATCGCGTTCCTGTCCTTCTCGCAGATCGGTCCGAGCAGCTTCGCGGCGTCGTCTTCAAGGTCGGGCACCGCCTACACCCTGGACGCGGCTGCGGTGAAGCGTGCGATTCGGTCGGCGTCACGCAAGGCGGACTACGTGATCGTGTCATTCCACTGGGGTGTGGAGAAGTCCTACTACCCGACCGCCCGGCAGGTTGCTGACGGGCGCGCTGCGGTCGACGCTGGAGCGGACCTCGTGCTCTCGCACCACCCGCACCGTATCCAGGGGGTGGAGTACTACAGGGGGCGCCTGATCGCCTATTCGCTCGGGAACTTCGTGTTCTCACCGGGTTCTGCGGGTGGACGGGACACGATGATCCTCGAGGTCTCTCTGGGCCCGAAGGGTGTCGCCCGAGCGAGTGCCACTCCTGTCTACATCGGCAGCTATGGGAAGCCCGCGGTCGCCACCGGCTCCACTGCGTCGCGCATCATCGGGATCATCGAGCGCACGTCACAGGCACGGGGCACCCGGGTCAGGGTGTCCGGACGCACCGTCTCGCTTTCCAAGCCCTGAGGCCACGCAGCGCTGCGCCGGTGAATCGCTGTCAGGGAAGGCGGTGCGGCTCCTCTCGGGATGCCTGTGGTGTGCGCCCTGCGCGCTACGCGGCATCGAGCCCTTCCCGGGTCACAGCGGCCCGGCGGTCACCTCATCGCACGACCGAGACCAGCCACGCTCCCGCGATGGTCAGAGCCAGAGCGAGTGCCGCAGCGTAGAGCCACGCCTCGAGGTACGCTGAGCGCAAGCGTTCGTAGAGCCGAGCGTTCTGTACCGCGATCGCGACCTGACTCGCGAGCGTCGTCGCAAGCTCGAGGTCGCGTGTCGTGAACGATCCGGTCCGCTTGTTGATGATCTCGAGAACGCCGAGCCTCTCGCCCTGGCATGTCAGCGGAACCGCAAGGATGTCACGTGTCACATACCCGGTGCGGGAATCGACCGCGTTCAAGTGGCGCGGGTCCGACGCGGCGTCGGGCACGATTTCAGGGGCGCAGCTGGCGAGCACGCTTCCCGCGATGCCTTCGCCGGGCACGATGCGCATGCGCGAGAGCTTGTTGCTGTCATCGCCGAGAGCCACTTCGAAGTACAGACGGCCTCCTCGCTTCTCGAGCAGGAGCAGACTGGCTCGTTCAGCGTCGATGAGGCGTGTCGCCGCCTCCATCGCGCGTCGTCTGATCTCCTTAGGTTCTAGCGTCGAGGTCACCAAGGCGGACAGCTCCGCAAGCTCTCTCAGCTGAGCATCCAACACGTCCTCGCGCGTCACTCGTCCCACCCCCTCTCGCGGCGCCGGGTCAGCGGGCGCAGGGTCCGGCTCAGTGTCGTGAGCAGGCGCGTGAGCACACTCAGGCCGAAAAGCGCCATGCCGAGCCCGAGGTAGTTCGTGCCGCCTTGGGACCCGGTCAGGCCGGTGAGGTCGATGAGCACCTCGTCGCCGGCCGAGAGGGTCACAGTCGCGCCCGTCGAGCCGATCGCGATCTTCTTGATGCCCGAGGAATGCGTCGGCGACTTCTGCCTGAGGACCTGTTCGACCACTGGCTCCAAGGGGGAGCCTACCGAGATGGTCGACGTGGCCTTGTCTGCGGCGAGCGCACTGTGAGGCGCCGCCATCGTCGCTGAAGACACGGCCGCAGCAATCAGGAGGCTCGCGAGACGGAGCCCTTGCGTTCGGTGGCCCGGGCGGTGTGTGAGCGTTCGTGTCACGGCGTGAGCGGCTCTCTTCGGCGGCGACCTGCGTCCATGCGGGACTATCGGCAGCGGTGGCGTGGTCTTTGAGAGGTGCTGTGACGAGCGTCACGTCTCGCGGGCCGTGTCCGGTCCCGCGAGCATCGAGGCTGCGCCCCGGTCATCCGTGCTATCCTGCACGCGTCCGCGCTCCCGACGACCTCGCGAGGACCGCCTCCATGCTCCCTGATGACCGCATCGAACCGTCGCTGGCCGACCCGCCCGAGCGTCCTGAAGAGGCGTGCGGCGTGTTCGGCGTCTACGCTCCAGGAGAAGACGTCGCCCGCCTCACCTACTTCGGCCTGCACGCCCTGCAGCACCGGGGGCAGGAGAGCGCAGGCATAGCTGTCGGCGATGGCGAGACCGTGACGGTCACGAAGAACCACGGTCTCGTCTCGCGCGTGTTCAAGGAGAGCGACCTCGACTCACTGACCGGTGATGTCGCGGTAGGCCACACGCGCTACTCGACGACCGGATCCTCGACGAGCTGGGAGAACGCGCAGCCGCACCTCTCGACGATCGGCCGGCAAGTCATCGCGCTCGCGCACAACGGCAACCTTGTCAACACGCGTGAGTTGCGCGAGGAGCTGCGCGGGCGCGGCATCCGCTTCCGCTCCACCACGGACTCGGAGGTCATCGCGACGCTTGTCGGTGCGTTCACGCAACACCACCACCACATACGAGACGGCATCCGTGAGACGATGAAGCTCATACGTGGCGCGTACTCGGTGGTGCTTGTCACAGAAGAGGCGCTGTACGCGTTCCGCGACCCGTACGGTGTACGGCCTCTCGTGCTGGGTGTGCTGCCTGACGAGGCGGGTTGGGTCGTTGCGAGCGAGACGTGTGCACTCGACATAGTGGGCGCCCGTTACGTCCGTGACGTGGCGCCGGGAGAGGCCCTGAAGATATCCGCGAACGGACTGGAGGCGCAGCAGGCGGTCCCAGCCGAGAAGCCGTCTTTATGCATGTTCGAGTTCGTGTACTTCGCCCGGCCGGACTCGGAGATGTTCGAGTGCTCGCTGTACGAGGCGCGCCGTCGCATGGGCGAGGCGCTCGCGCACGAAGCGGGGGTCGAGGCCGACCTCGTCATCGGCGTGCCCGATTCCGGGGTGCCTGCGGCCGTCGGCTTCGCGCAGGGTTCGGGCATCCCGTTCGGCGAGGGGCTGGCGAAGAACCGCTACGTCGGGCGGACGTTCATCTCGCCGTCACAGATGCTCAGGCAGCAGGGCATCCGGTTGAAGCTCAATCCGCTCAAACACGCGATCGAGGGCAAGCGTCTCGTCGTCGTCGATGACTCCATCGTGCGCGGCAACACGACGAAGAAGCTCGTGGCGCTCCTGCGCGAGGCCGGCGCGACCGAAGTGCACATGCGGATCACATCGCCGCCGGTCGTGTGGCCGTGTTTCTACGGTATCGACACCGACACGCAGGAGCAGCTCATCGCCTCGTCGCACTCCGTCGAAGAGATCCGCGAGCACATCGGGGCCGATTCGCTCGCGTACCTGTCGCTCGAGGGGATGGTCGCAGCGACCGGTCAGACGCAGGACGCATTCTGCCTTGCATGCTTCAATGGCGAGTACCCTGTCGAGATCCCGCAGAGCGTGCGCGAGGGGAAGCTGGCGCTCGAGAAGTGCTAGTCGCGTGGTCGCACGGGCGGCGTGAGCGGTGGAGAAGCGGCGAGGGTCGCGATGCGGCGGTGCGTGCGATCGCCGTCGTCTTCATAGTCCTGGGAGTCAAGGTGGCTCTCGCTCGTGCCCTTCTCTTCGGGCACGCCGGGGGCTGGGGTCTGGCGGCCGACCTCGCTGTCGTCGTGTGGGCGTGTGCCGGAGCGGCGCTGCTGCCGCCGACGCTTACGCGGTGGTGCGCGACGGTGCTCGACGTGCTTGCGACAGCGCTGCTGCTTTCCACGCTGGTCTACGCTCGCTACTTCGAGGCCATCCCTGGCCTCGCGCTCATCACGGTCGCTCGCCAGGCTGGTGCTGTTGTCGAGAGCATCGCCGACCTCGTTAGACCGGTCGACCTGCTCTTCGTCGCCGACCTGCCGGTGCTGCTCATGGTCGTCGTGGCGCGGCCAGCGGAGGTGAGGTCTCAGTCGCGCAGGGCGCGGGCCCTGCTCGCTACGACGGCGCTGGTCGCATCTGGCGCCCTCGCCTCAGCCACGATTCTCGCGGCCCGGCTCCCGCAGCCGATCGACGGCCGCCGCGTCGCCTACGAGTACGGTGTCGTCGCGTACCAGGTTTCGACGTTGCTGCGTGCGGAGCCGGCCCCTGCCCCTCACGAAGGCGTGACGCATGGCCCCAGACAGGCGGACGTGCAGGCGCGCGTCGACGAACTCACGCGTCGTCGCGACATGGGCAGGGTGCGTGGCGCTCCCGCCCCAGGCGCTTTCGCTGGGGCGAATCTGATCCTCGTGCAGGCAGAGGCTCTCCAGACGGGCATCCTCGGCGCGCGGGCCGGCGGCCAGCCGGTGGTGCCGAACATCGAGCGGTTCGCTGCGGAGAGCTGGTACTTCCCGAACACCGTCTCGCAGATCGGCAAGGCGAACACAGCCGACGCGGAGTTCATCGCGAACACGTCGCTGTATCCGGCGCTCGAGGAGCCCACGCCGGTCGCGTATGCGGGGAGGAGCATCCCTTCGCTGCCTCGGTTGCTTCGCGCAAAGGGATACCGCACGTTCACGATGCACACGAACGATGTGACCTTCTGGAGCCGCGACCGCCTGTATCCGGCGCTCGGGTTCGAGAGGTACTACGACGCCGCGTTCTTTGGGAGAGAGGACGTCACCGGTCACGGGGCGAGCGACCGGGTGTTGTTCGAGCGCGCCCTGCCCGTGCTGCGAGAGGCGGCGGCCGAAGGCCCCTTCTACGCTCACCTCGTGACGATCTCCGCGCACCATCCGTTCACCGCCGCGTCCGGGCGCGGTCCTCTCTCGTTGCCGGGGCCTCTCGCCGAGACGCTCACCGGCCGCTACCTGCGGTCGCAGTCTTACGCAGACGCCGAGCTCGGACGCTTCTTAGAGGCGCTGAGGCGTGAGGGACTGATGGACGACTCGGTCGTTGTCGTGTATGGAGACCACTTCGGCCTGAGGCCGCCGGTGTCGTCGGACGCGGAAGCGGCGCTTCGGCGCGACGTCTTCGGACACGACTACAACCGTGCGGACCTCTACACGGTCCCTCTCATCGTGCACCTGCCGGGCCAGACGAGAGGGGCTACTGTCACCCATGCGCTGGGCCAAGTCGACATCCTTCCCACAGTCGCCGACCTTCTCGGCATCGACCTGTCCGGCCAGCTTCACTTCGGGCGCAGTGCGTTCGCTCGCACGCCGACGCTGCTCACGAAGGGCGGCGCGCTCGACCTGTATGTGGATGACGAACTCATCTACATCGCCGGTCTTACGGAAGGCGAGGACCTCGCGTTCTCGACGCGCACGAAGCTGCCGGTCGCCTCGGCGCGTCCTGCGGGTCTAGCCGATGCCGCGCGGCTGCTCGCGATCTCAGAGTCCTACGCCCGGGCGTTGCCGCCGCTCGACGACTGATAGAATCGCGAGTGCCGGGCGAAATGCCCGGATGCCATGACCCGACGTCCGGCACGGCGGCCTGGCCGGCAGGCGTCACGATTTTCGGGGAGCCAGCCGCATGAACGACGAGCCTCGTCAACCGATCACGTACCGCGACGCCGGTGTCGACACGGCCGAAGGTGCGCGGGCGGTGGAGCGCATCCGCGAGAGTGTGCGTTCGACACGCCGTCCCGAGGTCATCGGTGACATCGGCGGTTTCGGCGGCATGTTCTCCGCTGTGTCGTTCAAAGGGATGGACGAGCCGGTCCTCGTCTCCGGCACGGACGGGGTGGGGACGAAGCTCCTGCTCGCGCAGAATCTCGGCAAACACGACACGGTGGGCATCGATCTCGTGGCGATGTGTGCGAACGACATCCTCGTGACCGGCGCCGAACCGCTGTTCTTCCTCGACTACATCGCCATCGGCAGGCTCGACTCCGAACTCGTGGCGACCATCGTGAGCGGCATCGCCGAAGGATGCCGCCAGGCGGGTTGCGCGCTCATCGGCGGCGAGATGGCCGAACACCCCGACGCGATGGCGCCGGGCGACTACGACCTTTCCGGATTCTGCGTGGGCGTGGTCGACCGGACGAGGCTCATAGATGGGAGCGGAGTCCGTCCAGGGGACGTGGTGCTCGGACTCGCTTCGAGCGGGCTTCACAGCAACGGCTTCTCACTGGTGCGCCGCGTACTCGTCGATGGACGAGAGGACGAGCTCGCGCTGCCGCGGGTCGACCTGGGCGGTCTGACGCTCGGGGAGGCGCTGCTCGAACCGACTCGCATCTACGTAAGGCCGGTGCTCGAGCTGGTACGTTCGGGCGCCCCGCTCAAGGCGATGGCGCACATCACCGGCGGCGGCATCACGGAGAACCTCGATCGCTGCCTGCCAAGGGATGTAGACGTCGTCGTCCATCGGGGAGCGTGGCGGGTTCCGCGCATCATCGAGACGGTCGTCGAAGCTGCCGCACTGCCGGATGACGAGGCGTACAAGACGTTCAACATGGGCATCGGCTTCGCCCTCATCGCTTCGGAGCGTGAAGCACCCGGCATCGCTGCCGCACTGCGCGCTTCGGGTGAGATCATCTATGAGATCGGCGAGGTCGTGGAGGGGGAGGGGCGGGTGGTGTACGGATGAGCACGCTTCGACTCGGTGTCCTGATCTCAGGTTCCGGCACGAATCTCCAGGCGATCATCGACGCCACCGAGGCCGGGACGCTCGACGCCCGCGTCGTGCTCGTCGTCTCGAGTCACGAGAGTGCACGCGGCCTCGACCGTGCAGCGAAGCACGGCATCGAAGGCATCTTCGTCGACCGCGCCACATTCGACTCCCCGCGTGACTACAACCAGCACCTGCGCAACCTGCTCCAGGAGCGTGACGTCGACCTCGTCGTCATGGCCGGCTACATGCGGCTGCTCGGTAAGGAGGTGCTCGATGCGTTCCCGATGCGTGTCGTCAACATCCACCCGGCCCTTCTCCCGAGTTTCCCGGGGGCGCACGGCATCTCCGACGCGTTCGACTACGGCGTGAAGGTGACCGGTGTGACCGTGCACTTCGCAGACGAGGTCTTCGACCGTGGTCCGATCATCGCTCAGGAGGCCGTGACCATCGCCGAGGACGACACGCTCGAGACGCTCGAGGCCAAGATCCACGAGGTCGAGCACCGGCTGTACCCGGCGACGATCCAGCTCATCGCAGAGGGGCGCGTCACCGTCGAGGGCCGGCGTGTGAGGATCGCGCCGCGGCCGTGAGGCTCCGCCGGTGCAGGGCTTGTCCGCTACAATGGCGGCACTCGTCGCCTGTCCACACGCTTCCAGGGGGTCATGACCGATGTCTGAACCTGTCATCCGCCGCGCTCTCGTGTCCGTCACCGACAAGACCGGCGTGGTCGAGTTCTGCCACGCGCTGGCCTCCGAGTTCGGCGTCGAGATCGTATCGACCGGAGGTACCGCGAAAGTGCTCGCCGGTGCCGGGGTGCCCGTGCGGCCGATCGACGACCTGACGGGATTCCCCGAGATGATGGACGGGCGCGTCAAGACGCTGCACCCGCGCGTGCATGGCGGGCTGCTCGCACGCCGCGACGTGGCCGAGCACATGGCGGCGGCCGAGGAGCACGGCATCGGCATGATCGACCTCGTGTGCGTGAACCTCTACGCGTTCGAGGCGACGATCGCCAAGCCGGGCGTCACCGAAGAGGACGCGGTCGAGAACATCGACATCGGCGGGCCGAGCATGCTGCGCAGCGCAGCGAAGAACTTCGCGAGCGTCACCGTGGTCACAGATCCCGCTCGCTACGATGACGTCCTCACTGAGATGCGCGAGAACGGCGGCGCGACGACGCTTGAGACTCGCCGCGCTTTGGCCACCGAGGTCTTCCGCACCACCAGCGCGTACGACAGCGCGATCTGGATGTACCTGTCGGGCTACCGCGACACCAAGTTCCCCGACGAGGTGCGATTCCGCCTCGAGAAGGTCCAGGACCTTCGCTACGGCGAGAACCCACATCAGGATGCTGCGTTCTACCGCTTCATCGACGCGAAGCCGCATACGCTCGCGCGCGCCGAGCAGCTGCAGGGCAAGGCGCTCTCCTACAACAACATCCTCGACACGGACGCCTGCTGGACCGCCGTGCGCGAGTTCGTCGACAGTCCCGCGGTCGTGATAGTCAAGCACACGAACCCATGCGGCACCGCGACCGGCTCCGACATCGTCGATGCGTACCGCCGAGCCCACGACGCGGATCCTGTCTCGGCCTTCGGCGGCGTCATGGCGTTCAATCGCACCGTCCCCGCCGCGCTCATCGAGGCCATCTACGCGAACGGCCAGTTCGTCGAGGTCATGATCGCGCCGGACTACGAGGACGGGGCGCTCGAGCTGCTGGCTCAGAAGCCCAACATCCGTGTGCTCAGGACCGGCGGCGTGCGGGGCGTGGGCGGCCACTACGAGAGTCGCGCTGTCGAGGGCGGCATGCTCGTGCAGGAGAGCGACTCGGTGAGCGAGGATCCGGCGACATTCACCGTCCCGACCAAGCGCCAGCCGACCCCCGAGGAGATGGAACAGCTCCTCTTCGCGTGGCGCGTGTGCAAGAGCGTCAAGAGCAACGCGATCGTGCTCGCGAAGGACTTCGTGAGCGTCGGTGTCGGCGCGGGGCAGATGAACCGAGTGAACTCCGCGCGCATCGCGTGCGAGCAGGCCGGTGAGAAGGCGAAGGGCGCTGTCGCTGCGAGCGACGCGTTCATGCCGTTCCCCGACTCGCTCGAGGTGTGCGCGGCTGCGGGCGTGACCGCGGTGATCCAGCCGGGCGGCTCGGTGCGCGACGCCGAGGTCATCGCGAAGGCCGACGAGCTCGGCGTGGCGATGGTGTTCGCAGGAGCGGAGAACCGCCACTTCCGGCACTAGATCGCTGGCCACTGCGGAGCGCCACACATCCGCTCTGTGGAGCGAAGAGCAGACGTCTATCGCGCGCTGAGGCGACACCGGCGCTAGAATCGGCGAATGACTGACGGAGCACCCGCATCGCCGAATACGGTCGCCCCTCAGCTCGTGCTGGCGCCAGCCACACCGCGCGGCTGGTTCGGCGGGCGGGGACTCGTGGCGGGCGGGGCGTGGGACGTGCGCGCCGGGGTCACGCTCGCCGAGGCCGCCGACGCACTCGAGCGCGAGTTCAGCGGCGACGGGCGCGGCGCCACCGCGGTGCTCGCTCGCTACGATGGTTCGTGCACCGTCGTGCGCTTCGCCGATGTCAGGCGTGTCGAGCGGGCATCGGCCGCGTCCGATACCGCGTCCGCGGACGCGGCGGTGCCTGCCGGTGCGCTTCCAGCCGCGGCACCGCTGCTGACGGCGCCCGAATGGGACCTGGCGCCGCGTGACTATCGCGCCGGTGTCGCCGCGGTCCGCGAGCGCATCGCGGCCGGCGACGTCTACGTACTCAACCTCACGGCGCGCCTCGAGGGCGAGCTCGTTGCGGATTCGCCGGGCGATGCATTCGCGACCCTGCGGCGCAGGGCGGCCGCGGACATGGCCGCACTGCTCGAGGGGCTGCCGGGAGAGACTCCGTGGATCGCGAGTGTCTCCCCCGAGCGCTTCGTCCGCGTGCGGCGCGAGGCCGCTGGCGCCGATGCGCCGCTCGTGGCCGAGATCGAGCCGATCAAGGGGACGCGCCCCCGCGGGGCGACCGAGCGCGAAGACGCGGCGCTTGCCGCCGAGCTCGCAGCGGACCCCAAGGAACGCGCGGAACACGTCATGGTCGTCGACATGGAGCGCAACGATCTCGGGGTGAGCTGCGTACCCGGCAGCATTCACGTCGAGCCGCTCTACGAGGTCGTGACCACGCCCTACTGCCACCAGCTCGTCTCGACGGTGCGCGGCACGCTGGAGCCCGGCGCGTCCTTCGGGGATCTGCTCGCCGCGACGTTCCCGTGCGGCAGCGTCACGGGAGCGCCGAAGCGCGCTGCCATGCGCATCATCGAACAGTTGGAGGCGACGCCGCGCGGCGCGTACTGTGGTGCGCTGCTCGTGGCCATGCCGGGCGAACTCGACTCGGCGGTGCTGATCCGCACGCTGGAAGGCGTCGGCGAATCGCCGGACCGCGCGCGTTGGGGAGCCGGCGCCGGGCTCACGCACGATTCCGACCCCGCTGGCGAGTACCTCGAGACGCTCCTCAAGGCGTCGCCGGTCACCGGCGACGGCGTGCCTCCGGACGCTCTGCGCGAGACGATGCGCGTCGTCGACCGCAGCGCTCCGCTTTTCGCACGGCACCAAGCCAGACTCGCGGCCGGCGGCTGCGGACCCTCGCTGCTCGCGCGAGTGCACGCCGAGGTCGCTTCGGTTCTGGGTGGCGAGGATGCGAAGCGCGAACCGGCCAGGCTCGGGGTCACCGTGACGCCTGACGGCGAGGTCACGGTAGGCGTCACCCACGAGGCGTCATCACTCGCGATAGCGGACGGGCCTCGTCTCGCCCCGGTGCTCGTCAGGGCGACTCCTGTGCTGCCGCCCGCCGCCGCGAAGCCGGCGAGTCGCGCGTACTGGGACCGCGCGCATCGCGCAGCGCGGCTTGCAGGAGCCGACCAGGCGGTGTTGCACACGCCGGACGGCTCGCTCATCGACGGCTCCACCGCGACGGTCTGGCTGGTGCTCGAGGGCGCCCTCGCGACCCCGCCTGCGCCGCCTGCAGTGGGGGGCGTCTGCCGCGAGCTCGTGTTCGACGCGGCGGCACAGTTCGGCCTGGTCGCCGAAGTGCGCACGCTCTCGCTCGCCGATCTCGCGGCAGCGGATGAGGTGTGGCTCTCGAACGCCTACGGCGGCTTCGTCCCCGTGCGCGGTCGCGGCGGACCGGTAGGGGAGCGGATCGCCGAGGCCGTCGAGGCGGCATTCGCGGCTCCTGACAGCTGATTCGCCCGGCGTGGCGGGGCGAGTGACGCCCCATGACCCACGCTCCGCTGCATAATCATCACTGAAGAGGTCAGGTATGGCACTGCTCTCGCTGCGGCTAGGTGTCCGGCACCCGCAACGACTGCGAGCACACCATGAGTCCCGACAACCCACGGGCGGCACGCGCCGTCCTCCACGCCCGCCCGACGCTCGAAGGCGCCGGAGTCCATCTTCACCGCGTCTTCGGCTTCGGCGACGAGCGCGACTTCGACCCCTTCCTCATACTCGACGATTTCCGCTCGGACGACCCGGCGCACTTCCTCGCCGGCTTCCCGTGGCACCCGCACCGCGGCATCGAGACGATCACCTACGTGCTGCGCGGTGACGTCGAGCACGGCGACTCGCTGGGCAACTCCGGCGTGATCGGCGGCGGCGACGTGCAGTGGATGACGGCCGGCTCCGGCATCATCCACCAGGAGATGCCCAAGGGCGACGACGGCCACATGTGGGGCTTCCAACTGTGGGCGAACCTGCCCGCGCGCGAGAAGATGTGCGACCCGCGCTACCGCGGACTCACGGGCGCGGAGATCCCAGAGGCGCGTAACGCCGACGGCGCGTGCGTTCGAGTCATCGCCGGTGAGGTCGACGGCGTGCGGGGTCCCGTCGAGGGCATCGTCATCGATCCCGAGTACCTCGATGTCGCGCTCGAGCCGGGCGCCGAGTTCGTGCACGCCATCGAGCCCGGCCACACGGCATTCGCATACGCGATCGCGGGCACCGGCGAGTACGCGCCGGGGACGCTCGCCGAGAACCGGATGGCGGTGCTCTACGCTGACGGAGACCACGTGCGGGTGCGGGCCGCCAGCGAGGGCGCACGCTTCCTGCTGCTGTCGGG
>FWPV01013791.1_pt1 | contig 12058 bp, 6 predicted proteins | sample 2228371 | NCBI WGS metagenome assembly FWPV01 (sample SAMEA103939776, study PRJEB20133) | metagenome | reverse complement strand
TCCAAAATAGACATGGTTCTTTTCCTTTGTATTTATTTCTTTATAATTATACTAAACTTTTTTACTTTTTAAATACAAAAATCAAAATAGTAATATGTAGGATGGGTAAATGGTTGTAATTCCTGGAGTCTTTATTATTTATAAAAAATGATAGTTAATTAACTAATGCTATAAATCAACACAACCATTTATCCATCCTACTACGAACCAAACATTCCTGAAAAGTAAGTTTTCTAGATATATCCAGGCATAAATTTTTCATCCACAAACTCTAAACAACAACTCACACCGAACATAAATATTATGAACTATCATTAATATTATGAACTACCATTAATATTATGAACTACCATTAATATTATGAACTACCATTAATATTATGAACTATCATTAAAAAGACAAAATACGGATGCACATAGTCACGGAGATATTTAATTATATTTTTAATCATGAATACCAAAATTTACGCCATAAAACAATGATAGATAGCAAAAATCGATAAAAAATTCTAAAGATTTATTGTTTTTCTTCGATATATATATTGTATTGTGTTTTACCTTTGTTTTCTGATAATACTAATTGGAAAACATTGATAAGTCTTATTTCCAGCTAAAAGAGATATAAGAGGGTTTTAAAGATGAAAGTGCTTATGCTTTTTATTATAACTGGCGTCATTTTATTGTTAAACCCATTAATTTCAGAAAGTTTTACCGCTCAAAAAATATCCGTTATTACCACATTTAATCCAGACGAATTATCATCTACAAATAATGATGGTCCACCAGCAATACCAAATATAATATGGGGTAATGTATATATTAATGGGATCAAAATAACATCTGAAAATGAATGCACACTGATTCTAAAAATATGTGACGAAACTTATGCGGACTATAAAATTGGTGAAGAAAAAAAATATGGCGATCTCTATAGATTTGTCATTCCTGCTTATAGCCAGAACATTGATATATTCGTTATGTATAATGAAATACTTACAAAAGCTTATAGCATATCCAATCTAAAAACAGCGGAAATAATACGATATGATATTTCTATCATTACAAATCGTAAACCTGAATCACCTGGTCTTTTAGCTCAATTGACATCTGAAAACGCAACAATTTCTGTTGGTGGAACCACGTATGAAAGAACCATATCTTTCAAAGGTCATATCAGCGATCCCGATAATGACAGGGTTAAATTGCAAATAGAACTGGAAAAGATAAGAGATTTTAGTGTATTCAATACAGAGACAATATTGTATGAAAGCCAATTTTATGAAAGTGGACAATTTGCTTTCTTATCTGTTGATAATCTTGCCTTTGGTAGCTATAAATGGCGGGCAAGGACAGAAGATGAAAATGGCAATTATAGTGACTGGGTATGTTTTAGTGATAGTGATAGGTCATCCGCAGATTTCATTGTAGAACCATGCCTGAAATTATCTGATACCAGACATAATTTTAATGACGTAGAAATAGGAATGTCAGAAGATTGGGAATTTTCTATATCCAATCTAAGTAATAAGTCTGTAATATTAAATCAAATTTGTTCAAATAACAGTGTTTTTTCTGTTATATCTCCAAACTTTCCTTATGAATTGCCCGCTCATAGCAACCTGAATGTCAGGTTGAGATTTGCTCCTGTTGAAACTAAAACTTATCATGGAACAATTACTGTCATTACAGACGAATTTCATATCACCAATCTTACATTAGAAGAAATAGGATTATGTATAACAATTTGGGGAAAAGGAAAAGACGGAAAACCAGACCTAAAACCAACCTGCATTACATTTTCCACAAACCCTGTTGTTCTGGAAAAAACATTTATTGAGCTCACAATTAAGAATGATGGAAATAAAATATCACCACCAGGACCACTTAAATTAAAGCTCTTTGTGTTCGATGAAAATGAAAAAATATTACATGGAAATATTTTAAATATCGGCAGTATTGAAAACATAGAACCTGGTGAATCTATTGATATTTCATTCTGTTATATCTTTTTATCAAGCGAACTAACATGCTATTTTGATATAGAGATACTACCAGGAAATTCAATGGACTGTGACACTACTAATAATTTGATTCGCATACAGAATTTTAAACCACAACCAAATCCATTGCCTTTCTTAAATTTTGTTGGCGATCTATTAACAATAGCTTTTTGTTGTCTTGTCGATGGAATTGGGATAGACCAACTTAGACAAAACATTATATCTTATGCTTATGAACAATTTTTAGGAAATTATGAGGAATTTATCGGAAAAACTGATATTGATGAGTTTATGACTATTTATTATCGAAACTTAATTAATATTTATAGAAAATTTTTACAACCTAATGATAGACAGCTAATGCTAAAGGTTTTATCTTATGCTAAATCTATGGTCAATAATATTAGTAATCATAGATATCCATTAGAATATCAAATTATACTAAAGAATTTATTTGAATCATTCTGGCGAGTGTTTATGCAAAAAAATGATCAATGGTCTGCATGGAATATATTTTTATTCTTCTTGAAGATACCGAATATTAAATCCCAGAATTATAATATATTAGTAGAAAACTTTCCAGCTGATCTGATCGTTACCAATAGCAAAGGTAAAAAAACATCTGTCAGTCATGGAAAGATTATAGAAGATATAGAAGATTCTTTTGGGTTTTATTTTGGAGATCAAATAACCATTGCAATAATCGGAGATGATTCTTATGAAGTAAAAATAAAAGGTATATCCGATGGTGAGTGTGCTTTGTCTGCATTTAAACCCGATATAGATGGTGAAAATCTCATTGCAGTGAAATACGAAAACATACCTATCACCCAAAATGGTGAAGCGGTCTTGCTATTGGATAAAACATCCAATGATAACAGCTTAATAATAGATAATAATAGTGATGGTATAGCAGATGGTTCATTTATTCCTGATTCCGTTGAGAATATAGTGCTGGAAGATATTCAGTTAACAATACCCTTAAACACTGGATGGAACTTGATAAGCATACCAATTCAATTATCTGATACTGACTTAAACAATGTCCTGCAGTCAATTGCTGGAAAATATCAATCGGTATGGACTTATGAAAATAGATGGAAAAGGCATTTTGCAAACGCTGCTGGAAATGTTAATGATCTGGATAGATTTTCCGTAGGAAAAGGATATTGGATCAATGCAATAGAAGATTGTCTGCTTGTGATAGAAGGAAAACAGATAGTTGATAATTCTTTGCAATTAAATGCAGGTTGGAACCTCGTTGGATACACAAGTCTTATGCCACGTACTATAGAATCCGCTCTTTCATCGATATCAAACCACTATGCATCCATCTGGTCTTATGATGGTAGCTGGAAAAGAAATATTATAGGTGCCCCATTACATGCAAATACTCTGCATAATATGAACCCAGGTATGGGATATTGGATCAACGTAACTTCACCATGTCAGTGGAATATCAGATCAAGAGCAAACCAGGCTCCACAAAGAATTTTGTATTGCCAGGATATACATATTATGAACTATCATTCTAACATTCCACAAATACCATGCGTTATTTCTGGAAGATTATTTATAAATAGCACACCGAAAGTTTATAAGGATTCTCAAATAAGCATTGTCTTAGCGGAAGACGGAAAAATTCTCTCATCATATAAACTGGGGTCTATTGAAAAAAATACGCAATATTACATGCTTGAATTTCCACCGATTGCTGATATTTCAGCTAATTTAGAATTATATGTTCAGAATAATGATAAACTAATTAAAACTACTTCTATTAAGCCTCCAAAATCTGGTGAACTAATGGTTGTTGATTTATCAATCGATATTCCATCAAAAATGAACGCACTTTACCAGAACTTTCCTAATCCTTTTAATCCAGATACATGGATACCTTATGAAATAAAGAGCAATTCTGATGTAGTGATAATGATTCATAATGTATCGGGTCAGTTAATAAGAACACTTAATCTTGGTCAAAAGCCTTGTGGTTCTTATATTAGCAAAGAAAATGCTGCTCATTGGGACGGAACTAACGAAACTGGAGAAAAAGTTGCGAATGGAATATACTTTTATACAATAAAGACAAATGAATATACTTCCACACGCAAAATGATATTATTGAAATAAATTAGATATTAAGATATATAACCACCTGCCTTAGATTCAGCAGGAGAAAGCATGGAATTAATTATTTTCATCAGGCTTTCAGGCAGAAAGGGTTTTTCTAAATAAGGGTTACCGGTGCTTTGAAGAAATTTTTGTGTTTCTATATTTATCATGTCACCAGTCATAAAAATCATGCGTTGTGCAAGATCGGGGTCTTTATATTTAATAAACTTGTATAATTTATCACCTGTGAAGCCATTGGGCATTTTTAGATCTGAAATGATCAGGTCATAGTAATTTTTTTCAATCTTTTCCATAGCGGAATTTCCGTCTAATGCTATATCAACGATAAATCCCATCTGTTTGAGAAAATGGTTCAATAATTCAATAATATCTGGCTCATCGTCAACAATCAAAACCTTTTTTTCAGATTGGAGAACAGGAAATAAAACATTTTCTTTACTCGCGAAATTATTTATTGGAAGGTGTTCGCTAACTGGTAATTCTATACTTATAGTGGTTCCTTTTCCAATCTGGCTATCGACATGAATCTTTCCCCCGATTCTCTGAAGGATCTTGCAAGCGGTAATTAATTCAATTCCTATCTCATCATTTGCGAAATAATCCGCCGATCGCTGATTAAGCAAATAATTTATATTATCTGCAATAATACATGTGCCTGTATCTGAAAATTTAATACAAACGTGGCTATCATCTATTCTACAAGTTTCTATTACCAGATCACCACCTTTACCATATTCCAGAATCCTTCTTTCCGCATAATCAATTATATGCAAAAACAACCTTTCCACATCATGAAGGTCTGCATTAATATTGGTAATATCTTCATCAAGGATTATGTGAACATTAATATTGTTTGCTTTGAGCTGATATTGCTTTAGATCAAGGGCTGCACCAATTATTCCATTGAGATTAGAATATGTTTTTCTCGTGTCATCATCTCTTGATATATCAAGAAGTCCATTTACAACACTTCCGCATCTGATGGAGCTTTTATATATCTTTTGCGCAATATTTTCAATATCCGTAAAAATATCCCTTTGCATAAGCCTTTGTGCATTTCCTATTAATGTTGTTAAAGAATTATTCAACTCATTTGCAGCACTATATAATAATTCACCAAGAACTGATAGCTTTTCCCATTGTATGATTTTATCAGCGAACTTTTTTTGTTCATCAATATCTTGCATTATAAAAACGATTCCAGCATTTTCTTCGTCTGCTGGAAAGATCGGTAATGCGGTAACCTTAAAATTTATTAACGACATATCATGGCGGACATGAGTCATTTCTTCATCATGAACAGCTTGTCCATTAATTACACGGTTAAAGATATCCTCGTAATAATCAGAATTATCTGCTGGTAGCAAATCAATAAAAGGTTTACCTATCATATCAAAAGCACAATAGCCATAAGTAAAGTTAGCTTTTTCATTTGTTTGTATAATAATGCCTTTATTATTTACGATTATCACAGGCTGTTGTATATTATCAAATATAGTTCTAAACGTTGATGAATTTATTCCTTTGATACTATATAAGTATGCCCCTAACATTTTACCTGCCAGATCGATTATCATAATATCTTCATCATCAAATAATTCCTGCACTAAAAATTTTATACATGCTATACAATAAACCCTATCTTTAAAATAAATAGGAAAGAAGCATAAGGATTCATCATTATAAAATACAACAGTTTTTTTATTTCTAGCGATTTGAGCATAAGCCTTTGCGCGTTGTGAAATTAATTTACTATTTTCATAATCGTTATCAAGAAAAAAAACATTAGCAGATTGTGTGAGCGCTTTAATAAATTTTCTGATCATAAGCTCAGGGTTACCATTATTATAAATATCTTCAAGTAATAACTTAATTGCTTTTAGTTTTCTAGAAGTTGTGTCACATTGATTTTTCAGTTTTTCATCATAAAAAAAAACTATAACATATACATCTTGCCCGGTATTTTCATCTTTTACTAATCCAATATTGTATTTGACTAAAAGTGGAAGCCCGCTAATAGTTTTTATTAAACATTCTCCTTTACTTAGACATAATTCATTTGACGATTTTATATTCTCAATTAGCGTGTCGTCACAAATTATTTTTGATAAATTTTCCCCTGAGTTTGCTTTTCCGTTTAATCCAGCCAAAATCTGCATCGGGTAATTGCATTCTATTATATTTAATTCTTTATCTACGATACATAAAGCATTATCACTCGCAAATAACAGATCTTTATATGTTAGCATGGGAATTATCCCCTTTCGTTTAATATTAAGAATAACTTAAGATTATTCTCATAAAAAATGGGATTTATAGAGATATTTACGTATTTATTCATTAAATTTAAGGTATAGTTTACTTGGTTAAGAGTTTTTCCGACCTGTTCTGCTAGTCTAGCCAGTTCTGTGTCTATCTGGCTTAATGGTTTTTTTATTAATTTTTCGCTTTGTGTGCCTAAAATATTTTCCGCAATAGAGTTCATTGATCTTATTAATAACCTTTTATCTACAATAATAATACCCGAGTCAATATTTCTAATTAATAAAGCATAGTTTTCTTTTAATGAATTAAGTTCGTTGTTTAACCTTATCAATTTTTCATTTAATTCAATAAATTCTTCAGTATTTTCAGATTGAAGATACTGATTTATTGTTTCTAAACCTTTAGCCATGGTCTTTAGCTCTTCGTTTGTTGAGATTAGTTTTTTATTTGCCATATCTAGTGCAGATATAGTAATCTGCAATTGTGTATTTAGTTCATACTGTTCTGTTACGTCCAGAAAAATCAAAATAAAGTATGGTTTACCTATTTGTCTATCCTTTAACTTCACGATGATTAGTTTTAACAAAATTCGTTCATCTTTGTTTATCCAATATTCAATACCATCTATAATAGAATATTGTATTTCATTTACCAGGCAATTGAGTTTGGCTTTAAGGTCCGGGATGACCTGGCTTATATAGAGATCAAAAATTGTTTTACCTGATATATCTTTTACTAATACCTCCTTTTGTTTGTTATTATTCGTCTGATTATCAGCGAATTGCATAAAAATTTTGCTAATGTTTTGGTCGTAGTATATTATTCTATAGTTTTCATCCAGCAATAGTATATATAGATTAGAATTAGTTTTTGGTAATAAGTAAGAATGGATTTTTTTTGTTGTGTATAATTGCGATTGCTCAAAGAGGTCATCGTTTTGTTGTGAAATATTGGAGACTTTCTTAAATATATGCCATTTTGTGTTCAATGGCTTAAGTCCAGAATTATTTGTCATAAGCTTTTCTGCGGAGCCAATCCATAAGTAACCATTGTAATTTAATGCATTGCATATATTGAAGATTGCTTTTAATCGCTGGTTTGGCTCAAGGTATATTAAAACATCTCTACAGATTAGTAAATCAATATAAGGTATAGGTGGGTCTGAAATTATGTTGTGTTTGCCAAAAACAACCATATTTCTAATTTTATCTGATATTGTATATAGGTTTGATTGCTTGGAAAAATAGTTATCTTTCATAAATTGTGGTAGGTTTGTTAATTTATCCGCATGATATATTCTGCCGCGGGCTATTTTTATTGTGGACTCATTTATATCTGTGGCAAATATTTTTATTTTATATCTATTTAAGTCTTCTTTTAATACTTCAGATAGCAGAATGGCAACCGAGTATGGTTCTTCTCCACTTCCACATCCAGCAGACCATATCCTTATTTCTTGTTTGTTAGATAAAAGTTTTGGTAGGACATGGATTTTTATAAAATCGTATGCGGATGGTTCTCTAAAAAACTGATTTTGATCTATTAGAATAGCATTAAATAATAAGCTATATTCCTGTGGGTTAGATATTATATACTGTTTATAACTATATAGGTCTGGTATTTCCAGAGTAGACATTCTCCCGCTTAATATTTGCTGGATACGGGCTACCCCATAAGCGTTAAAATCAAAACCGCGTCTACCAAATATTTCATTCAGTAAGGCATAAGTTCCATGATTTTGCTCGTTATCTGTTTCCATTACCAGGCTCTCCTGCAATGGACGCTTTAGACAGAAGTCTTTATGTAGGTTCATAGTTTGATATGAATTTAATAATGCTGTGATAGATTAAAACTATAAACCTAATATAAGCTTTATATTATTTTATAGTAAATAGCTTGTTAAATATTATGAACTATCATTTAGCATAAAATAATCACAATTTAGACAGCTTATGTTACCTAAAGTTTAATATAGCACTAATGAAATTATAAGTCAAGAGATTGAGATAAAAAACATTATTTATAATTATTTAACATAATTTTAGCTAAAAATTTCTAAAATTACAAAACATAAGCTTAATAAAAAATTCAAGATTTATAAATTTTTACATATCTGAGAAAATATCCTGATAAAGTTATCATGCATTATTCTGGATACCTCACTTTCACTATATCCTCTTTCTATAAGCTTTTTAGCCAGATTGGGAAGTTTAGAAACATCTTCCAGACCTTCAGGAGCAGGACCCATACCATCATAGTCCGAGCCAATGCCTACACAATCGATTCCACCGACATCTATAATATGTTCAATATGTTCAATAACTTTATCTATTGATGGTGGTTGCTTTTTGTTTCCTTTCCAATACTCTTCATCCAGGAATTCCGGGCAAAAGTTAACGCATATTATACCTCCGTTATCGCTTATAGCTTTTATTAAGTCATCATTCAGGTTTCGGGGATGTGGATTTATGGCATAAGAACTAGAATGTGATGCAATTACAGGATGTGTGCTAACATCAAGAACGTCCCAGGTTGTCTTGTTAGAAGAATGTGAAACATCAACTATCATTCCCAGTCTATTCATCTCTCTGATGACATCCTTCCCAAAACTTGTTAGACCATTATGCTTTTCTGGTTCACGCGAGGCATCAGCCCAATTGGTGCTACCCCATACAATTGTCATAAGCCTTACACCTAAACCATATAAAACATCAAGCATATATAAGCTATCTTCTATAGCTTGACCACCTTCTATTCCGATTATACCAGCAATTTTGCCATTTTCTTCAGCCTTATGTAACCCTTCAGCATTAATGACTGGCTCAATGAAGTTATAATTCTCAGCAAACTGGGTATAAAGCGCGTTTATCATCTGTTTCGCTAGAGATGAATAATGACCTTCAGGCTCTCCTGGTTTGCCAACCCAGCATGCAAAAACCTGAGTAGTAACTCCACCTTCTATTAACCTTGGTATATCAACATGTCCGGTATCTGACCTTTTATTAATCTTAAAGCCCTCATTAATCATTCTCATAGCGGTATCACAATGTGCGTCACTTATAGGTATTTTCTTTTCACTCATTATGTTATCCTTTCAATAAAAGTCTTAATTGAAGATGAACAACAATGATTTATCATTAACAATTTTCATTCTTAATTGATATTCCAAATAATATAGGTGCTGATAATATTATAAGTAAACCGCTTATAAAAAACGGTGCACTGATGGATATATTTGCAAGATAGCCAGCCAGAGTTGGTCCCACAGCACCTCCTAATGCTGAAAATGCAATTGTCTTGCTCATATCTGATCCACGGGATTCGTCCCGGCAACTTTGCTGAATTATGGTGCTTTGAATCGGTCCCCATACACCTGCCCCGACAAAATCATGTAGCAACCATACAGCAGATGCTATAACAAAATTCGGGATCAATGCTGACGCGCTGGTAACAATGCCCTGTATGAATACTGCGGAAATATAGAAAGCCTTTAGCTTTTTGATCTTGAGGTTCCCGATGACCAGCATAGGCAAAGCTATCGTTATTCGATGTATGACCATAACAATAGATACTATACTCTCACTGACTTTGAATTTCTCACTAAAAAACAATGGCATAATGAACGAATGACTTATGCTCAGACCAATAGAGAATATGAAGTTTGCAGCCATTATTATCAGGAGATTTCTGGGCAGATTCAGGCTCAATAAAGTGCTTTTTACGGTATTTTCTTTTTCTTCTACAGATTTAACCTGAAGTCCGAGAGCTAAAAAAATCAAAGCTATAAACACCAATCCCCCAGCAAGCCAAAGATTTCTTCCGGTGCCTAAAACAACAAAGCTAGCACCAGCTATAGTTGTCCCTGCAGCCTGAAAGAGGAACTCCATTCCGCGAGTCTTGCCTATAAAATTCATGAATTTGCTACGGTTTTCTTCATAAATAAGAATAGGGTGGACAGTATCACGCATAAGCATGCCGACATCACGCGCAGTTTTTAATAATATTAGTAATATTATGCCTGCGGTAAGAGGAGTTAGCAATGTAGCTAAAGCACAGCTAAGAACTCCCACAACATAGACTCTTTTACGTCCCCATGTATCGGCAAGCCTACCTGAAAGAATTCGGACAACAAACATAGCAACAGTTGAGATGGAAAATATATATCCCATCCTTTCAAATGAAACGCCCTGTTCTTTCAGGTAGTATGGAAGAACAAATTCATATATACCTACAGATGCTCCGATGATTATTGAAACTATCATTAGGACCTTTATATTTCGATTCATTTACTATCCTTTGCTGATTTAAGCCATTGTTCTAGTGGATGGTATCGGTTTGCAAGGGGAAATTCAATTCTTCTTCCGCCTTCACGATGTGATTGATAAATTCCCATTATCATTTCGAATGCCCAACGAGCTTCCTGTCCACTACTTGGTGGTTGAGTGTCATTTTCCATAGCAGAAACGAACATCCGATACATTGTAATAATTGGTTCTTCTACAACAATATCTGATAAATCAACCAGTTTCCAATCAGAAAGCTGCGCTGGCGTTCCTTCCATTGGACGAGGTAGATACCAAAGATTTTCTTTCAGTCCTCCTGTGCAGCGAACTGCAAGTTGACCACTCTCTCCAAGAATATCTACTCCATAATTCATATTCATACCCTGTTTATATCCAAGAAAATGAATCTCACCAAAACAACCATTCTCAAAACCATAATTAGCTATAGCACGTGATCCCATAACTAAACCGGAATCCCTATCATTGGGTGACATTTCCTTTGCAGACATTATATCTTCTGGACCAGCAAGTCTTCCTTCATAATAAACAGTTCCAGAACACCATTTTGGAATACCTCCAAAGCAAAGCATCATATCTGTAATATGAGTTCCCATCTCCATGAATTCATTTCCACTCTTACGACCATGTTTATTCCGACCACGTATAAGTATAACCTCTCCGATAGCACCTTCTTTTACCATTGCCTGTGCCTTGCGTATGCCTGGATTTACATGATTCTGCTGATTTATAGCAAGTTTTACTCCGTGTTTTTCAGCAGTATTTACCATATCATCCGCTTCAACAAGATCAATTGCAATAGGTTTTTCGCATATAACAGAAATTCCCCTTGATAGTGCAGAAACTGTAGGTGCGTGATGACCTCGTGTCTGTGTAGCAACGATGACAAAGTCCAATTGGGTTTTGTCATACATTTCGTTAAAATCCTGGTATAATTCATTTATGTTATATTCGTTTCCCACTTTCTTAAGAGTATCAGGAGAAATATCACATAAAGCTGTGATTTTAAATTCAGGAAGCTGTCTTAAAATATTTAAATGATGCCTTCCCATACCTCCGCAACCAACAAGACCAACTTTATAAACCTTTGATGGTTTCATGGTAAAATCCCTCCTTAATTTATTTTTATGTTTTAGAAAACACTATTTTATCATAAATCATGATTTTATTAAATATGATTTTGATTTTAGGGCAATTCGGAAAAGTTAATATTAAGCTCCGTAGGAGCGATATGTTTGTATAAAAAATGAAAGAACAATACCGAGCTCCGCTAGGAGCGACATGTGAAAATCCTTTACCGTTCCATTGGCTTATTAACATGACGCTCCTACTCCACTTTGGAAATGTTGTGACGACT
>FWPV01013790.1_pt1 | contig 12058 bp, 11 predicted proteins | sample 2228371 | NCBI WGS metagenome assembly FWPV01 (sample SAMEA103939776, study PRJEB20133) | metagenome | reverse complement strand
CGTTCAATAAGATAATTTATTTTGTTCTTTTCATTGAATGCATTAAGCGATATTAACTCTTTTTTAATTTCATAATGATTTAACAAATTGGCTGATGTGCGGGTATCTTCGCAAAGAATAAAGTCTGCTTCTTTCAAAATCTCGAGAGCTCGAAGTGTTATATCCTTCAGATTTCCTATTGGTGTGCTAACAATGTAAAGTTTCATAATTAAAGATAATTTAAAACAGTAACGGCTCCAAAACAGGAGCCGCACCGTGCAAGTAGTTAAATAAATTATTTATTTATTTGACGTCATAAAGCTTAAAACATTTTTAATAATATTCAAGCCCTTATCTATTTCATTCTCATTTATATTAAGAGGTGGACGGAATCGTATTGATTTCTCACCACAGCCCAATATCAGTAATTTATTCTTAAAGCACAGATCACGGAATTCATTTCTGATTTTAGTATCAGGTAAATCGAATGAACACATTAAACCTAACCCTCTTACATTACTGATTAGTTGGGGAAAATCTTTTTGAATTTTTTCTAGCTGATATTTAAGGTGTTCTCCTACTCTGGCGGTATTATCAACTAAATTATCCTTTTTAATTACATCAAGAATAAATTTAGATCTGACCATGTCAGTTAAATCTGCACCCCAGGTTGAATTAATTCTGCTTGATACTTTAAAGCAATGATCTTCAATATCATCAATTCTGTCTGATACCATTATTCCGCATACCTGGGCTTTTTTACCAAATGCAATTATATCCGGTTTAACGTAGTGTTCTGAAGCCCAGAATTTACCTGTTAAACCAAATCCTGTTTGAACCTCATCGAACATTAAGAGAATATCATTTTCGTCTGCAATCTCTCTAAGTTTGACAAAAAATTCTTTCCTGAAAAAATTGTCTCCACCTTCAGCTTGTATTGGTTCAATAATTATTACAGCAATATCATCAGGATTATTTGTGATTGCTTTTTTTATCTCATCAACTGCCTGCTGCTCCAATTTAATAACTTCATCTAAATGATTTTGCAGTGGAAAAGTAATTTTTGGATTTATAATTCTTGGCCAATCAAACTTTGGAAAATATTTTACTTTGTTTGGATCTGTATTTGTCAATGACATAGTATAGCCGCTTCGCCCATGGAATGCTTCTTTGAAATGAATAACTTTATGTCCTTTTTCCTCTTTGTAACCCTTCAGAAAATTCTTTCTTACTTTCCAGTCGAAGGCTACTTTTAATCCATTTTCCACAGCAAGAGCACCGCCGGAAATAAAAAACAGATATTTCATATAATCCGGTTTTGCAATCCTGCCAAAGGTATCAACAAAATCCGCCATATAGGTAGTATATATATCAGAATTAGAAGGTTTATTAACGGCAACTGTTCCTAAAACATTTTTAATTTCATCAGAGTTTAGGTATGGATGATTCATACCAATTGGAGATGAAGCAAAAAACGTAAAGAAATCATGATATTCTTCACCACTAATTTCGTCAACAAGCGTAACACCGCTGCTTTTATCTAAATCCAAAACTATTTCAAATCCATCAACCAGCATATACTTTTTAAGGGTTTTGTGTACTTCAGAAGCTAAAATGTTTGGATTTGATTTTATGTTATAGTTTTTATTTTCTGTTAAAACTGTATTCATATCCACTCCTAGATTTGAATAGTGAATGAAAAAGTAAATGATTAGAATAAGTTAGAGGAGGTGAAATTAGAACACATTTTCGAAGCTGGAAACGAAATAGCTTCGAAAAGAATAAGAAGAAAGTGATATGTTTGTTAGAAGTTTCATTTTACTGTTGCAAATATAACGTTATCAGGTTATAATTTCCATTCAAATAACATGAATCAGACCATAATTTTTGAGGTCCAATCTAAATTAGTTTTTAGTTGTAAATTAAATAAAAATATGTTACACTTACTGTAACAATTTATAAAAATATGTCAGCTTCAACAAAATTATCCACATCTGTAAAAGCTTTATGCTATTTGGCAAGCAGCACCGCCCCCAAAACCAGCGCAGAAATAGCTGAACATATTGGAGTTAATGCATCTAAACTAAGAAAACTTCTTTCTATGCTGGGCAAAGCCGGAATTGTTAAAAGTGATTCGGGTGTGAAAGGTGGATTTTCTTTATCAAAAAATCCCGAAAATATTCACTTACAGGAAATCTATTGTGCAATTGAGGATAGAAAAGCCTTCCATCTTAACGTAAACAAATCAAATTCTCATAATAAAAATTTATCCGAAAAAGTTAATACATATTTTTTAAATCTCTTCGGCGAAATACAAATTGAAATAGAAGATAAAATGAAAAATATTTCTCTTAAAAATTTATTGAATACTCTTAATTAGAAAGGAAAGGTTTATGGAATTTCTAAAAAAACTTGGAATCAAAGAAAAAAATTTTGGTTCCTCAACCGGAACAAAATGGAATGAAACAACCGACCAGGGTGAATTAAAAATTTATTCACCTGCAACCGGGGAATTCATCGCATCCGTTTATCAGGCTTCTGAAAAAGATTTTGAAAACATTATGCAGTCTGCAACAGAGGCATTTAAATATTGGAGGACAGTGCCTGCACCAAAACGTGGTGAAGTTGTTCGTCAAATTGGGAATAAGCTGAGAGAATTTAAGCAAGAACTTGGTACTTTAGTTTCTTTTGAAATGGGAAAATCACTTCAGGAGGGTTTAGGTGAAGTACAGGAAATGATTGATATATGTGACTTTGCTGTTGGACAATCCAGACAACTTTATGGATTTACAATGCAATCTGAAAGGCCAAAGCATAGAATGTATGATCAATATCATCCATTAGGTGTTGTGTGCACAATTTCAGCGTTTAATTTTCCGGTTGCTGTTTGGTCCTGGAATTCAATGATAGCAACAGTGTGTGGTGATGTTAATGTCTGGAAGCCTTCTTCAAAAGTTCCTCTCTCTGCTATCGCTTGCCAGAACATTATAAAAGATGTTTTGGTTGCTAACGATTTGCCGGAAGGTATTTTTAATCTGGTAATTGGTAAAGGAGCAACAATCGGGGAGAAAATATTAAATGATAATCGTATTCCGCTTATTTCTGTAACGGGATCCACAAGTGTTGGAAGACACGCTGCAGAAGTGATTGCAAAGCGATTTGGAAGAGCTATTCTTGAGCTTGGCGGTAACAATGCAATTATAATTACTCCTGATGCTGATTTAAAGTTAGCTTTGCCAGCGGTTGTTTTTGGAGCAGTTGGCACTGCAGGTCAGAGATGCACAACAACAAGAAGGTTAATTGTCCACGAATCAATCTATGATAAAGTTAAAGAAGCTTTAATTACAGCTTATAAAGGATTGAAAATCGGAAATCCACTTGATCCCAAGAATCACGTAGGACCTTTAATTGATAAAAATGCAGTAAAAGATTTTACAAACGCTTTAAAACAGGTTGTTGAAGAAGGCGGTAAAATTATTTATGGTGGCGAAGTTTTAAGCGGAGAAGAATATAAATCCGGTTCTTATGTTGTGCCTGCTATTGTTGAAGCAGAAAATAACTACAAAATTGTGCAGGAAGAAACATTTGCTCCAATATTGTATTTAATTAAGTATCAGGGTGAAGTAAGTAATGCTATTCAATTGCAAAACGCAGTAGTACAAGGTTTATCATCATCAATCTTTACTAATAATATGAGAGAAGCAGAAATCTTTTTATCTGCAGAAGGTTCTGATTGTGGTATTGCAAATGTTAATATCGGAACATCAGGTGCAGAAATTGGTGGAGCTTTTGGTGGAGAAAAAGAAACCGGAGGCGGCAGAGAGTCTGGTTCTGATGCATGGAAAACTTATATGCGAAGACAAACTAACACGATAAATTATGGAACCACATTGCCTCTTGCGCAAGGAATCAAATTTGACATATAAATAAGATGTAAAAAAAGGGAGGTGAGATTGTAAAATTTTACCTCCCGAAATTATTTAACACAATTTTTAGTCCGCAAAAATTACCTGCATTTTTTTCCTGTTCAATAATCATTCTTTTTTTTAACAATTAAATCATTTTTAAAGTGATTTGATGAATTATTACTTAAACTTACTGTACTTAAACCATTGAAAGAATTTGGTTCAATAATTGTTTTGTACAAGAAAAAAAATAATATGAACCTGGATATCAACAAAATAACGTCGTGTGGATCTGATTGGGAGACTAATCGTTACACATTATTAAATATCATCAAAGGCTGGCAATCGGATTTGAGGAAAAATAAATTATTTCCTGTCTATGAGTATTCATTGCAGCTTCAAAATAAATTCACATCCATATTGAATGAGAATATCGAATCAAAGGATTGGTTAGAGAGGGAAGTGCGCGGTGCCTTTGTTGATGATCATCTGGTTGTTCTTGAAAAGGCTCATCAAATAAGTTCCCAGCTGGATAAATTAATTGATTTTGTTCAATGGGGGTTAAACATTAATGATGAAGTAATTGAAGAAGCAGAAGCCATAAAGCAATTTGTTTATGATTCTGTTGATATCATCACAGTCAGTGAAGCTGATAAATATAAAGGCAAAGGATTTATTTTCATTCCTGATAACAGTAAACGATTATTAAAAATATTTTTGTATGAGCTTTCTATTTCCTGGATTGTTGATGAGCCTGAAGAATTTTTAGAGATGACTTTGTTGCGTTCCATCCCATTTGAAGTAATTGATGTCAGCTACGAAGAAGTTATTTATAAGTTTATCAAGTACAATAATAAGCTATACGATCCGATAGTTTACCTGAGTAAAACAGAATTGGATTTACCATTTAATGAAACAGTGCTGCCCGTAATAAAGGATAAGTTACTTGAATCAGTTAACGGTATAACACCATACATTTAGCTTGTTGTAAGCATAATAAAATCCGTTAAAATCAATCCGGCTTCTTCTAACAGATAATCTTTCATCTTCTGATTTTTATCTACCATAATTTCATCTTCAATTAACTCAACATCAGAAGTTTGATTTACAACATCAGATTCAAACTTTTTCTGTTCCTCAGCTTCCTTTTCTTTTCTTCTGACTTCTTCATTGAGAGATATGAATTTTTTTTCTCTGTTAAGTTTATAATTTTCGATATCAGAAATCATATAATTAAAATCAAAATTATTTTTAATTCTATTATTATGCCGGCTAATCAGATCTGGAATAAAATCAGACAGATTATTAAACTTGGTAAAACTTGCTGAACTAATTTCATCCCAAGGCAAAGCACTTGGTTGAGCACTTTCACCAAATTCTGAGGGATCAACATAACTTGGAAATTTAATATCAGGTAAAACACCTAAACTTTGAGTGCTTCCACCGTTTATCCTGTAATATTTTGCTATAGTTAATTTCACTTGTCCGAATTTATTTGTCTTTTTTGATGCAAGGCGATTTAAATCAATCAGGTTTTGAACAGTGCCTTTTCCATATGTCTGTTCACCAATTATCAAACCCCTTCCATAATCCTGAATAGCTGCACTAAATATCTCGGAGGCAGATGCGCTGAAACGATTTACCAATACAGCCAATGGTCCATCATAAACAATTGAAGGATCGGGATCTTCTGATACATCAACGCTTCCATCTGAATTTCTTACTTGCACAACAGGTCCTTCTTTGATGAATAAACCAGTTAACTCAATTGCCTCCTGTAGTGATCCACCGCCATCATCACGCAGATCGATAACAACTCCATCAACAGATTTTTGCATCAGGGTATCCAGAATAGCTTTAACATCTTTAGTTGTACTCTTAAAATTACCATCTCCGTTTCGTCTTCCATCAAAATCATTATAAAATTTTGGAATTTTAATTACACCTATTTTGAATGATTTATTTCCGTTATTCAATTCCAGAATTTCACTTTTAGCCGCCTGATCTTCCAGTTTAACTTTTTCACGCACGAGCTTTATTTCTTTTGGTTTGGTATTTAAATCGCTGCCCGCAGGAATAATTTGCAGTCTGACAATTGTTCCTTTTTCGCCTCGTATTAACTTTACGACATCTGTAATTCTCCATCCGATAACGTCTTCAAATTCACCATCATCTCCTTGTGCAACACCGATTATTTTATCATCAACATTTATTAATTTACTTTTGTATGCAGGTCCACCGGGAATAACCTCTGCAACCTTTGTATAATCTCCGTCGGTTTGAAGTCTTGCCCCTATTCCTTCAAGAGAAAGGCTCATATCAATTTTGAAATTATCGGAAGTTTCTGGTGATAAATAATTTGTGTGTGGATCAATAGCCTCTGTAAAGGAATTCATTGCAAGCTGAAAGACATCTTCTGAATTATACTGGTTTAAGAACTTTGCAAAATTATTATATCTGTTTCTTAATGTTTTCTGAATAAATGCCCAATCTTTTCCATTAAGTTTATATGTAAGTGCATCACTTTTTAATCGCTTTCTCCAAAGGTCATCCAAATCTGATTTTGATTTTGCCCAATCTGAATCTTTACGATCAAAATAAAAAATTTCATCTGTTGCATAATCAAACTCATTTTCTAAAAGTTTATCAACATAATTAATTCTTTCATTTAATCTTTTCAGAAATAACTCAAATACTTCATAATAAAAGTAAACATCACCAGTCAATAAAAAATCATCCAGTTTATTTTTATAATCATGAAAAGAATCCACATCTTCTTTAAGAAAATAATATTTTCCCTGATCCAGGGCATCGAGGTATCGATTGAATATGATATTAGATAATGAATCATTGATATCAAAAGCATTATAATGGTATCTTGTAAGGATAGAAGTGATGAGTTGATTTTCTAACTTATGATATTCCTGTGGCTTAATTATTTTGATTGAATCAGAATAAATCTGATTAAACCAATCATTGGCTAAAACAAAAGTGTTATTTATAGGTAAATAAAGTATTGTAGTTAAATAGATAATCACTTTTAATTTATTATTTCGCATTTAGAATCTAATCCTTTGAAAAATTGTTTGCTTAAATACACTTATTTTTTTCATTATTCAAGTTAATAAGACGATGTTAATTAAGTTTTGTTCACAAAATCCTGAAATTTTTATTTTCAAATAAATGATTAAATTTACTTAGGATAAAAAATGGTTTAACTTTATTACTGGGTTAATTATGACAAAGTCACGGGAAATATTAAAGAAGAAATCTCAATATTCGGATCCTTTGAGCGTATCTGTTGAAGACATCTTTGCAGAAATAGAACAAGATGTTGAACATAAAAATGAGATTGAATACATTGAAAAAGATGGAAAGAAAGTAATTGTCTTTAACGATCCATTATACTCACGGGAATCCAGAAGCACTGTAAACTACTCAATCTTCAGAGGTAAGTGGGAATTTGAGTTGCTGGAAGACATTGAAGAAAATGAACCTGATAAATGTGCAATCCAGTTTAATCCTTTGAATGATTCCGCAAAATTAATTTTAGCATTTAAGTCCGTTAAAGATCGTGTTGAATTTATGAACTCAATCTATGCAAATGAAGAAATGAAACAAGTTGGCGGTGGAATGAGCTTAGAAAAACTCGCTAACTCAAAAATATTAAAAACCACAGGCGGTTTGCTAGGTCTAGGATTAGCCGGCTATGGATTTTACAAACTCTTCAAAAGAAAAGAAGATGATGTTTATTTCTATCTTAATTTGGTTGCAATGTTAAGTACATCTTCAGCGTGAGTTGTTACATCAACATCACGCATCACTTCTGCAATTTTTCCTTCTTTATCAACAATAAAAGTTATTCTTGAATCTATACCTAAATTATTCAAAACCCCGTATGCCTTACTAACTTCTTTTGATTCATCAGAGAGAAGGGGAAAGTTAAGATTGTGGTCAGCTACGAATTCTTTCAAAGTTTCTTTTGAATCAACACTGATTCCAAAAATTACTATTCCGTTTTCTTTGAATTTATCCAGATTATCTCTTACTCCGCAAGCCTGTTTGGTGCAGCCGGGTGTATTTGCTTTGGGATAGAAATAAACAACTACCGGATGTTTCGATTGATATTCTGATAAAGTATAGTTGTTTCCGAATGCATCCTGTAAAGTAAAATCGGGCGCATAACTTCCGGGTGCAATATTATCAGCATTACCACCACAAGATTGTAAAATCAACATTAGGAATATAAAAATTGATACTACCGTCAATATTTTTATTTTCATTATCAATCCTCCTTAAAAACTGTTCTGTTAAAAATAAAATCTACATTCTTTAACATTTGTTTGTTCTCAAAAATTTCATTCAGTTCGGCTAAAGATAAATATTTTTTTACATCATCAGATTTTAAAAGCTCATCTTTTAGGTTAAGATTCTTGTCTTCCCAGACTTTCATAGCAGAAGTTTGCACAATTTTGTAAGCATCTTCTCTTGAAAGACCTTTTGTTACTAGCTTTAATAATACTGTTTGTGAGAAAATAAGTCCTCTTGTTAAATTAAGATTTTTAATCATATTATCCGGATAGATTATAAGATTTTTAACAAGCCTAATCATTAAATCCAGCATATAGTCTAATGCAATACAGCTATCGGGAACAATTATTCTTTCAACGGATGAGTGAGAAATATCTCTTTCGTGCCAAAGTGCAACATTTTCCAATCCTGCTATGGCATTGCTTCTTAAAACTCTTGCCAATCCTGTTATCCTTTCGCTGATAATTGGATTTCGTTTATGAGGCATTGCTGAGGAACCTTTTTGTCCTTTTGAAAAGTACTCTTCAGCTTCCAGTACTTCTGTTCTTTGCAGATGACGAATCTCAATAGAAATTTTCTCTAATGTTGCAGCAATAATGGAAAGTGTTGTAAGAAATTCAGCGTGCCTGTCTCTTTGAATTACTTGTGTTGAAACAGGAGCAGGTTTTAAACCCATTTTTTCACAAACATATTTTTCAACAAAAGGAGATAGATGCTCGAAAGTTCCAACTGCACCTGAAATTTGTCCGACACTTATAACGTCGATTGCTTTTTTTATCCTTTCAATATTTCGTTTTGTTTCTTCATACCATAACGCAAATTTTAATCCCATTGAAGTCGGTTCAGCATGGATTCCATGCGAGCGACCGACACAAACTGAATTTTTATGTTCAATAGCTCTTTCCTTTAATACATCTTTAAGATTAAATAATCTTTTTAGTAACAGTTCACCGGCACTCTTCATTTGAAAGGAGAGAGTAGTATCCAGAATATCCGAAGAAGTCATTCCATAGTGGATATGTCTGGATTCAGGACCAACATATTCAGCAACATTAGTAAGGAAAGCAATTACATCGTGTTTGGTTGTTTCTTCAATTTCAAGAATTCTTTTAACATCAAAATTTGCTTTTTGTTTTATCACTTCAACATCTTTAGCTGGAATTTCATTTAACTGAACTCTGGCTTCACAGGCAAGTATCTCAATCTTAAGCCAGGTTTCGAATTTAAATTGATCTTCCCAGATTTTACCCATTTCGGGTAGTGTATATCTTTCAATCATTATTTCTTTTCCAATTTCATTTTTCTGATTATTTCTGAATTATCTCTGATTATCTTAATTGAAATTTCCTGTCCAGCCCTGAATTCCTGAAACACACCAAAAATGGTTTGCTCATTATTGATTCTGAAATTTTCAATTTCAACAATGATATCACCAGCTCTCAGACCGGCTCTGTCTGCAGGAGAATCCTGAATAATTTTTGTAATAATAACACCACGTGTGCTTTTAAGATCATAATATCTGGCAATACCCTGATCAATTGATTGAATACTCATCCCAATTTGAAACTCTCTATCAATTTTACCTTTTTCTTTAAGTTCGGTTACAATTTTCTTTACTTTGTTAATTGGTATAGCAAAACCTAATCCGATATTTCCCTGCACACCACCGGCAGTATAGATAAGTGTATTCATTCCAATTACAGAACCTAAAGAATTTACCAGAGCACCGCCGCTGTTACCTCCGTTAATCGCAGCATCAGTTTGGATCATATTCAAGTAGTAGCGATCGTTAATTGGCTCAAGATTCATTCCTGTTGCACTAACTACGCCAACGGTAACTGTGGGTTTATCATTTAACTCAAACAAACCAAATGGATTACCAAGGGCAATCACCCATTCTCCAATAATTACATCGTCAGAATTTCCAAGTTCAACGTAAGGAAAATTATTCCCCTCAATTTTAAGTAAGCATATATCAGAGACAGGATCTGTTCCAATTATTTGAGCTTCATGATGAGTTCCATCAGTCATCGTAACTGTTATTTCACTTGCGTTACCTGCAACGTGATCGTTTGTTACAATGTATCCATCAGGCGATATCAAATATCCGGAACCGAGTCCCTGAACTTTTCTGTTATAAGTTCCGCGGTTTCCAAAAAATTGTCTGAAGAATGGATCATCAAAAAAAGAACTGAATGGATCTCTGAGTTTCTGAATTTCGATTACGTTAATTCCAACTATCGCAGGGCTTACTTTTTGAACAGTCTCTGTGATGATATTTTTTCTGGAATTATTTATTTCATCCTGAATTTGATTAGAAGACTGCTGTTTAACCAATGTAAGTTGCTGCGGGGTAGAAGACTTGAACAAAGAATTATCCGATGAAGCATTTAAAAGAATAAATGCTGATAAAAACAAAACAGAAATTCCAATTATTGTAAGATAGAAAGTTTTTTTCGAAATCATTTTTGATTCTTTTGTTTTTTTAAAAAAATTTCTTTTAATGGCTCTATGTGCTTTATAAAAATAATAATTAAACCTGTTGACGCGAAAAGCAATAATTCACCCACTGACGCTGGTTCAGGATATGCATAGTTATAAGAAAACTTATATGTGATGAACAAAATTAAAAGCGTAAGGATATTTGTAAAAACATTTGCGTATAAAATATCACGTTTAATTGCATAAAGAATGATCCAGCTAATGATCCACATGACCAAAAGATAAGGGAAAATTATTATGCTTCCACCGGCGGCGGTGGCTAATCCTCTGCCTCCTTTGAAAGATATCCATGGATTAAAACAGTGACTAAGTACTGCAAACACTAATGTAATCGCTCCAAAAATGAAAACTCCATCGAACAAAAGAAAACTTAAGAGTACAGGTAATAATCCTTTCAGAAAATCTATTATAAAAACTGTAAATCCAATTTTTTTTGATCCTGTTATTTCAAAAGAGTTCATTGCCCCGACATTCCCTGAACCTGCGTTGGTAATATCTATTCCTTTTTTTCTTTTTAACAAAAGGTAAGCTGTTGGGATTGAACCAGACAAATATCCTAAAACAGCACTGATTAAAAATTGCATCAAACCAATAAATTTTGTTTGAAGAAAAATAATAAAATTATATTTCTTTTATGGAAGGAAATTCGGAGTGATTTAGCCAGATAGCACAATTAATAAGTAACCATTTTTCGGCTTTCGCTTATAATGTTGCCGGATTTATCCTTTAAATTGCTTATGATGAGTTTATATGACTTTGATTTGGATTGTTTTTCTGTAAAAAGAACAACAACACTATCGCCACGTACCACTCCAACTTTATAGATTCTTACAGGAGTGTTATCATCCCGAAAAATCGAGTAATTGTTAACATCAAAAATTCCATCTAAAGACATAGGCTCGCTAAATGTAACCAACACTTTTGAGGTATCGCTTGCTTGCTGAGCAAGTAAGTTAACAGAAATAAAGGCAAATAAAAGAAGTGTAAGTATGATAAAATATTTTTTCATATTTGATAGATTTTAACTGATATCTAAAATCCATCTTTGTGCCATAATAATTTGATAAAATTGATAAAATATTATTTTTTCCCCTCAGAAAATTTCTCAAATAAAGATGGAATAAATATCTGTTACAAAAAAAGACAAAGAAATTTATTAAAGTAATAATAGGTCAATATTGTTGAATCGTTTGGAGGTATTAAAAAAGTTAGAAGCGCCGGTCGGATTCTGCGAAACATCCAATGGAAAACCAGCGAAAAATGGATTTGCTTAAGAAATGGAAATAAGATAAATGCTATTACTTGAGGCGCCGGTCGGATTCGAACCGACGAATAAAGGTTTTGCAGACCTTCCCCTTAAG
>FWPV01007378.1_pt1 | contig 12059 bp, 8 predicted proteins | sample 2228371 | NCBI WGS metagenome assembly FWPV01 (sample SAMEA103939776, study PRJEB20133) | metagenome | reverse complement strand
ACGGGGATCCTCTGCGGGCAGTTCACGGTGGTCACCGCCGGCTCCTATGGTTTCATGCCCTGCTATGTGGACGACCTCAACACGCCGTTGGATGAGGGGATCCGCCCTGGCGACCTCGTGTCTTTTACGATCAACGGTTTGAGCGCCGGCCAGTTCCCCGTGCCCACCGATGTGAACAACGGCGACGCCTTCGAGGTCGATCTCGCGGCGACGACGCCTACGCCGACGCCCACGCCGACCCCGCCGTTCGTCATCCCCGAGCCGTTGACGATCACGATGGTGGGGCTGGGGCTGGCCGGGCTGGCCGGTTATGTCCGTCGGCAGCGCCGCCAAAGACGGGACTCGTAGGGGAACATCTATGCCCGATCGACCCAATGTGCTGATCTTAGCCGTCGATACCTTGCGCGCCAATCACCTGGGGTGCTACGGCTACGGACGTCCCACCAGCCCTCACATCGACGCCCTGGCCAGCGAGGGGGTCCTGGCGGAGGCGGTCTTCGGCCCGGCGATCCCCACCTTCCCCTCCTTCACAACGTTCTACACGGGCCAACATCCGCTCACGCATGGGATCCTTGCCCACGGTGGGCCTGCGCAACTGGCGCGCGAGGCGCCCCACCTGACGCCGATCTTCCTGGAGGCCGGCTACACGACCTGCGCCGTGGACAACCTCATGCGCGAACGGTTGTGGTTCGGCCGCGGCTATGAGTTCTACATCGACCCTGGCATGCGACGCACGCTGTCGCTGACGGTCACCTGCGAGGAACTCAACGCGCGCGCGATCGAATGGCTGCGCCATCATCGGGACGAGCCATTCTTCTTGTTCATTCACTACTGGGATCCTCACACCCCTTATTTGCCGCCAGCGCGCTACGTGCCCCTCTTCTATGACGGCGGCCAGCCCACGGACCCGAACAACCATTCCCTGGACGGCATGTGGCTACATCCCAATGGGATGATCGCCCGCGATAGCTGGTTGCGCACGCCCCAGGGGTTGATCACCGACGCCAGCTACGTGGCCGCCCTCTACGACGCCGAGATCCGTTATCTCGACGATGGCATCGGCCAGATCCTGCACGCCCTGGACGAGCTGCGCCTGGCCGAGAACACGCTCGTGCTCCTCATGGCCGATCACGGCGAGAGCATGACCGAACACGGCATCTATTTTGACCACTTCGGCCTGTACGACTGCACGATTCGCGTGCCGTTCCTGGCGCGCTGGCCGGGGCGCCTGCCCGCAGGGGCGCGCCTGTCGCAAATGTTCCAGATCGACGACCTGGCGCCGACGATCCTCGAGGCAGCCGGGCTGCCCGTGCCCGAAGCGATGGAGGGGGAGAGCTTCTGGCCCCTGTTGACCGGCGAAGCTACGGGCGGCGGCCGCGAACGCGTCGTCAGCGTCGAGGCGACCTGGCAGGCCAAATGGAGCCTGCGCACGACCCGCTACAAATTCATCCTCGATCGCGAAGCTGCCGCCGACGACGCGCCGCGGCATGAGTTGTACGACCTGGCGGCCGATCCAGACGAGACGGTCAACCTGGTGGAGACCCAACCTGGCCTGGCGGCCGAGATGGAGGCGGAGCTGGAGGCGTGGATCGCGCGCCGGCTGCACGAACTGGGCAAAGCGGAGGATCCGCTGATCGCCGAGGGGGCAGTCCTCAAGTCGACGTGGATGCTGCACGGCGGCTGGGCTGGCTGAGCATGACGGCTCGCGAAGCGCCAGGGCAGGGGGTGTCCATCGCAAACGGGAGCCAGGCCTCCAGAAGCCCTTAGCTCTGGATTGTGGGGCGCAGCGCAGCGCAATCCGCAGGCTTGCGGTACGGCCGCATTGGGTGCGCCAAAGCGCGCGATCGTATCACTTACCTCTGGATTGTGGGGCGCGGTGCAGCGCAATCCGGAGGATTGCGGTACGGCCGCACATACAGCATGGCGAATGAGCAGTCAGGAGCGCCGTCTCTTCCAAAAAACTGAAATACACCTGGTTGCAGGCCCTAGAAACTGAAACGCGCCTGGATTGGGAGGGAATGTTGACCGAACCGGACAAGAGCGCGCTCGTGCGTGACTACCTGCAGGCGTTAGAAGCGCGCGACCTGGAACGTTGCCTGGGGTTCTTTACCGACGACGCTGTGATCCACTTCGCCTTCGGCGTCTACCAGGGGCCGCAGGCGATCCGCGATTGGCACCAGGAACGCTTCAACGCCGATCTGCATGTCGTCAAACTGGACAAACTGGCAAGCCGCGAACAGGAGGCCACGTTCGAGGTCGTGATCACTTCGCAGCGCCTCAAAGCGTGGCGCATCAACACCCTGCGCGGCAAGGGGAAGCTCGTCTTCGCCGGCGACAAGATCCGGGAAGCGCGCTATTCCCTGGCGGGCGCCAATCCTCTGGAGGGATGGCAATGATCCTATGCGCGTCCTGCTGACGGGAGCGACAGGCCTGCTGGGATGGACGCTCCTGCAGAAGATGCCGACGACATGGCAGGTCTACGTTGCGCTACACTCCAATCATCCGCTCCCCCGGCGCTTCCCGCACGTGCATGAGGTCCTGATGGACCTGGCCGTCCCCGCGCAGGTGCGCGCGGCGACAGCGACCGCCCGGCCAGACGTGGTCATTCATACGGCCTCGATCGGCGACCTCGACGCCAACGAGCGGGAACAGGCGGAGGCCTGGCAGGTCAACGTCGAGGGCACGCGCGCGCTGTGCGAGGCGGCCTGTCCCTATGATCCCTACGTGATCTTCTGTTCGACGATTTACATTTTCGACGGCGCTTCTCCCCCTTACGCCGAGACGGCGTCCCCCGCGCCCATCAATTTTTACGGTAGGTGCAAGCTGGCGGCTGAGGAGATCGTGCGCCAGACCGCCTCTCGTCTATTGGTGTTGCGCCCCAATACGACGTACGGCTGGCATCTGCCCGGCCAACGACGCAACTGGGCGACCTGGCTGTTGAACAGATTGAACCATCAGCAGCCCGTCGAGGTCGTCGACGACGTCTTCAACAACTACGTGTGGGTCGGCGACGTAGCCGATGTCATCCTGGCGGGGATCGCCCGCGAGGCGACGGGGGTCGTTCACGTCGGCGGGCCGCAATCGTTGAGCCGGTACGCGTTCTCCCTCGAGATCGCCGACGCTTTCGGCTACCCACGTCGGCTGATCACGCCCGCGTCGAGCAGCCGCTTCCCCACCCTCGCGCCCCGCCCGCGCGACACGACCTGCTCGACGACCAGGATGCGAGAAGAGTTGGGCGTCCATCCGCTCGATGTGCGGCAGGGATTGGACCTGATGCGCAGACAAGAGGCCGCCCGCCAGGCCCGCGGCAGTGCATACCATGAGTGGATCTTTGCATAGGCTGCTGACGCTCTCGCTCACGCGCCGACGCCTGCTGCGCTCGCTGCTGGCGGGAAGCCTGGGCGCGCTCTGGCCCCACGCCACCCGCGCCGCCGCGTATCGCGTGGGGGTGGGCAAGAGCAACGACCCCTACACCGCGGCCTGGCGCGCCCTCATCGCCAGCGGCGAATGGCCGGGCGCGGCGTTGGCCGGGCGCACGGTGCTCATCAAGCCGAACCTGGTGATGAAGCGGGCGCCGCAGAGCGGCATCGTGACCGACCCTCAGGTGGTGCGGGCGGTCGTCGACCTGGCGCTGGCAGCGGGCGCGGCGCGCGTCCTGATCGTCGAGGGCGCAGTCGGCGGAGAGAACTTCGCAGCGTGCGGCTACGGCTTCTTCGCCGACTACGACGCAAATGGGCGCGTCGCCCTCGTCAACCTGGACGAGCAACCCCATCTGCTCGTCGACGTCCCCGACGGCCTGGCCTATCGCCAGCTCCACTTGCCAGCGCTGCTCATGGCCGAAGGGGTCTTCCGCATCAGCATCGGCAAGCTGAAGACGCACATGGAGTCGCTGGTCTCCCTGTCGCTGAAGAACCTCTTCGGCCTGCCGCCCCAGGCGCTGTATATGAACTCGACTCTGCCAGCCCGCTTCGCCATGCACGATCGCGGCCTGCACCAGACGATCCTGGACCTCAACCTGGCGTGGCCGATCGACTTCGCGCTGGTTGACGGGGTGTGGGGGTTAGAGGGCAATGGCCCCCTGCAGGGGACGCCCGTGCGCATGGACCTGGTAATCGCCGGGCGCAACGCGCTGGCCGTGGATCGCGTGTGCCTTCAAATCATGGGGATCGGCCAAAACGCTGTACAGCATCTCACCTACGCAGCTCGGCGTGGGCTGGGGCCAGCAGACCTCGCCGCGATCACGATCGCTGGCGACCCCTTCACGCCGCGATCTTTTGCCCTGCCGATCGTCCCTCCCACCATTGACGTCGTGCAGGCGACTCCCACCTCGTTCGCGCCCGCGCTGGGCCAGACGACGACGATCGCCTATTCCGTCGACCGCGCTTGCCAGACGCTCGTCGAGATCGTGCGCGTTTCCGAGACCTCTCCCCAGGTGACGCGGGTCCGTCTCCTGCGCGACTGGAGCGACCAGCCAGCCGGCTCCGACGCCCTGCCGTGGGACGGACGCGACGACGCTGGCCAGATCGTCCCGGCTGGCGACTACGCGGTCAACGTGCACGCCACGGGCGGCGAGACGGCCAACAATCACGGCCGCGCCACCGGCTGGGTGCGCGTGCGCGGCGGGACAGTGCGCCTGCCGCTGATGAACAGGTAGCCTGTCCCAGGAGGAAAACCGTTGCATCCTTTCAATGTTATAAAGCTGTGCGCTGGCGGGATGATCATCCTGGCGGCGCTCGTCGGTTGTCGAGGGCGCGCGCCGTCCCCTCCCTCCCCAACGCCTCCCGTTGTCGTCGTCTCTCCTGCGGCCGGCCTGCAAAGCGCGGCGCCCGCGGCGGCAGCGCCTGTCGCCGCGACGCGCCCAGGCGAAGGGGCCTGCGCTGTGGCCAGTATCCGCTATTTTGGTCTGGCTGGCGAGAACGACTGGTCGCCGGACGGCAACCTGCTCGTCTTCCAGCGTCGCGACGACGATGGCATCTACCAACTGTACACCGCTCGCCCGGATGGCGCCGAAGAGAAGTGCATCTCCTGCGCCGAGGTCCCGGGCGGCCCAACGCGCGATCGCCACAAAGGGTTCCCGGCCTGGCATCCCAGCGGCCGTTACATCGTCGCCCAGGTCGAGATGGCGCGCCATGTCCCCCTCAAGCGGCTGACGGAACCTGGGCGCGGCGCCTGGAACAACCTGTGGGTGGTCACCCCCGACGGACAACAGTGGTTCCAGTTGACCGACTATCCGTCGCTGGCGCCGACGGGAGTGTTGGGGCCGCGCTTCTCGCACGACGGCAAACGGCTCTTTTGGGCCGAGAAGATCGGCAACGCCACCAAGGAAGCTCCTTTCGGGCAGTGGCAACTGGATATCGCCGAGTTCGTCGCAGAGGGAGGCGTCCCCCGTCTGCAGAATGTGCAGAGCTTCCGCCCGGGCAACGGCCTCTTCTACGAGGCGCACGGCTTCACGGCCGACGATCGCCAGGTGCTGTTCTCGGCGGATGTCGGCCTGCCCACGCCGTTCGCCCTCGACGTCTTCGTCTACGACCTGGCCAGCGGCGAGCTGCGCAACCTGACCAATTCACCCGATCAATGGGACGAACACGCGGCCAGCTCGCCGTCGGGACGCAAGATCGCCTTCATGTCGAGCCGCCCTTACCCCAGCTTCGACCCGGCCCGCTTCAGTGTGACGAACCTCAGCGTCCTGCAGACCGAAGAGTTCTTGATGGACCCCGATGGGTCGAACTGGCAGCAGCTCACGTATTTCAACCAGCCGGGCTACCCGGAGTCGACCGACGAGCACAGCGTGGCCGCGGTGGCCAGTTGGAGCCCCGACGGCGCCTCCCTGGCGGTGGCTCAGTTCCTGGTCGGCCCGAGCTATGACTCTCGCGAGGCACGCCGGCTATGGATCATCCAATTCCAGGGACGATGCGGCTGATGACGCCATCGCTATGAATCGAGATCGATCCTTCGCTCCTCCCTTTGCAAGCCACGTTGAGGAAACGACGACGGCAGGCGCATCCGCGCTGACCATCGTTACGCAGGCGTTGCCGCTGTCCACCCGTCTCGTCTATGGCCTGGGCGAGGCCAGCAACTCGATCAAGTCATTCACCTTCGGCCTCTTCCTGCTCTTCTTCTACACATCGGTGCTGGGGCTGCCAGGGACGCTGGTCGGCCTGGCCACCTCGCTGGGGCTGGTCTGGGACGCCGTGATCGATCCCCTGATCGGCCATGCCTCCGATCGCCTACCTCTGCCCGGGGGCCGTCGCCACGCCTTGATGCTGGCCGGATCGCTGGCGATGGGGCTGGCGTTCTACGCGATCTTCCGGCCGCCGCCGGGATTGGCGCCGGAAGCGCTCTTCGCCTGGCTGATGGGGACGAGTCTGCTGTTGCGCACGGCCAACTCGCTCTTCATGGTGCCCTATCATGCGTTGGGAGCCGAGTTGAGCCGCGACTACCACGAGCGCACGGCCATCACCGGCGCGCGCGCCGGATTCGCCCTGCTGGGGACCCTCGTGGCCGCCGCCCTCTCCTTCGCCGTCTTTTTCCCCAACACAACGCCAGGGGTCGATCCCAAGTTCAACCCCTCCGGGTATGCGACGATGGCGCTGACTTTTGGCCTGGCGATGACGGCGCTCGGCCTGGCGACGACCCTGGGCACGCGCGCCTATCGCTCGCGGGCGCCGGAGGCGCGCGACGACGCTGCGCCCGGCTTCGTCGTGGGCCTGTGGCTGGCGCTGCGCCATCCCCCCTTTCTGACGCTCACCCTCGCAGCATCCCTCTTCTTCCTGGCCAGCGTAGTCAACGCCACCGTCGCGATCCACTACCTGACCTACTATGCCGGGATCACCGACAGCCGCGCCCTGAGCGGTTTCCAGCTTGCGTTCTATGTCGGCGGCCTGGTAGGCGTCGGCCTCTGGGTGCGCGCCGCGCGCCGCATCGACAAACGGCTCGTCGCCTTCATCGCCACCCTCTTCGTCGCGCTGCTGATGGCCGCCGCCTATGGGCTGGTCGGCGCGGGGCGTCCTCTGGGGACCGGCAACCTGACGGCCCTCCTCATCGGCAACACCCTGGCTGGCTTCTGCGCGAGCGCGCTGTGGGCGTTGCCCGCTTCGATGATCGCCGACGTGACCGACCTCGACGCGCTCGCCAGCGGCCAACGACGCGAGGGGGCGTTCTTCGGCATCTATTCCTTCAGCCAGCAGGTGGCGGCCAGCGTCGCCGTCTTCATGAGCGGCTTCCTGGTTGACCGCTTCGCAGGCCTGGCGCCGGGCCAGGTCGCGCAGGCGCCGCAGACCGTCGATCGGCTGGCGATGCTCTTCGGCCTGTTGCCCGCTGCGCTCGTCGTGGTCGCCGCCCTTCTGTTCCTCGGCTATCCCCTGACCCATCAGCGAGTTCGCGAGATTCAGGCGCGGTTGGCGCGCAAGGGGGCGGGAGGCTGTATAATAGAGGCGCATGGTTGAACGGGAGCGGCCTATGAGCTTGCCTTGCCGGCGTCGTATAGTGAGCGTCGTCATCGCGGCCTGGCTGGTCGCCGCGCTGCACGTGGGGGCCGCGCCCGCGGTCACGCCTGCGCTCGCTCAAACGCTTCCTCCAGATCCGCAACCGCTGCCGTCGACAGGCAACTGCGTTCAGGACAACGTCTTCTTCGGCGCCGTCCCGCCGGGGGGCGAGACAGCGCCCGTGCTCGTGTTCGTGCATGGCCTGTCGGGCCTGGCCGAGGACTGGTGGAAAGATAACACGACCGCCGGCCCGAACGATATGTATGCTCACGCTTACAACGCGGGCTATCGCACCGCCTTCGTCAACCTCAATGTGCAGCCGGATACCACGCCGCCGCAATGCACGGTCAAGCGACGCCCGGCCAATGACATGATGGGCAACGGCAAGATCTTGAGCCAACAGCTCGCCTACATCACCGATCATTACGGCGTCGAGCAGGTCGACGTGATCGCCCACTCCAAGGGCGGGATCGACGCGCAGGCGGCTATCGTCTACTGGGGGGCGGCGCCCAGGGTGCGCCGCCTGATCACCCTGGCCACCCCTCATCAGGGGGCGTTGCTGGCGGACCTGGCGTGCACGACGCCCCTGCCGCTCGATTGCGACCAGGCCATGCAAAGCGTGCGTCCGGCGCCGATGGCGCTCTTCCGCGCTGTGACCGACGCCGCAACGGTCGACGACGCGATCGCCTACTACTCCGGCGCGGGCAATTTCTGGAACACGCCGGGCACGATCTATGAATTGACCGGCAGGATCTTGCAGAATCGTCCGGACGGCGGCGACAACGACGGCGCGGTCACCGTCGCCAGCACCGCTCTGGCATACGCTTCGCAGCTCTTCCTCCGCCCCTGGAACCACGCGGAGGTCATGCAAGGGCGCAACGCTTTCGCGTACATCGCCGACGTGTTGGCAGATCGCGCGCACACCGTCTACCTGCCGTTGCTGACGGCGTCGGCGAACGAGGGAGAGGGCGCACAAGGCAGGCTCCCAGCGCAGGAAGCGATGGTCGCCGCCGCAGGCGCCGCAGGATGGATCGTGCGCGATGGCTCTTTGCCCGTCACTGACCTGACCATCCCCATCGAGCCGCAGGCGCCGCAGGATGGATCGTGCGCGATGGCTCTTTGCCCGTCACTGACCTGACCATCCCCATCGAGCCGCGGGCGCGCGCGGTCCATATCATGCTGCTGGCAACGGACGCGGCCATGCGCGCCGCTTTGATCGGCCCGCTGGGCGAGCGCTATGACTTGGCGACAGCGGCCGCGGAGGCGTCTGGCTGGCTCGCTGGCCTGAGCGTGGCCCATCGATCGCTCGTCGCGCCATCCGCCGGGAGATGGCGCGTGCAGCTCACAGGCCCAACGGGCGCGCGCTTTCGCCTGATCGTCGTCGTAGACAGCCCGCTACGCGTCGAGGTAACCGGCTGGCCGGACGGCCCCCTGGCGCCGGCAGAGCCGCTGCGCCTGCGCGTGCGCGTCGCTGAGGCCGCAGGCGCAGCGCTGGAAGGAGGGGTCAACCGACTGATGGCGGCGGGCCAGGTCCTCGCGCAGGCGCGGGGCGACAACGTCCAACTGAACTATCGTTTTCCCGCCGCAGGAATGTACGATCTGTCGGTCCAGGTCGCTGGCGCTGTCGACGGGGTCCCTTACGAGCGCACGTTCCTGCGATCTCTGGCGGTGACAGCGCCCGCGACGCTGGCCGATCCCCCCGCCGCGTTGCGACTATTGTCGCAGCCTTGAGGAGGCTACCGTGTTGTCCATGATCGTCCGATCACGAGGGCGTTCGCTCCTCCTTGTGGCGGCCGTCGCCGTGGGGCTATTCAGCGCCCTGGCAGCCTTCGTCCAGGCGGCGCCCGCGACGTCTCCCGCCGCCGTCGATCCGTTGACCCGCGGCCTGGAGCCGATCATCGTGCGCGGCGACCAGATGCCGGCGCTGATCGGCGCGCCCGTCGCGCAGGTGCGCGTCTATCGCGAGGTCGCTGGCGTCTGGGAGATCATCCCTTCCCAGGTCGATGAGGTGACGGCGGCCGGCGTGTACACGACTACCGAAGATGGCCTGCTCGACGCCAACGACGAGGTGGTCTTCATGGCCGGCGACCTGGGGGACGCGGCGACGACCTCGATCACCGAAGCGCTAACCATCGCCCCTTTCTGGTATCAGATCGCGGTCAGCGACCCGCTCAACCCGGCCCAGCAGGGATGGGCTTACATCGTCCACGATCTGTCGGGGGGCGCGCCGACGACCACGGACTACGTGGATTACGATCCAGGGACCCTGCGCGTCAACGCCGCCAATTACGTGTTGGGATGGGCGACCAACCACCCGGGCGTCGATTATCTGTCCCTCTTCGGCGGACCGGACATCCTCGACCGCACCAAAGTGCGCGTCCGTTTCCACATTGGCCCTATCCAAGGTGCGTTAAATGAAGACTCCGATCTGTTTAACCCGCCGCCGCCGGTTACCCCGCTGATCGATGGCGCGGTGCGCGCGATCCTCCAGCGCGGCTCAGCCACCCTCCTGGCCTACAAATCATTCCTGGAGACGCGAACCCCCATCAGCCTGGCGGGCTTGCCGGCATTGGTCGTCATCGACGAGGTGCGCGTCTCGACCGACCTGGCTGACACGGCCGTCGCTGGCATGTATTACAACGAGAACGCGCCAGCAGGCGTGACGATCGACGGCGTCCCCGACGTTGTGCCGCCCACCCCCTTCACGCAGCCCTGGCGCCAGGTGAGCCTGGCCAGCGGCACGGTCGTCTCGCTGACCATGCTGTTGAGCATGCTGCCGCTGTTCGGCAGCGACGGCCTGCGGGCGCTGTTGGACGTGGGCGGCGAGCCAGCCCATTATTACAAAGACGACAGCACGATCGATCCAAACGATACTGGCGACCAGCGGTCATTTGGCGACTCTGGCGTCGTGGTGACCGCTCCGACGGCGCGATCGTTCACGGTGATCAGCTCGCAGTACATCGTGGCCGGGCAGCCTGGCAATCAGGGGGCAGCCTTCCTGGCCGCGTTCAACAACCCCTTGCTCGTGACCCCCCAACTGCAACGACGAACCTGGCCGCAGGCCGTTTACCTGCCCATCGTCCGGCGTTAGAGGGCTTATGCTGCGTAGACCGATCGTCGGTATTTTGTTGGCGGTCCTGTTCCTGGCCGCAGCGCTCGTGGGATACCAGCGCCTGCAAGCGGGACGCGCGCTCCGCAGCGCGGTTGGCGACCTGCAGACGGCCAAAGTGCAGCGCGGGACGATCGTGGCCACCGTCTTCGCCGTCGGCAACGTCGTCCCCAGCCGCGAAGTCAGCCTGGTTTTCCCCTTGATCGGAACCGTACGGCAGGTCAACGTCCAGGTGGGGGATCAGGTCGCGGCGGGCCAGGTCCTGGCGGCGCTGGAGGCGAGCGACCTGGAGCAGGAGGTCGCCAACGCCCAGCTCAACCTGACCATTCGTGAGGCAGAGCTGGCGCGCCTGACGGCTGGCCCCACGCCCACCGAGCTGGCGGCGGCGCAGACAGCGCTCAAGGCGGCGCAGACGGCGCTGGCCGAACTGCGCGCCGGGCCACGCGCTGAGGATGTGGCGGCGGCGCGCTCGGCGCTGCAGGCGGCGCAGGCGCAGTACAACCTCCTGCAGACACAGCCGAACGCCGAGGCCGTGCGCCAGGCGCAGTTGCAGTTGGAGTACGCCAAGAACAACCTGTGGCATGTCCAGTCCCAACGCGACATGGCATGCGGCATCGAGAGGGCCAAATCGCTGTGCGATTCCTTCGAGGCCGAGGTGGGCAGCGCCAGCGTCCAGGTGCAGATGGCCGAGCTGGCGCTGCAACAGGCGCAGCAGCCCGCCAGCGAGGCGCAATTGCAGAGCGCCCTCTCGCAAGTGCAGGCGGCGCAGGCAGCCCTCGACAAGTTACTCGCCGGCCCTTCCGCGTCGGCGATCGCCGCTGCGGAGGCGGAGGTGGCGCGAGCGCAGGCCGCCCTGGACGCGCTGACGGGCGGCGCGCGCTCCGAGGAGATCGCGATCGCTGAGGCGCGCTTGCAACAGGCGCGCCTGTTGTACGAGCAGGCGCAACGTCGCCTGGCCGACGCGACCCTGGTCGCGCCCTACGCCGGCGTCATCGCCAGCGTAGGCTATCGCGTGGGCGATCTCGTCCGCCCGGAGATGCCAGGCATCGTCCTGGCGGACCTCTCGGAGCTGCAGATCAAGGTGAACGTTGCGGAGGTGGACATCGATCAGGTGCGTGTGGGCCAGGAGGCGGAGGTCCTCCTCGACGCCTTGCCCGAACGCCCCCTCAAGGGACAGGTGGCGGCCATCGCCCCTGCGGCTCGCTCGGAGCAGGGGGTCGTCAACTATCCGCTCACCATTACGCTGCGCGATGGGATCGAAGGGATCAAGCCTGGGATGACGGGCAATGTGCGCATCACGGTGGGCCGGCGCGACAACGTCCTCTACGTGCCCAATCGGGCGATCCGCCGCTCCGGCGGTCAGCGCGTGGTGGCGGTGGTGCGCGATGGCCAGATCGTCGAAACGCCCGTGCGCATCGGCCTTAACAACGACACAGTGACCGAGATCGTCGAAGGGGTTCGCGCGG
>FWPV01013783.1_pt1 | contig 12062 bp, 6 predicted proteins | sample 2228371 | NCBI WGS metagenome assembly FWPV01 (sample SAMEA103939776, study PRJEB20133) | metagenome | reverse complement strand
ACTTGTTGACCAGGAGGACGACGCTCTTCATCTCGTCGACGATCATCCCGGCCACGTGAGCGTCCTGGGCGGTGATGCCCTCGCTGCCGTCGAGGACGAGCAGGGCCACGTCGCAGCGCTGAAGGGCGCGCAGGGCGCGCAGCACGGAGTAGCGCTCCACCCCCGGCTCGATGTGGCCGCGGCGGCGGATGCCGGCGGTGTCGATCAGGGTGAGGGGGATGCCTCGGTAGACAAGCTGGGTGTCGATGGCATCCCGCGTCGTGCCCGGGATGGGCGAGACAATGGCCCGCTCCTCGCCCAGCAGACGGTTGAGGAGGCTCGATTTGCCGACATTGGGCCGGCCGACGATCGCCACGCGCACGGCGCTTTCGACCGATTCGGCGCTCTCCGTTGGGCCGAAGCTCTCCACCACGCGGTCGAGAAGATCGCCGATGCCGATGCCGTGCAGCGCCGAGATCACCAGCGGCTCCCCCATGCCCAGGCTGTAGAACTCCACCGCCTGGGCGCGGCGAGCCTCGCCCTCGCACTTGTTGACCACCAGCAGCACGCGGGCGGGCGCGCCAGTGAGACGGCTGCGCTGCCGGCGCAGGATGTCGGCCACGTCGTGGTCGGCCGGCGTGGGGCCGCTCTCGCCGTCCACCAGGAACAGCACGACGTCCGCCTCGGCCGCTGCCACCTCGGCCTGGCTTCGAATCTGCTCGACGTACGCCGCCGAATCGAGCGAGAGGGGCATGCCGCCGCCAGACCGGGTGGGGTCGATGCCGCCGGTGTCGACGATGTCGAAGAGGCGGCCGCGCCACTCGGTTTCGGCGACCAGCCGGTCGCGCGTCGTCCCCGGCGTCTCGGCCACCACCGCCAGCCGCTCGCCGGCCAGGCGGTTGAACAGGGTCGACTTGCCGACGTTGGGGCGGCCCACGATGGCCACCATCGGTTTGACCATCGCCAGTCCTAGCGCGTCGGGGTGGGCGTGCGAGGGGAGGTGGTGATCACGACCTCGATCGTCGACGGCAGCACGGCGCGCGCCACCACGCCGCTGGGGATCACGACCACCTGCGGCGTGACCTGATGCGTCCCCACGCCCAGGTCGAGCAGGTCGACCACGACGCGCACGTCCTCGGGAGCCAACGCCTCCAACACGGGCAGCGGCCCGGTGAGGATCACGTTGACGCTGTCCGGGGAGGCCTGGGCGAACAGGCCGGGGCCGAGGCCCTGAATCTCGAGAGTGCGCGTCACGGTGAGCGAGGTCTCGATGGCGGCGATGCCCACCTGGACGAGCACCGTCTGCTCGCCCACGGGCGTGATGCCTTCCGGCAGGTCGAGGGCAAGGCGGCGCTCGATGGTGCTGCTGGCTCCCGTCAGCACCAGGGGCACGGTCTCGACGAAGCCGGGCAGCACCGAGACGGCCTCGGGGTCCGAGGAGTAGACGGTGACCACCGGCGGGGAGACGCTGATGCTGGTCACCCAATACCCGGCGGCCACCTGGCCTTCGATGACCACCTTGACGGCCACGTCGCGGTAGCCGCCGAGCTGCTGAATCTGGACCTGCACCCTGGCCGTCGCCGGCTCTGCCCGGACCCCGGCGACCGTCTGGCCGTCGGGATCGACCGGGAGGAGCGGCACGGTGTCGACCAGATCGGCGCGCAGTCCGGTCAGGTTGACCTCGGCCAGCACCTGCGCCACGCGCGCCACCAAGGACGAAGGTCCAACCACCGTGACCTGAGTCGGAGTGACCTCCGGCGTCTGGGCGCGGTACCCGACGGCGGGCGTGCCGAGAGCGCGGACGCGCACGGGCACACTGCGCCTGCCGAGTGCTTCCAGGGTTACGGTCAGGGAGGCGGGCTCGAGGGCCACCACGCGCGCCGGGCGCAGGTCGACGCGGGCATCGAGGGGCACTTGGTGGGTTCCAGCGGTCAGGCCGCTCAGGTCGGCGACGAGGTGGATGTGATCGAGGGTGAGCTGAGCCCACACCGAGCGCGGGGCGCGCAGCGTGACCTGCGCCGTCGCCGGCGGGCTGCCCACAATCGTCAGGTCCTGCGCCAGACCTTGGATCTGGATGGGGACCGGAGAGGGAAAGACCCCTTCCTCCGTGGGGTCGGCGGCGCTGACCGCCGAGACCCACACGAGCAGCGACATGACGAAGGCCAGGAGGAGGGAGCCGAGGTTGTTCTTCAGCCAGCGCAGCATGGCGTGCTTCCTCAACCGCGCCGCCGCTGGACGCGCCAGACGTTGGCCAGGAGGCTCTCGAGCCAGGTGGGCAGGTGGCGAGCCGGGGAGGGGCGATAGAACGCGGTCAGGATGTTGCGCAGGCGGGCCAGGTCGAGGCGGCGGATCATGCGGCCGTTGTGGGTGACGGAGATGGTTCCCGTCTCCTCGGACACGACGATCGAGACGGCGTCGCTGACCTCGCTGATGCCGAGGGCGGCCCGGTGGCGCAGGCCCATTTGGCGCTCGGGGGAGCGCGAGACGGCGCCGCCGGAGGACAGCGGCAAGACGCAGGCGGCGGCTGCGACGCGGTCGCGGCGCACGATGACCGCGCCGTCGTGGAGCGGCGTGTTGAGGTAGAAGATCTGCAGCAGGAGTTCCGGGGTGAGCAGCGCATCGAGGCGGACGCCGGTCTCGATGTACTCCTCGAGCCGCGTCTCGCGTTCGATGACGATCAGTGCGCCGTAGTGGTGATCAGCCAGGCGCTGGCTGGCGGTGCAGATGGCGGCGATGGTGCGCTCGATCTGGGAGGTGCCCTGGGCGGGGGCGAGCCAGCTGCCGGCGCGGCCAAGCCGCTCCAGGGCGCGGCGGATCTCCGGGGCGAAGATGACGGGGATGGCCACCAGGAGCGTGGGCAGGGTGGTGCGCAGAAGCCACGAGAAGGCCGGCAGGGGAAGCAGGCTGGTGAGCAGGGCGATGACAAGGATGAGCAGGATCATGCCGCGCAGGAGGACCGCCGCCTGTGTTCCTCGCACCAGGTTGAGCAGGAAGAAGAAGACGGCCGTGACCAGGAGCAGGTCCAGAAGGTTGACCCAGTCCAGCCGCTGGAAGAGGAAGGAGATTTCGCTGATGAGGTTGCTCACGCAGAACCCGGTGAGGGGAACGCCCCTCAAGCGCTGGCCTGCAGGTTTTGCAGGAGTTCCTGATAGCCCTCGAGATCGGGCGGGTTGAGCTCGATGATCGTCTGAATGGTGCGGATGGCGTCCTGGACGCGGCCGGCGTCGAGCTGGATTTCGCCCAGGGCGTCGTACTGCGCGATGGCATCGGCGATGCGGCCGGCGGCGCGGTAGGCCTCCGCCAGGCGGGCGTGCAGGGCTTGTTTGCCCGGGTGTTCGCGGGCCAGTTCCTCGAGCTTGCTCAGTGCGTCTGCGCTGCGGCCGGACTGCACCAGGAGTTCGAGGTAGGAGTCGAGTTCCTTGGCGGCCTGCTCTTCCTGTCCGAGGCGCAGGTTGAGGTCGATGACGTGGCTGCGGGCCTTATCGTCGGTGGGGTCGATGGAGCGGATCTGTTCGAACACCCGCAGGGCGCGGCGCCAATCCAGGCGCGACAGGTCGATGTCGGCCATCTCGTGGAGGATCTTGAGCGACAGGGCGCGGTCGACGGTGGAGCGCTGGGCCAGGCGCAGGGCATCGGCGAGGGTCTTGCGCGCCATGTCGATGTCGGCCATCTGGCGGTACAGGTCCGCCAGCTGGAGGTACTGGGTCAGGGCCTCGTCGGCGCGGTCTTGTTGGGCGAGGAGTTCGATGAGGCGAGCGCGCGCGTTCAGGTCAATGGGGGAGAGGGTGAGGATGCGGGAGTAGATGTCGCTGGCCTGGGCGATCTCGCCTCGGACGCGGTAGGTTTCCGCCACGGCGGCCAGTTTGTTCAGCCCGGCCTCCAGCCGATCGGTGGCGATCAGGATTTCGGCGATCTGGACGTGCAGGGGCAGGTAGGTGGGGGCGTACTGGAGGGCGAGCATCGCCTCTTCCATGGCCGCCACGGTGTGCTTGCCGGCCAGGAGCTCCTCGATCCTGCTCAAGGACTGGATGACGCGAGCGGTTCCGGGGACGGCCAGCATCTCGGCGATGGGGACCACCTGGCCGCCCGGCTTCTGAGTCTCGAGGCGCTCGCGCGCTTGGCGCAGGCGCGACATCCAGCCCGGCCCGCTGAGGAAGTTGAGGGTGTTGTCCACGATGCGGCCCAACGTCTCGGGATCCCCTTCGGTCTGGGAGGTGAGGATGGTGTCGTACAGTTGGGCGAGCTGGGCAGACTGGCTGCCGTCCACCGAGAGGCTGTCGGCGATGCGCAGGGCCTGAAGCAAGAAGCGAGCCGCCTCGGGGAGGTCGCCCTGGTCCTTGGCCAGTCGGCCGAGGGCCAGGTTGGCGCCCAGGCCGAGGTCGGGATGGCCGGCGGCGAGGGCCAGGTGCTTGCGAGCGCCTTCGAAGTCCTTCAGGTCGCGCTTGAGCAGGCCGAGGTTGTAGTGAGCGGCGGGGTGGTCGAGGCCGTCGTCGATGGCGCGCTGGAGCTCCTTCGCCGCCTGAGGCTTGAGGCCGCGTGTCTGCAGGTCGATGGCCTGGCCGAGGTAGAGGTACATGCGGGGGCGGCCGGACGGCGCTTCGCTCTTGCCGCGCGTGATGGCCGACACCGAGCGCCCCTTGCCCCCGGGCTGTGCCTCTGGGGACGGTTCCTCGAAGAGCAGCCCGGCCAGGATCGTGAGGGCCTGTTTCTGGGCGTAGACTTCGGGGTCGGTTTCTTCGGCCTCGGCGACCTCGCCGCTGGGCTTCTTTTCCGAGCGCATGAACTCCTGGACGCGCGCCATGCGCAGGGGCCCGGTGGCGCCGCGGGGCCGGGTGGGGGTTGGCAGGGGGCGGCCCTGGCGCAGCAGGGTGAGCGCGCTGCTGGCTTCTGGGTCACCGGGGACGAGGACCAGGGCGCGCTGGGCCGATTCGATGGCTCGGTCGACCTTGCCGGCCTGCTGCAGGATGGCGGCGACGGCCAGGTATTCCTTGAGGGCGTCTTTCGGTCGGCCGAGGCGCTCGTAGGTGAGGGCCAGGCGCGAGCGGGCGGCCAGGTTGTTGGGGGCCAGGCGCGCGATGTGAGTCCAGTTCTCGAGGGCCTTCTCCGCGTCGCGGCGGCGGACGTAGAGCTCGGCTGCGACCTCGTGCTGTTCGATGGCCTCCTTGATCTGGCCGAGGCGCTCGAAGATCTCCGCGCACTTTTCGACGGGCAGGGGGTCGTTGGGGGAGGCCTTGGCGGCGCGGTGGTAGGCGGCCAGGGCCTCCTTGAGCTGGCCCGTTTCGAGCAGGGCCAGGCCGAGGCTGGTGAGGGCCGTGGGATTGTCGGGAAATTCCGCCAGCGCTTTCCGGTAGTACTCGAGCGCTCGGTCCCACTGAAGATCCCAGGCAGCCGAATGGCCCAAACGGAGCGATTCCTCGAATAGATCTTGACGACCGGTCATCCTTGGCTCGACTGCATCTGGGATGGCGAACCGAGTATAGCATAACTCGCCGTGCCGGGCGGCGCGCGGGGTCGGATGGACTGCGGGGGCCGAGGGGCGGCCGGGCGATCAGTCGACCGGAGCCATGTCGGACCAGTTCGGCCCGGCCTTGGCGTCGGTCTTCAGTGGGACGCGCAGGCGGAAGGCGTCCTGCATGACCTCCCGTGCCCGCCGCGCCGTAGCGGCCAGCTCGGACCGCGGGCATTCCAAGACCAGTTCGTCGTGGACCTGCAGGAGCATGCGGGCGTGGAGGCCGGCCTGGTGCAGGGCGTCCGGCAGACGCAGCATGGCGATCTTGGTGATGTCGGCAGCCGTGCCCTGGATGGGGGCGTTGATGGCCTCGCGCTCGGCGCGAGCGCGGGCGGTCTCGGGGATCGGCAGTGCGCCGCGCACGAGCTCGGGGAAGTAGCGGCGGCGTCCGAGGAGAGTCTCGACGTAGCCGCGCTCGGCGGCGAGTTGGCGCGTCTGGTCGAGGTAGCGGCGGACGCCGGGGAAGCGCTGGAAGTAGGCCTGGACGAAGCGTTCGGCTTCTGCCAGCGTGAGGTCGGTGGAGCGGGACAGGCCGTAGGGGCTCATGCCGTAGATCAGGCCGAAGTTGATGGCCTTGGCGTGGCGGCGCAGCTCCGGGGTGACCGCCTCGAGCGGCACGCCGTAGATGGCGGAGGCGGTGGCGGCGTGGATGTCCTGGTCTTCCAGGAAGGCTTGGATCATGGCCTGGTCTTCGGCCATGTGCGCCACGATGCGGAGCTCGATCTGCGAGTAGTCGACGCTGAGCAGGAGGTGATCGGGCGCGGCGATGAAAGCGCGGCGGATCTGCTGGCCGAGCTCGGTGCGCACGGGGATGTTCTGCAGGTTCGGGTCGGAGGAGGCGAGGCGGCCGGTGACAGTGCCGGTTTGGTTGTAGGAGGTGTGGACACGGCCGGTCTCGGGGTTGACCTGCTGCGGCAGGGCATCGGTGTAGGTGGACTTGAGCTTGGCGATCTCGCGGTGTTCGAGGATCATGTCGACGACGGGATGCGTGTGGCGCAGGTCCTCGAGGACCGAGGCCGCGGTCGAGTAGTGGCCGGAGGCGGTGCGCCGGCCGCGGTCGGGCGGCGTGAGGCCGAGGTCCTCGAACAGGGCCTTGGCCAGCTGCTGAGTCGAGTTGAGGTTGAAGCGATGGCCCACCTGGTCGAAGATCTGGGCCTCGAGCTGCTGCAGGCGCTCGGCCAGAGCGCGCGACATGCCGGTTAGGAACTCTGTGTCGAGCGAGACGCCGGCGATCTCCATCTCGGCCAGCACGCGCACCAGGGGCATCTCGAGGGTGTGGAAGAGCTCGAGCTGGTTCTTCTGCCGGAGTTCCTGCTCGAGCGGGGGCATCAGGCGCAGGCAGACCTCGGCGTCGGCTGCAGCGTAGGCGGCGACCTGAGCGACGGGCACGTCGGCCATCGAGCGCTGGCCCCGCCCGCTGCCGATCAGGCTCGAGATCTCCGTCATCTCGAGGCCCAGGCGCGCCCAGGCGAGGTTCTTCAGGCCGAGGTTGCGCGACGCCGGGTCGATCAGCCATTCGGCAATCATGGTATCGAAGGTGAGCGGGGCCACGTCGAGGCCGTGGCGTTTGAGGACGGTGTAGTCGTACTTGAGGTTGTGCCCGATCTTGGGGATGGTGGGATCGGTGAGGGGGGAGCGCAGCGCCTCGAGCGCGACCTCCAGCGCCAGCTGAGGGCTCCCGGCCACGACCGGATCATGGCCGACGGGCAAGTAGTAGCCCTCGCCCTCGCTCACCGCCAGTGACAGGCCAACCAGCCGCGCCCGGATGGGATCGGTGCTGGTCGTCTCGACGTCGAGGGCGATGTGCTGTGCTCGGCGCAGGCGGCTGGCAAGGGCCTCGAGTCCATCGACCGTGTTGACGACGAGGGCGCGCGTCGGGCCGGCGGCCACCTCGACCTGGCCGGCGGGGAACAGGTGCAGTTGGCGGCGGGGAACGGCCTCGGCCTCGGGCAGGCGGCCGAGCAGGGAGCGGAACTCGAGTTCGCGGAAGAGGTCGGCGACGCGCTGCCGGTCGTAGGCATGCACGCGGCAGGAATCCAGGTCGAACTCGATGGGCAGGTCGGTGACGATGGTGGCCAGGCGTCGGCTCAGCTCGGCCTGGGGGCGGCCGGCCTCGAGCAGGCGGCGCGTTCGTTCGGGCAGCTCATCGAGGTGGCGGTAGATTCCGTCCAGGTTCTTGTACCTGCGCAGCAGGTCGAGGGCCGTCTTCTCGCCGATGCCGCGCACGCCGGGGATGTTGTCGCTGCTGTCGCCGACGAGGGCCTTGTAGTCGACGATCTGCGCCGGCTGAAGGCCGAGCCTCTCGACGACCTCGGCCGTCCCGTAGTCGACGGAATCGGCCAAACGCTGACCGGCCAGCCGGACGCGGATGCCGTCGCCGACCAGCTGCAGCAGGTCCCGATCCCCGGTGAGGATCAGGACGTCAACCCCCTGCTGCGCCGCTTTGCGGGCGACGGTCCCCAAGACGTCATCGGCTTCGTAGCCTTCGGCCTCGAGGATGGGGATCTCGAAGGCCTCGACGACCTGACGGATGCGCCCGAGCTGCAAGTGCAGGTCATCGGGCATCTTGTCGCGCGTGGCCTTGTACTCGGGGTAGAGATCGTCGCGGAAGGTGCGGCCGGTGTCGAAGGAGATGGCGAGATACTCGGGCGCTTCCTGTTCGAGCAGGCGGAACAGGACGGAGGTGAACCCATAGGTGCCGGCTGTCGGCTCGCCGGACTTGGTGATCCAGCGCGATCCATCGCCGGCGCGCGTCAGGGCGAAGTAGGTGCGGTAGGCCAAGGCGTGGCCGTCGATCAACACCAGGCGTGGCTTGACATCCATCCCGGACCTCGATCCCGTGCCCGAGAATGGGCGGCGGGGGGAAGTGGCGAGACGATTGTAGCACCGCAGGTGGGCACGCGGCTTCGGCGCAGCATGTTCACGGGACCCAAGTTGTGAAGGCCAGGCTGACGGAGTTGTCGATGGAGACGACCACCAGGTAGCCCGGGTGCGACTGGCCGGTGAGGTAGCAGGCAATGGTCCCGGGACCGAGAAGAGCTGCCGGGACTGGTTCCGGCTGTAGGGGTGCGGCCAGGCAGTCGATAGGGCGAGGGGGATCCGGTGGAGGCGAGTACAGCGAGATCAGAGCGGTGCCTTGGGGGAGCAGGGCGGCGCCGAAAGGCTCGACGGCGGCAAACACCAGGTCGGCGCCGGAGTTTGGGTCGAGGCGGCCGCTGTCGAGGTCGAGGGCGGTGCCGGGCCCCAGCTCCAGCGCGGCGCCGGCTAGGACCGCCGGTGTGGGCGAGGCGGTCGGGGGAGGCGTGGGTGAGACCGTGGGGGTGAGGCCGGGCCGCACGACGATGCGAACCCAGAATGACTGGTCACCGGAGGCGCCGAGCCCGAAGTACTCACCGGCGGGGCTGCGCAGGCGCCAGAAGCCCTCGTAGGTCCCGGGAACCGTGGGCGCCGTCATGTCCGCCGCGAGATCGACCATCGCGCCGGGAGGGACGATCCCAGCCAGGGGGATGGAGGCCGGCGCCAGCATGCGCTCCCCGCCGAAGAAGACGAGAGCGTACTCAGGGGTCCATGTGCAGGTGCCGCTGTTCTGCAGACGCCAGACTTTGGTGAAGGGCTCGCCAGGATTGAGGGGAGTGTAGTCGCGGATGGTGATGTCGTCGATCAGGGAGGCGCGGTCGGTGCAGGGCGCAGCGGGGCTGGCCGTGGGAGTCGGGGTGTCCGTGGGGGAGATGGTGGCTTCTGGGGTGGTGAGCGTTATCGCTGGGGAGGCAGTGGGCGCGACTTCGCTGGGCGCCGCTGGAATGGAGGCGCGGCCTAGTGCCGGGAAGGAACAGCCGGCAGCCAGCGCTGCGAACACAACCCACGATGCGGAACGGACGTCCAAGGCGACCCCTCTGCGCGGAGCGGGTTCCCAAGCGACGGACGCGGGGATTCTACCGCCGATCGCGGTGCACCGAGACAAGCCGGGAACGCGTTCGGGGGCCGGATCGGCCGGCCCCCGAAGGACGGATTCCCAGCAAGCGGCAGCCTTGCTCAACCGGAACGGGCTAGCGGACGATGCGCGGGTTCAGCCACAGCGCCCAGTCCTGATTCGAAGGTCCATTGGCGGAAACCGCCAGGACGAAGTTCACGGACTGGCCCGCCAGGGAGGACAGGTCGATGTTCAGCTCCGTCCAACTGCCGTCGTAGGTTTCGGTCCAGGCCCCGAAGCTCTGAAGCGGACCACCCCCGATTCGGTAGTTGAACTGGTACTGGACGCTGCACGCAGAACCGCCAGATTTCCAGGCGCAGCCGATGAAGCTGCGGAAGCGGTCCCCGGCCTGGACGGTGATGGCCGGGAAGCGGCCGCTGATCACCCCGTTGTCGATCCATTGCGGGTGGGTCTCGAGGGCCGGCTCGTCCTCCGTGGTGCCGTTTTCGAACTTCGGGTTATTCACCACGATGACGAACCCGGCGGCGTCGCTCACCGTCCCGGGGCAAGGCAGGACGCCCGAGGCGCTTCGCCATTCGGCCTCGCAGACGTGGTCGACGAAGGAGTACACCAGGGTCGTGCCGACCACGACGTCGATCTTGGCCCAGATGGAGCCGGTTCCGCCGCTTCCGAACCCGAAGACCACGCCGGCCGGGTTGCGCAGGCGGAAGTAGCCCTGATAGGTGCCGGCCGTCGAGGGGGCGACGAGGGGCACCGAGACGTCCACCGTCTGCCCGGGGGCGACCGTGCCGGTGGTGAGCGGCACGGCAGCCGGGGCGCTCATCGAGTCGCCGCTGTAGAACACCAGGGAGTACGAGGAGGTCCAGGTGCAGGTTCCGGTGTTCTGGATGCGCCAGGTCTTGGTGAATGCGGTGCCGGGCGCCAGGTCGGTTCCATCCGGATAGTTGACGTCAGTGACCCACTGCGCTCGATCGCAGGGAACGGTGGTGGGGGTGTTGGTGGAGGTCGGGATGGGCGGCGGCGTGGAGGTGGTGGTCGGGGTGACGACGGCCTCGGTCGGCGGCGGCGCGGGAGTGGTCGCCGCCGGAGGGACGGGGGTCAGGGCGAGGGCGGTCAACTGGGCGGCGATGGTCTGGGCCGCCGCGGTCGCGTTGTGATCGACCGGGGGCTGGGCGCTTGGCAGGTTGCAGCCGGCCACTCCCGCGGCGAACACGGTCACCGCGACGAGCGAGATGATCTTTCGCCGAACGGTCATAGGCTCCTCCAGTCCGTGGGCGGTGTCATCGGCGGCCTCGGGCGTGAGAATGCTACAGCCGATGCGGGAGGGCGTCAAGCAGAGACGCTCATCCCTCCACAGACGTTAGAACGAGCCAAGCGGTTCCGCCGTGACAATGCCCGGATGTGCTGCCTCAGGCGGCGGGCGGCGTGCAGTCAGCCGCCGGCTCGCCCACCAGGCTCCACGGGCCGGCCCAAGTGATGCGAACGGGCACCAGGCGCCCGAGGACATCGGCCTCGGCCGAGAAGAAGACCAGTTTGTTGGTGCGGGTGCGCCCCTTCCAGCGGCCGCGGGCGCGACCTTCGACCAGGACCTCGACCACCCGGCCGAGGTACGAGGCGTTGATCTCCGCGGCAATCGACGCCTGCAGGTCCTCGAGCAGGCGGAAGCGCCGTTCCTTCTCCTCGTCGGGGACGTCGTCGGCCAGGCGGCGGGCGGCCAAGGTGCCGGGCCTCGGGGAGTAGCGGGCCAGGTGCGCGACATCGAGGCGGAGTTCCGCCAGCAGGTCGACGGTCCGCTGGAACTGCTCGGCGGTTTCGCCGGGGAAGCCCACGATGACGTCGGTGGCGATGGCCGCCTGGGGCAGGAGCAGGCGGATGCGGCCGATCAGGCGGCGGTACGCCTCGACCGTGTAGCCGCGGCGCATGGCGGCCAGGATGGCGTCATCGCCGGCCTGCACGGGGACCTCGATGTGCTCGCACACCTTGGGCAGATCCGCTACAGTTTGCAACAGTTCCTCGCTCATCCACTTGGGATGAGACGTGAGGAAGCGGATGCGTTCGATGCCCTCCACCTGGTGCACTTGCCGCAGCAGCTGCGGCAGGTGTGGGCCCTGCGGCAGGTCGAGGCCGTAGCGGTCGACGATCTGCCCGAGGAGGACGATCTCCCTCACGCCTCGCGAGGCCAGGTTTCGCACCTCCGCCAGGATGTCTTCGGCGGGGCGGCTGCGCTCCGGCCCGCGGCGCAGCGGGATGACGCAGAACGTGCACGCGTGGGAGCAGCCATAGACGATGGGCACGTAGGCAGAGACCAGCCGGCCGACGTCCGCGGCAGGCAGCGGGATGTCTTCGTCCAGGATGGCGTGGCGGCGGGCCAGATCCGCGTGTTCGGTCTTGTGCCCGTCCCGCCTCAGGAGATGATCCAGGAGCGGGGCGGGATCGGATGGGGGCGAGAACACGTCGACATAGGGAAAGGCGCGCCGCAGCCGGTCGTTGCCGCGCACGCCCACTAGGCAGCCCATCAGGTTGATCACGATCTCCGGCCGCTTCTCCTTGAGCGGTCGAAGCGAAGTCAGGCGGCCGTAGGCCCTGTCTTCTGCGCTCTGGCGCACCACGCAGGTATTGAGCACGATGACGTCCGCCTCCTCG
>FWPV01013779.1_pt1 | contig 12063 bp, 9 predicted proteins | sample 2228371 | NCBI WGS metagenome assembly FWPV01 (sample SAMEA103939776, study PRJEB20133) | metagenome | reverse complement strand
CAATATATTGCAATCCACTTCCCATAAATTTTACAGTAACATTCGATAGGTTAATGTTTGCAGGAGCGGTGTTGTTTACCCAACATATATCGCCATTTAAGTTAATGTTCGCTGTATTATTGTTAGAATTGAGTCTTGCACCATTCATAATGGTCATTATCGGTGGTTGTGCTACCAAAACAGCATCTATTAATATGAAGATTAATAATAAAAACTTCATTTTTAAAACATTTTATTGGTTATACGGAATTACAAATATATAGTTTCAATTTATGAAATACAAATAAACTGTTTAAAAATTGACTACTTTTGTATAAAATTTGTATTAAAATGTTACAGATTGCTGTTTTTTTTCCTGATAATCAACAATCAGCTTCTGCAATCAGTAAACATGAACCGACTGTTAATCCTTTTCCGTATTTAAAACCAAACCACTATCAATCCTTTTACTTAAGAAAAAACGATGTTCACAACATAGATATTACAGGAATAGATGTGGTTTTAAATTTATGCGATGGTGCTGCCGATGACGACCGCCCGGGAATAGAAGTTGTTCAATATCTCGAAAAGCATAAAATACCTTTTACGGGTGCTAACAGCTTTTTTTACGAACCGACCCGTCAAGTAATGAAAGCAGCTGCTATAAACTGTGGAATTCAAACACCTAAGGCAATGTACGTTCATTCTTTACAAGACTTAAAACATTTTTCACTACGGTTTCCCTGTATTGTAAAACACTTCAACAGTTATAGCAGCATTGGACTCTCAAAAAAATCTGTTGTTTCAAACATCGAAGATCTTTCCGAGCAGACAAATGCCATGCTAACCTTATATGGAGCTGCACTCATTGAAGAATATATTGAAGGGAGAGAGTTTACTGTGCTGGTTGTTTCAATAGACAATCAAAAGGCTATGGCTTATGATGCAGCAGAAATCATATTTCCGGAAGGCGAGACCTTTAAGCATTTTGAACTTAAATGGCTTCAACATACTAAGATGAAGTACATAAAAGTAACAGATAATAGGTTGAACGAAACATTAAAAAACGCAAGCATAAAGACTTACAAGCACCTGAAAGGCAACGGTTATGCCCGTTTCGATTATAGAATGAATGCTAAGGGTGAACTTTATTTTCTTGAACTTAATCCTAATTGCAGTGTATATTATCCATCCGATAATCCATCCAGTGCCGATGAAATCCTTTTTTTTTCCGAAAACGGACATCAATTATTTACACAAACGATTTTAACATTTGCCATGCAACGTTTTGATTGATTTTGCAGTCATAGCAACAAAATACATTTTCCATTATTTTTGGTTCAAAAAAAAACATGAAATTTTATATCGAGACTTATGGTTGCCAGATGAATGTTGCCGACAGCGAAATAGTTGCATCGATTCTTACCAATCACGGTTATACTCAAACCAATCAGATGGAAGATGCCGATTTGATTTTTGTAAACACCTGCAGCATAAGAGAAAATGCTGAAACAAGAGTAAGAGGGCGAATAAAAGTATTTCACCAAACAAAAAAAAATAAACCCTTACTTAAAATTGGAGTACTGGGCTGTATGGCCGAACGGCTTAAGGAAGAATTGCTTGAGCAGGAAATTGCTGTAGATTTAGTTGTAGGACCTGACTCATATCGTAAAATACCTGAGATTCTTGAAAAAATATTGTCTGAAGAACAAAAAATTGTTGAAGCAGATTTATCAACCGAAGAAACCTACGAAGACATTTTACCTTATCGTTACGAAAACAATGGCATTTCGGCTTTTGTTGCCATTACCCGCGGCTGTCAGAATTTTTGTTCCTATTGCATTGTTCCGTATGTTCGCGGAGCCGAGCGTAGCCGAAGCCCCGAAAGTATCCTTTCGGAAATAGAACAGCTAACCAAACATCAATATAAAGAAGTAACGTTAATAGGCCAGAACGTTGATTCGTACGAATACAAAGAAATCCATTTCTCGCAATTATTGCAGCTGGTTGCCCGTACATTTCCTTCACTTCGTATTCGTTTCAGCACCAATCATCCCAAAGATATCAGCGAGGAACTGATAATGACAGTTGCTCGTTATGACAATATATGTAAACACATACATCTGCCTGTACAGTCGGGTAGTACGCGTATGCTTCAATTGATGAACAGGGGCTATACCCGCGAACAATATCTGGAAAAGATTGCCATGATAAAAAAACACATCCCCGAAGTTGCCATTTCAACCGATATTATGGTTGGTTTTTGCGACGAAACGCCCGACGACCATCAACAAACCTTATCGCTTATGCGTGAGGTAGGCTACGATTTTGCGTTTATGTTTAAATACAGCGAACGAAGTGGCACGTATGCAGCCAGATATTTGAAAGATAACATTCCTGAAAAAGAAAAAGTTCGGCGACTTAATGAAGTCATTGCACTTCAAAACGAATTAAGCTATCTGTCTAAACAAAAAGACATTGGTAAAACGTTTGAAGTATTGGTAGAAGGTTTTTCAAAAAAATCAAAAAAACATTTCATGGGACGCACTTCTCAGAACAAAGTAGTCGTTTTCCCCTCTAAACCAGGCATTACCTTTGGCGATATTGTTCCTGTTACGGTAGAACAATTTACTTCGGCAACACTCATAGGTAAAATCAATAAATAAAAATAAAAATGAATAAAGTAGAAGAATTTCGCAGCTACCGAAAAAGAATGAACGAACGCATCCTTTCGTCAAACAATAAAGTGATTAAACGAATTTATGGGGTAGATACCCTTGCCTATGAGCAAGGAGCATTAGATGCCAAAACAAAAGAAATGCTTGGATTAGTCAGTTCTTTGGTTCTTCGTTGCGACGATTGTGTAAAATATCACATCGAACGCTGCTACGAACTTGGCCTTTCTGAAGATGAGTTTTTTGAGGTTCTTTCTATCGGATGCCTGGTAGGAGGCAGCATTGTTATTCCGCACATGCGAAGAGCTGCAGAATACTGGGATGAATTAACAAAAAATTTTTCGTCTAAATGATTCAATTATTAAAATTTTATCTATAACTTTATGGCAAATGTTTAACTAAAACTTAAAACCTATGAATGTAAAACGTTTATTTTTTCTTGCATTGGCGATAATATTGAATTTCGCCATTTTTGCCCAAACTATTGATAAATATGCTGTAGATGGGGCATTATATTTCAAATTTAAGGACAACGTTCCATTAAACTTTTCGGTAAAAGCCGGTAAGGTTATGCCTGAAGACATACCATTTTTAAGCCGACTTGTAGATAAGTACGAAATTATTTCTGTACGAAACACTTTCTGGCAAACAACTGACCCAAAGCTTCATCGAATTTTCAGAGTGCATTTTAACAAAAAAGAATTGATTAATGAGTTTATCAGAGACTTATCCAATGTTCCGGAAGTAGAATATGCAGAAAAAGCACCTTACTTCCCTATTCGTTTTACTCCTAATGACTACGGTAGCAATACTGACAACAACTGGCACTTGACCAAAATCAGTGCACAACAAGCATGGGATATTACCCATGGCAATCCTAACATTTTAGTGGCTGTTATAGACAATGCGATTGATATAAACCATCCCGACATAGCTCCTAAAGTACATTTGGCTATTGACTTAGGAGATGGCGATAATGATCCGACACCTCCACAAAACACAACCATCTGGTCGCATGGCACACATACCTCTGGACTAGCAGTAGCTGCAACTAATAATGGCACTGGCATTTCTTCGATTGGCTTCGATTGCAAGCTTATCGCCATCAAAGCCGGAGCTGATGCTGACGGTGGACAGGGTGTTTCTGCCATGTTCGAAGGTATTACCTGGGCTGCCGACAACGGTGCACATGTAATTAGCATGTCATTCGGAGGACCAAGCTATTTCCAAACCATGCAAATGATTGTTGATTATGCTTACAACAAAGGTTGCGTGCTTGTTGGCGCTGCCGGTAATAATGGCGATGGATCCGAAGACCCAAACAACGTAAACTACGTGGGCTACCCTGCTGCCTGTAATCATGTTATTGCTGTTGGTGCAACCAATGGTAACGATGTTGCTGCATCTTTCTCTGAATACGGTACATGGATAGACGTAATGGCACCTGGTGGATATAAAAATGATGGTGGATTAATGGATGTACTGCTAAATCGTGGCGTTTACAGTACTACTGCAGGTAACAGTTATGGCAAAATGGTTGGTACCTCTATGGCATGTCCTATAGTTGCCGGATTATGCGGCTTAATGAAGTCTGTTGACCCCAATTTAACACCCGACCGTTTAACCTATCTACTTAAAGCCTCATGCGATAATATTGAATCGTTGCAGGATGCACAACATCAAGGCAAAGTTGGTGCTGGCCGTATCAATGCTTTTAGAGCTGTTAAAATGGCTCAGGATAGCATACAATCGGTTGTGGCTAATTTTACCTGTTCAGGGAATTTCATCAATGCCGGTGGTTATGTTAATTTCACCGACTTATCGGTTGGAAATATAACATCCTGGAACTGGTCGTTCCCTGGCGGAAACCCATCTACCTCTACTCAACAGAATCCTCAGAATATTATGTACGACACTCCCGGAACATATCCTGTTACTCTTACTGTATCTGATGGTACTCATAGCAGTACTGAAACAAAAACTGCCTACATTACAGTCATGCAACCTTCACAAAGTGCATGGATAGAACAAGCCAGTGGATTTAGCACCATGTATCGTGGTGTTTATCACATATCAATCGTAGATGAAAATATTGCCTGGGGGACTGCTGTTGATGGTACCAATGGTCAGCCAGTAAAAGAATTTACCCGCACTACTAATGGTGGTTCTACCTGGACACCAGGAACAATCACAGCAACTGGTACCTTAGCTCCTGCTCACATTTGTGCAGTAAGCGATCAAAAAGCATGGGTTGCCATGTATCCAACCAGCGGTGCAGGTGGTAAAGTATATTTTACAGCTGACGGTGGACAAACCTGGCAAGATAAAACGGGAACTGGAATGTTTACAAATTCGGCAAGCTTCTTAAATGTTGTTCATTTCTTCAACGAAAACGATGGCTTCTGCATGGGCGACCCTGTAAACGGCAAGTTTGAACTCTATTACACTACCGATGGTGGCAACACATGGACACCTGTTGCAGCCGGCGATAATCCCAATGCTCAATCAGGAGAAATGGGATGGACAGGCGTTTATGCTGCCTATAACAATACTGCCTGGTTTGGAACAAACAAAGGGAGAATTTATAAAACTACCGACAAAGGAGTTACATGGACAGTATTAACCACAGGATTAACCGATATTAGCGATATTAATTTCAATAATGAGTCTAATGGTGTAGCTATTCAAAAAGTTTATAACACAAGTACCGGTGCTATTACAACATTTACCGTAAAGAAAACAACCGATGGCGGTGCTAACTGGACGACGGTTACTCCCAGTGGTCCTGTTTGGAAATCTGATTGGGCAGCCGTTCCTGGTGTTCCAGGAAAATTCTTCTCTGTTGGAACAGATGGTGCTGCTTCCAGCTCCGCAAAATATGGTAGTTCCTACAGCTTAGATTACGGAGCTACGTGGACACACATTGACACCGGTGTTCAATATATTTGTGTTGAATTTTATAACGACTTGATTGGATGGGCCGGCGGATTTAGCATTAACGAAACTACTAGCGGCATCTTCAAATGGGATGCTTCTACCAACATTAAACCTCTTTCGGAAACCATTAACGTTTCTATATTCCCCAATCCTGCTACCGATTTTGTAACCGTTGCTTCCGACAAAAGCATCTATGCTGTTTCAATCATCAATGCTATTGGACGGGAAGTTCTATACCAAACCGTTCAAAACAATCAAGCCATCCTTAACCTCACAACATTGAACAAAGGATTGTACATCATCTCCATTAAACACGAACAAGGAACAAACACCTACAAACTTATCGTTGAATAACACTAATTTCGTCAGAAATACAAAAGGCTACCTGAAAATGGTGGCCTTTTTAATTTATCTCACTTCTTTACTTTGGCTTTACCATAATTCGTGGTTCCATCATTTCGTGAATGGCATAGCGAACACCTTCGCGACCAAAGCCACTGTTTTTAACTCCTCCATAGGGCATGTGGTCAACACGGAATGTGGGTATTTCGTTTATCATTACACCACCTACTTCAAGGTTTTCGAAAGCATAGTTCATTTCGTCTATTGCATTGGTAAAAACACCAGCCTGCAAGCCATATTCGCCTTCATTAATAAACAATACTGCCTGTTTAAAATCAGAATATGGCTCTATGGTTACAACAGGTCCAAATATTTCGAGCGAACATACTTTCATTTCGAATTTTGTCTGAGTGAGCACAGTAGGTTCAACGGTTGTACCATTACGTTTGCCTCCACATAATATTTTTGCACCTTGTTGTACGGCTTCCTGTATCCAGGATTCAACGCGTATGGCATTTTCTTCATCTATCAAAGCAGAAACGTCTGTATCTTGGTCTAAAACATGACCAATCTTTAATTTTGAGGCTCTATGACAAAAGTCAGCCGTAAATTTTTCAAGAATACTTTTGTGAACATAGATACGCTGTGTATGAATACATATTTGCCCCGAATAGGAAAAAGCTCCTATCAGACATTTCTCAACTGCCTGTTGTAGATTGGCTGTAGGTGTAACAATAACACCGGCATTTCCACCAAGTTCTAGTGTAACACGCTTTTTTCCTGCCTGTGTTTTCATTTTCCATCCAACCTCAGGTGAACCGGTAAAAGATAGCATCTGAATGCGGTCGTCTTCTACCAACTGCTGTCCGGCTTGTCTATCCATAGGCAATACAGAAAAAGCTCCCTTGGGTAAGTCTGTTTTATCAATTATTTTTGCCAATTCTAAAGCAGACAAAGGAGTAGAACGTGCAGGTTTAATGATGATACAATTGCCAGAAGCAAAAGCAGGTGCTATTTTATGAGCAGCAAGATTTAGAGGAAAGTTAAAAGGCACTATTCCGGCAATAATTCCAACAGGAAAATAACGAACAATACCATCTTTTCCTTCGCCAGCTTTTGTCCAATCAATAGAAAGATATTCGGCAGGCAGTCGCTTCGATTCTTCAGCAGCAACTATAAATGTCTGCACGGCTCTGTCAACTTCTGCCGTAGCATACTTTATTGGCTTACAGGCTTCTAAGGCTAATAATTCTGCAATAGTTTTTTTATTATTTCTGAGTTCAGAAGCTATCTGCATTAATATTTCATAACGCAGGTAGGTTGGCAAATGCTTCATTGTTTCCTTTGCTTGCATAGCTCGTTGAATGGCTAATTCCAACTCTTCTTTTCCGGCAAGCCATGTTTTACCAACTAATTCGCCAGAATATGAGTTTCTTACTTCAAGCGCGTGTGAAGTCTGAACAAATTCACCACCAATGTATATCATGCTTTCCATAATTTTTTTTTTTACAAATAAACACAAATGAATCAACTCAACAAATGACTAATCTCTGTCAAAAATACCTATAATGAAATTGTACCGAATGTTTGTTTAATTCGAGTGCAGGAAAAGGTAATTTAATTACTTTAAATACTTTAAGTGTGTTTTTTATGAAACGACGGTTGGTTTTTATTTTATCCGGGTTTATATCTAATGAAACCAGAAAACGACGATAAGGTTTTTTATCGAACATCAGCTTATCGTAGGGTATTTGTCGGCTATTTTCAGCCTGCTCATTATAGCGAGCATACATCATGTTGTATGCCGAATATCCCAGTGAGATGTTTAACCATGCTGGGCGAAATGCAGAAACTATATCCTGCACATTTACACTTAGCCAATACGTCTGACCATTATAATCTTTTAGTATGCGTTCGGGAATAGTTTTTCCCAAAGCATCGGGTCGCAACGCTGCCAATGGTGTTAAATGGCTCGAAAATTTTAGACTTACAACTTGTTTGTTAAAAAATAATTGCTGGCATGAAAAAGTCAATGTGCCGGCAATGTTACTAACAACATCACCCCACGATGCTCCCCACTTAGAGGAGTATGCATCAAACATTTCGATACTGCTCATTACAACAAATGATGACAAAGACGAAAACAGCAATGCCTTGTTTTGCTCATATCCAGCCCACCGCAAAGAACTATAAAAACCACGGTTCAACTGATAAGCTGTAAAAGCATGACCTGATTTATCCATTTGCAGCCACTCTGGATTATCGTCAAACCAGTGAAATGATGTATGCGAATAAGAATCATACCATGCATAATATAACGCAGTCATTCCACCCAGATATGACAACCCCCATCCTGTCCAGGCAATAGGCTTACGCTTTGCAATGCTATCTGTCTGACCTTTTAAGCCACAAGCCATCGCAACAAAAATCACAATCAGCAACCATATTCCTTTGGTATAAGCTTTCATATACTCAATGATAATGTAAAAATAGCAACAAAAGTTTAAAAAATTTTGATTATTCAAAAATTCATCATAAATTTGAGCAACAAAAATTATATGCCTATGAAAACTACAATGTTAACCTTATTAGCAGTGGTAATCAGCTTTGCTGTTTACAGTCAGAAACAAACTATTGAATTTTCTATTACAAGCCCTGAAGGACATTTTTTTGTAAAAGATGCTGATGTATATACGCTTTCGCCAATAAAAATTATTGGCTTAAAATCTGATGCCGACTATGTTTCATTTGAAAAGAAAGTAAAAAAACAGGCTGTTGTAAAGAAATTCGAATATCTTCCAGAAAAAAATGAAGATGGCACAAAAAATGCCATGTTGTGTATAACTAAAAATGACGAAGCCACTATTGAAAATTTATTAAAAGCCATCAATGTTACTAAGTTAACGGTGAATGATAAAAGTTTCATGGTACCTGAACAAAAAGAAGATTTAAAAAACTATCTGAAAGAATTAAAAGAAAAACACAAACCTGTTCAAACACAGCCCATAAATGAACGAAGAGTTGTAAAACCCCGAGTTAATCAGAGCAACGAATAAGTTTTGTTTAACTTAATACAACAATATATGGGCAAAGGCGATAGAAAATCACGGAGAGGAAAAATTACCTTAGGAACCTATGGTGTAAGAAGACCTCGTAAAAAAAAGAAAAGTTCAGTATCTCAAAAAAAAGTAGAAACTATTGACACAACAGAATCGACGTCTGTAGAAGCAACTGCTAGCTCCCCAAAAAAAGCAACAGAAAAAAAATCAACTACAGACACAAAAGCCCAAAAATCAGGCGGACCGAAGTCAACAAAGAAAAAAGAATCATAAAGCTGTCAGTTGACAGCTTTTTTTATTTAAGATAAAATTAACTTTGCAAACAAAAAAGCCATGCTAAAAGCACCTATAAAATTTTTTGCAGGTCGTGCATCAAAACATTTGGGCGAACAGATAGCCAGCAAATTTGGAATGCAACTTGGAAAATCGTCTGTTACTGTTTTTAGTGACGGAGAATTTCAACCATCATTTGATGAAACGGTAAGAGGCTGTAGTGTATTTATCATTCAAAGCACCTTTCCTCCCGTCGATAACTTGATGGAGCTTTTGCTTATGGCAGATGCTGCTAAGCGAGCTTCTGCATACAAAGTAATAGCTGTCATACCTTATTTTGGTTGGGCGCGTCAGGACAGAAAAGACAAACCCCGTGTTCCTATAGCTTCAAAAGTAGTTGCAGATTTGCTAATGTCTTCGGGTGTAGACAGAGTAATGACCATGGATTTACACGCCGACCAGATTCAGGGGTTTTTCAATATTCCTGTTGACCATATTTATGCTTCAGCCATCTTTGTACCATATATCAAATCATTAAACCTTGACAATCTGGTAGTAGCAGCTCCAGATATGGGTGGTTCAAAAAGAGCAAATGCTTATTCACGCTTTCTGGGTTGTGATATGGCTATTTGCTACAAACTACGCAAACAGGCCAACCAGGTTGATCACATCTCTATGATTGGTGATGTTCAGGGCAAAAACGTTATTATTTTGGACGACATGATTGATACTGCCGGAACAATTACCATTGCTGCTGAAATGATGATGAACAAAGGGGCAAAAAGTGTACGTGTAGTAGCCACACATCCTGTTTTATCGGGTTCGGCTTATGAAAGAATAGATAAATCAAGCATTACTGAAGTTATTGTAACAGACTCCATTCCCTTAAAACAAAGCTCATCTAAAATTAAAGTTTTAACCATTACCGACCTTTTTGCTGATGTAATTAATAAAGTTTATAATTATCAATCCATCAGCCCAACTTTTATTGTTTAAACCAGCCGAAAATCCAGATGACGTTTTTCTAAATTAATTTTGAACACTTCTACTTTAAGACGATCGCCTATTTTAAAACGACGTTTATTACGTCGGCCATAGACTTCCATTTTCTCTTCATCGAAAATATAAAAATCGTCGTCCATATCGCGAAGCGAAATCATCCCTTCTGCCTTAGTTTCGACGAGTTGTACATAAATTCCCCACTCTGTAAGTCCAGCAATAAAGCCCTCAAATTGCTGCCCGATTTTGTCTGCCATAAATTCTATTTGTTTGTATTTAATAGAAGCTCGTTCTGCATCGGCAGCCAACTGTTCCATTTCTGAGGAGTGTTTACAACGTATTTCAAAGTCTTCTGCTCTTACACTTTTACCATTGTTTAAATAGCGTTCCAACAAGCGATGTACCATTAAATCGGGATAACGACGAATGGGTGAAGTAAAATGAGTATAATAATCGAAAGCTAAGCCATAATGTCCAATATTTTTTGTAGAATATACTGCTTTTGCCATCGATCGAATGGCCATATTTTCGATGATATCCCTTTCTGGTTTATATCGAATTCCATCCAGCATTTTATTAATAGACTCTGCCATGTGCTGTTGCGAACGCAATGAGATTTCAAATCCCCACTGCTTGGCAAATAATTTGAATTGTTTTAACTTCTCCGGATCAGGCTTATCGTGAATTCTATAAACAAATGTTCTGGCAGGCTGCTGCCCTTTTCGCTTACCAATAAATTCGGCAACCCTGAGATTGGCTAAAAGCATAAATTCTTCAATCAGTTTGTTAGAATCTTTCGTCTCTTTAAAATAAACACCAATGGGTTTGCCTTTTTCATCTAGCCTGAATTTAACCTCAACTTTATCAAAAGCCATAGCTCCTTTCGACAAACGCTTGCTGCGAAGAATTTTAGCAAAATCGTTTAATTTTCTTAGTTCAAAAGCAAAATCACCTTCTCCACTTTCAATTATTTGCTGTGCTTCTTCGTAATGAAAACGGCGATTGCTTCGTATAACAGTTTTCCCGAACCATTCATTTGTAATATTCATTTGTTCGTCAACAATGAAAACTGCCGAGAAACACAATTTGTCTTCATCAGGTCTAAGCGAGCATACTTTATTTGAAAGCTTTTCTGGAAGCATGGGAACAACTCTATCAACCAGATAAACCGAAGTAGCTCGCTTGTAGGCTTCTTGATCGAGAATAGAATTTTCTGGCACATAGTAGCTCACATCGGCAATATGAACTCCAATTTCCCACAATCCACGCTCAAGCTGCTTAATAGAAAGAGCATCGTCAAAATCTTTTGCATCTTCGGGGTCTATAGTAAAAGTAACAACACCTCTGAAGTCCCGCCTTTTTCGATATTCTTCGGCTGGAATTTCTTCGGGTATATTCGATGCATAGTCTTCTACTGCTTGTGGGAAATGATATGGCAGATTAAATTCAGCAAGAATGGCATGCATCTCGGTTTGATGTTCGCCTGCATTTCCTAACACTTCAACAACTTCCCCTACAGGGTTTTTGCTTCGCTCTGGCCATTCTATAATACTAACCGTTGCTTTTTGTCCTTGCTTAGCACCATGCAAATATTCTAAAGGTATAAAAATATCGTATGGATAAATTCTGGGATCTGTTATTAAAAATGCAAAAGAATGAGACATTTCAATAGTTCCGACAATCAATCTTTTGGAACGTTCTGTAATTTCCAAAACAACACCTTCGAGAAAACCTGTTCGCTTTTGAGCAAAAAGTCTCACTTTTACTTTATCGCCGGGCAAAGCTTTATTCAAATAACG
>FWPV01013778.1_pt1 | contig 12064 bp, 10 predicted proteins | sample 2228371 | NCBI WGS metagenome assembly FWPV01 (sample SAMEA103939776, study PRJEB20133) | metagenome | reverse complement strand
TACATCATCGCCCTGGGACCGGAGGAAACCGGGACGCGACGCCTGAACCTGGCCCAGTCGTTCAACCCGGTGGGGTCGGTCATCGGCATGATGCTGGCGGGGTTTCTGATCCTGCCCCGCATGAACCCGGCCACGGAAGCGGAGCGCAAGGCCATGGCGCCCGAGCTGCTCCGGCAAATCCAGACCCAGGAACTGGCGGCGGTGATGGGGCCGTACGTGGGCACGGCGTTCACCCTGGTGGTGCTGTGGCTGGCCATCGCGCTGGTGCGGATGCCCCGGGCCTCGGATGCCGGGCCGAAGATTGATTTTCTGGCCACGCTGGGCCGGCTGGTGCGCAACCGGCACTACGCCTATGGCGTGGTCGCGCAGTTTTTTTACGTGGCCGCGCAGATTTGCGTGTGGACCTTCACCATCCACTACATCGCCAGGATCGTGGACGAAGGACGGGGACAACCGCTGATCGCCCTGCTGGAGTCCACGGGCCTCAACAGCTTCGTGCGCGCCATTCGCCTGGTCGAGCCGGGCAAGGAACTGACCGGGCTGACGGTGGCGGGGATTTACCACATCTGCGCCATGCTGTTGTTCCTGAGCTTCCGGTTTGTGTGCACGGCGCTGATGCGGTTGATCCGGCCCAGCCTGTTGCTGGCAGCGTTTGCCGCGCTGGCGGCCCTGCTGACGGTGGTGGTGATGGTGTCGGTGAACCTGCTGGGCACGCTGTGCCTGATCTCGATTTCGGCCTGCATGTCGCTGATGTTCCCCACCATTTACGGCATCGCCCTGCACGGCCTGGGCGAGGACACCAAGTTCGGCGGGGCCGGGCTGGTCATGGCCATTCTGGGCGGGGCGCTGCTGCCGCTGTTGCAGGCCCGGATCATTGACCTGAGCACGCCGGCGTTTTCCTACGTGGTGCCGCTGGGATGCTTTCTGGTGGTGCTGGCCTACGGGGTGTTCGACCTGGTGAGCGAACGGGTCGCCCACGGGCACGCGAGGTGAACAGGCTCCCTGGCAAATAGTGCCGCGGACACGGTCGAGCGCGGCGATTTCGCACGGGTTTTGCCGGGTAAACGGGCCGCCGTGTAAAGCACCGGTTGGCGGCCCGCTTTCCCGCGGCCGTGCAATCCGCGAGGCGCCGGAGTCGGACCCTGCGCCATCTGAAGGCCGCATCCGGCATCCGGCATCCGGCGGCATCCTGTATTCGGGCAAGCGACAAGGTACGGCCGCAGTCCCGGTACGGACACGGCCGAGCGGCCTTGCCGGCACCGGCCAAAGTCAGGGCGGCCCAGTGCTCGGCTGACCGAAGAGGGAACGGCGCGCCAAGGCGGCGCTGAGCAACAACAAGGCCGAGGAGGTCAGCACGATCACCGCCCCGCTGGGCAGGTCCGTGGCCGCCGCGATGAGGAAACCGCCCAGACCACTGGCCGCGCCGAAGGCCGCCGCCGCGGCCAGCGTGCGTGCGCAACCGCGGGTTACCTGAAAAGCCGCTGCCGCGGGGTTGCTGATCAGGCTGTAAATCATCAGGCCGCCCACGGTCTGGAAATTCACGGTCAGCGTGACTGCTGCGAGTACCAAAAACCCCGTCCACACCGCGCGCGCCCGAATGCCGGCCGCTTCGGCCAGTTCCCGCGAGAACAAGATGGCGCGCAGCTCTTTGAAATACACGGTTACGTACGCCGCCAGTGCCAGCGCCGCCCCCAGCATCCAGCCCACATCCCGCCAGCGACAGAAGGTGAGGCTCCCCCAGAGCAGCGACCGCACGTCATGGTCACTTTTGCCCAGCACGCCATGCAGGCCGATGCCCAGAAACGCCAGCCCCATCGTGGCCGAGAAGAGGAAGCTCAGCACCGTGTTGTCGTCCAGGCGGGCACGGCGGGGGTCTGCCAGGCCCAGCGTCAGCGCCGTAGCCACCGCCCCTGCCAGCGCCGGCCACAACAGTGCCTGGCCCTCCAGGCCGGCCAATCCGCCAAAGACCGCCCCGGCCAGGGCCGCGTGGGCCACACACACCCCGAGAAACGGGATGCGCATCCCCACCCTCAACGTGCCCAGCGCGCCGCTGGCGGCTCCGGCCAACGCACCGCCCACCATCACCGGTGCCCAGAAAACCGCGTCAAGCATCGTACCCTTCCGGCATCACCGCGTGGCGTCCTTGAAAGTGCAACACCCGCAGACCTCGCCCGTACAGCCGGTGCAGTCGTTCGGCGTTCAGCACCATTTCCGGCGGCCCCGAAGCCGCTACGCGCCCGGCATCGAGCCAGACCACGCGCCGGCAGGCCGGCGAGGTGACCGGGGCGTGAACGACCGGCGCACGGCAGCGCCTCCTCCACGGTGGACGGACGAAGGGCCGCTCACGGGGCGCGTGCCGGCGACCGGGTCCAGGGGGCAGGAGCCCGGTCGCCGGAGCCTTGGCCCGGCGAGAGCGCGCTCAGGGCGCCCGGTCAGAGTAGGGTGGCAGCCCCACGGGGTGAAGGGTGACGACGGCCGCTCCGCGGTGACGTTGCCGGGGCGGACGGCTCACATTGCAGGTCCGGCGCGCCCCGCCCGCGCTCGCCTTCAGCGGTCCGGCAGGGCCAGCCCCAGGTAGGCGTCGATGAGCCGGCGGCCGGCGAACAGGCACACGACCGCGCCGGCCGCCAGGAACGGCCCGAACGGCACCGCCGACCTGGCGTCCTTCCCCTTCCCCACCATCAGGCCGACGCCCACGACCGCGCCGCCCACGAAGCCCAGGAACAGTGCCGGCACGACGGCCGCCCCCAGGTACACCCCCATGCACAAGGCCATCTTCACGTCGCCGAAGCCCATCCCCTCCACGTGCCGCACGCGCTCGTAGAGCCAGGCCACCGCCCACAGGAAACGCAACCGGCCACTCCCACCACGGGTCGTGGTCCAGCCAGACCATGAGCGGCAGGCCGACGGCCGCGACCGGCAGGATGACCACGTCGGGGATGATCTGGATCTCGAGGTCGACCTGGCTGACGAGGACCATCGCGCTCACGAAGAGCAGGTGCGGGACGAGCCACCACGAGAGGCCGTCGTAGAGCGCGACACAACCGAACAGGACGCCGGTCAGCGCCTCGCCGGCGGGATACCGCCAGTGGATCGGCGCCCCGCAGTCGCGGCACTTGCCGCGCAGCAGCAGCCAGCTCACGACCGGGATGTTGTCCCAGGCGCGGATCTGCGCCCCGCACTGCGTGCAGTGCGAGCGTCCGCGCCAGATGCTCTCCTCGTGCGCCAGCCGCCACGCCCAGGCGTTGAGGAAGCTGCCGATGACGAGGCCGTAGACGACGGCGATGACGACGAGCAGGGCGGTCATGCGCGGTCCGGCTCCGGGACGACCGCCACAGGACGCGGCGCGCCGGCCTTTCGGGCGCTCGTGCGGCTCACGGGATGACGAACGGGTCGGCGCCCTTGCGGTAGACGACGATCTGGTGCCTGCCCGTCGTCGCGTGGTCGGGCGCCTCGCGATACAGGTACCGGCCGGGCGTGGTGTCGCCGGGGCCGTCGACCGGCCGCATGTCCTCCTCGAGCCCGGAGAACGCGTCCCTCGGCCAGTCCGAGCCGGCGATGGCCCCGGCCCCGACCAGGAAGTCCTTGTCAACGACGTCGGTCATCGCCGGCCACGGGTCGTCCTCGTCCTTGTTCTCGGAGACGTAGGTGAGCACGGCCAGCATGATCGTCCGGCCGCCCTCCACGGCGTTGGCGTTCTTCGCCCTGTCGCGCTGCCCGAGGTACATGGGGATGGCGATCGCGGCGAGGATGGCGATGATCACGAGCACGATGAGGACCTCGATGAGACTGAAGCCGCCGCGCCCCCGGCGCCGGCGCCGCACGGTACTACCCTTCACTCTGGCCCCTTTCATCCGGTGTCAGCCGGCGCCAAGCGCGCGCGCCAGCCGGTCGAAGGTCTGCGGCGCCATGAGGTCGCGCACCTTCTCGAGCGCCGCGCGTCGTTCCGCCGGGTCTTTCGGCAGGATGGAATCCAGCCCAGCCAGCGCCTTCTCGCGCGAGTACCTGTCGCCCGTCGCGTAGAGCTCTGCGTAGAGGGCGAGGGCCTTCTCGACCTCGCCGCCCTCGCCCAGCAGACGCGCCGCGATGCGGGCGACGTACTCGGGCGCACCCGGTATCGCCGCCGCCTTCTCGAACCACTGCGCGGCGACCTCCTTCTTCACGTCGGCCGGCCCGTAGCTGTACATCAGGATGCCGAGGTTGGTCGCGAGCCGCCAGGCGTCGGGGTTCTCCCTGAAGCCGCGCTCGAGCAGCCGGTAGGCGTCGTTGCCCAGCCCGGCGTCGAGCAGCGCGTACGCCCCGAAGAGGTAGGCGCGCTCGAACCTCGGGCTCAGCTCGCTGACGATGTCGAGCATCGGCTTGAGGCGCTCGAACTGCTGGTCGGTCTTCACGTGCTCGCCGTAGTACTGGATGGTCTGCAGCCAGTAGGCGTCGGCGATCGTCGTGCGGAAGCTCGGCGAGAAGTCGAGGAAGAACCCTGGCGAGGGCACGAACGGCTGCCCGATGCTCGTGTCGGCCGAGGCCCGCGTGGTCTGGTAGCCGACGACCACCGCGGCGCACAGGGCGAAGAGGACGGCCAGAACGGCGGTGCGCAGCGAGAGCCGTCCCACGCTAGAACTCCCGGCGCCTGAAGACCCAGGTCGCGAGCAGCAGCACGGCCACCACGTAGGCCGCAAGGTAGGCGCACCACAGGCCGACCTCGCCCCACTCGGCGGTCTGCTCGCCGACCACGGCCGGCTTGACGTCGACCGCCGTGAAGTTGGGGATGAGCACGAAGACGACCCAGCTCAGCGCCTCGGTGACGGCGTTCTCGCCGAGGCGCGTCAGCGAGAGCACGTTCGTGCTCAGTTGACCCGCCACGAAGACGCAGATGCCGAGCACGCTGGCGAGGATGGCCGAGCCCAGGGTCGAGAAGAACACGGTCACCGCGACGATCACCATGAGCTGCACGTAGATGAGGGCGACCGCGGCGAGGATCAGCCAGCGCGGCGACCCGTCGATGACCCAGACGACGGCGAACAGGAAGAGGCCCATGCCGGCGACCACGGCCGCCATGGTGACGCCGAGGCCGAGGAACTTGCCGGCGATGAACGCCGCCCGGCTCACCGGCTTGGAGAAGAGCACGAAGACCGTGCGCTTCTCGACCTCCCTGTGGATGAGCCCGGCGGCGATGAACGCCGCCACGACGAGGCCGAAGAAGGTCACCGCGACGAGGCCGAAGTCGGTCATGACCCGCGCCTCCTCGCCGAGGCTGATGCTGCCCAGCCACAGGCTGGCGACGATCATCAGCAGGGCGAAGAGCACGATGACCGCGAGCACGCGGTCGCGGATCGTCTCCTTGAAGGTGTTGAGGGCGATGGCGCCGGTCTGCCTCACGGCGCCGCCCCCACGGTCTGCATGAAGAACGCCTCCAGGGTCGGAGCCTGGTCGAGCGCCTCGGCGACGGTGCCGGTCCACAGCACGACGCCGCGTGCCATGATGCCGATGTGCGTGCAGAGCTCCTCGACGTCGGCCATGATGTGCGAGTTGAAGAGCACCGTCTTGCCCTCGTCGTGCAGGCGCTGGATGAGGCGCTTCACTTCGAGGCGGCCGATCGGGTCGAGACCGGTCATGGGCTCGTCGAGCAGGACGAGCTCGGGGTCGTTCACGAGCGCCTGGGCGATGCCGATGCGCTGCAGCATCCCCTTGCTGTACTTGCGCAGGTGGGTGTCGGCGGCGTCCTCGAGGCCGACCTCGCGCAGCAGCGTCTCCACGCGCTTCCTCCGTTCGTCGGCGCCCAGCGCGAACAGGCTGCCGCAGAACCCGAGGAACTCGCGCCCCGAGAGGTAGCTGTAGAAGTACGGGTTCTCCGGCAGGTAGCCGACCCGCTCGAGGCCCGCGACACCGAGCTGCACGCTCCCCGACGTGGGCCTCATCAGGCCGAGCACGACCTTGACGGTCGTCGTCTTGCCGGCCCCGTTCGGCCCGAGCAGGCCGAAGGTCTCGCCAGGCTGCACGCGCAGGTCGACGCCGCGAAGGATGTCGACGCGGCGCCGACGGAAGCCCACCGCGACCGCCTTGGTCACGTCGCGAAGCGCAAGAACGGTATCGCGACGATCAGCCAGTTCATGAACAACAGTCATGCGCGTGTGTGTTTCGCTCGCATGCTGCTCGTCCCTTCGTACCTGACCGCCCCGCACGGCATGCGGAAGGGGCGGGGCTGTCGTGACAGCCCCGCCCCTCTCTCACGTATCTCGAGTCAGCAGTCTCGACGGGGCTTACGGCACCACGATGACCGAGTTGCCGTCCGCACCCCAACCTTCGATTCCGAACTCCGAAGCGTCAGCACTGACCGTGTAGGTGAACTCACCCTCACTCGCCGCTGCCACATGCGACATCATGTCGCCGGTGACGAACGGGTTCTTCGGCCAGTTGTCGACGACGTCGCCGACCTCACCGGCCTCATCAACCTCAGCGACGGGCGGGTAGTCGTCGTTGTTATCGACTGCCCACGTCTGCACGCCGACCTGGATGCTGTGCACGCCTTCCTTCACGGCCGAGTCCTTGGCCTTCTCGCGCTGGTTCAGGAACATCGGGATCGCGATCGCGGCGAGGATGCCGATGATGATGATCACGATCAGGAGCTCGATGAGGGTGAAGCCCCCCTGCTTGGTGAAACGCTTCATGCCTTGTCCATCTCCTCTCTCGTCCTTCGGCCCCGAGGGGCCCTGTTGCCTTGGTTGACTACGTTCGCGCTTACGTTCGTGCCCCTAACGCAGAAACCTGCGGGCCCTTTCGGCAATCCACAGGCGACGTCTTGGTTAGGCGGCAACCCAGCCGGCTCTCTGTGAGCCCTGTGGCTTTGCGCCCCACTCTCGCAAGTGGTTTGCCCTTCACGCCTTCGTCCCTATGATGCCGACCTCCTTGCTCGCTAGACGCTTCTGCCGACGCCAGTGTTGTCGGCACTGGCAGCACGACACTTGAGACTCGGACCTACTCTGCCCCGGCGCCAGGGCCCGGGACTGGTACAAACGTCTAGGTGGAGCGCCGGGCTGGAGCGCCGGGCCGCGTTCCTGACGCGTCGCCGACCCGGCGCTCAGAAGACCTTCTTGCCGAGCGCCGCCTTGAGCTTGTCGAGCGCCTTGATCGACTCGCGCGAGACCTTCTTCTGGCTCAGGCCGAGCTCGTCGGCGACCTCGCGCTGCGTGAGGTCCTTGTAGAAGAGCAGGTAGATGAGGCGACGCTGGAAGGCCGAGAGCTTGTCGAGGGCCTGGTACAGGGCGATGCGGTCCTCGACCGGCAGGCTGAACGACTCGAGGCGCAACGAGTGCACGCGGCTCGCGTCGGCGCGCGCCGCCAGCTCGTCGCTGCCGAAGGGCTCGTTGCGGCTGTGCAGGTCGAGGCGCGCGAAGAGGTCCATGACCTCGAGCACGCCCTCCTCGTTGATGTTGAGGGCCTCGGAGAGCTCGGCCAGGGTCGGCGGCCGGCCGAGCTCGTGCGTCATCTCCGCCGACTTCGTCTGGATCTCGCGGTAGAGCTTCTTCACCCAGCGCGGCTGGCGCACGAGCAGCGAGTCGCGCAGGTGGTGGCGCAGCTCGCCGTCGACGATCGCCGTCGCGTAGGTCGAGAACCTGACGCCCCGCCCCGGGTCGTAACGCTGCGCCGCCTTGATGAGGCCCAGGTTGGCCACCTGCAACAGGTCCTCGTACGGCTCGTCGGCGTAGGCGAAGCGCTTGAGGATGTGGTGCAGCAGCCTCTGGTTGCGGCGCACGATCTCGTCGAGCGTCGCGTGGTCGCGCGTCGCGGCGTACGCCCTGAGGAGCTGCTCGTTGTCCACGACGGAGCGCCCGCCGGCGCTACTCCTTGACGATGTTCATCATGTTGAAGATCGGCAGGTACATCGAGATGACGACCACGCCGACGATGGCTCCCACGCCGAGCATGAGGATCGGCTCGAGGATCGAGGTCAGCGACTTGACGCTGGCGTTGACCTCGTCCTCGTAGAAGTCGGCGATCTTGCTGAGCATGGCGTCGAGCGAGCCGGTCTCCTCGCCCACCGAGATCATCTGCGTGACCATGGCGGGGAACACCGGCACCTGCTCGAGGGGCCCGGTGATCGACTGGCCCTCCTTGACGCTCTGCTGCACGTCCCTCATGGCCTTCTCGATGACCACGTTGCCGGCCGCCTGGCCGGTGATGTCGATGGCCTGCAGGATGGGCACGCCGGACGAGACCAGGGTGCCGAGCGTGCGCGAGAAGCGGGCCACGGCGAGCTTGCGCACGATCTCGCCGATGCCCATCGGGATGTGCAGCTTGAGGCGGTCCCACAGCTCGCGGCCGCGGTCGCTGCGCTTGAAGCGGCGCAGCGCCCAGACGAGCAGGATGACCGCCGGGATGACGATGTACCAGTAGCCCTTGATGCCGTCGGACACGGCGATCATGATGCGCGTCAGCGTCGGCAGCTTGGCGTTGCCGAGCTCCTTGTACATCTTCGCGAACAGCGGGATGAGAAAGAGCACCATGCCCATCATGACGAGCAGGGCGAAGGTGCCGATCATGATCGGGTAGACCATCGCGCTCTTGACGGCGCGGCGGATGCTGTCCTCCTTCTCGAGCTGCGTGGCGAGGCGGTTGAGCACCTCGTCCAGGATGCCGCCGATCTCGCCGGCGCGGACCATGCTCACGTAGAGCTTGCTGAACACCGCCGGGTGCTTCTCGAGCGCGTCCGAGAGGCTGATGCCGGCCTCGACGTCGTTCTTGACCGCGCCGATGACGGCGGCGAGCTTCTTGTTGGGGGTCTGCTCCTCGAGAACGTAGAGGCAGCGCAGCATCGAGAGGCCCGAGCTCACCATGGTCGCGAACTGGCGCGAGAAGACGGTGAGGTCCTTGGGCTTGATGCGCTGCAGGGCGCCGCCGATGTCGTACTGGGCGAGGCCCTTCTTGACCTCGTTCAGGTCGAGGACAGTGAGGCCGCGGTTGCGCAGCGCCGCCGCGGCCGCCGCCTTGCTCTCGCCCTCGATCTCGCCGCTGGCGGCGACGCCGCGCTGGTCGAGCGCCTTGTATGCGAAGTTGGCCATGCCTCAGCCCTCCCAGGCCCTCATCGTGCGGTGGCCGCCGCCATCGCCTTCTGCTGGGGCTGGCCGAGGAGCCGCTTGAGGTCCTCGGGCGTGCTCGAGCGGCGCAGGGCGAGGTCGCGGGTGATCATGCCGCGCCGCACGAGGTCGGCGAGCGCGGCGTCCATGGTCTGCATGCCGTGCTGCGTGCCGGTCTGCATGACCGAGTAGATCTGGTGGGTCTTGCCCTCGCGGATGAGGTTGCGCACGGCGGGCGTCGGGACGAGCAGCTCGCAGGCCACCACGCGGCCGCGGCCGTCGGCGGTCGGCAGGAGCTGCTGCGTGCAGACGCCCATCAGGGTCGTCGAGAGCTGCACGCGGATCTGGTCCTGCTGGTAGGGCGGGAAGACGTCGATGATGCGGTCGATGGTCTGCGGCGCGTCCTGGGTGTGCAGGGTCGCGAAGACGAGGTGGCCGGTCTCGGCCGCGGTCAGCGCCGTGGCCATCGTCTCGGTGTCGCGCATCTCGCCGACGAGGATGATGTCGGGGTCCTGGCGCAGCACGCTCTTGAGGGCGCGGTTGAAGCTCTTCGTGTCCGCGCCCACCTCGCGCTGGTTGACCATGCACTTCTTGTGGCGGTGCAGGAACTCGATCGGGTCCTCGACGGTCATGATGTGCTCGTCGCGCGTCTCGTTGATCTCGTCGATCATCGCCGCCAGCGTGGTCGACTTGCCCGAGCCCGTGGGCCCGGTGACGATGACGAAGCCGCGCGGCTTGCGGGTGAGGTCGTGCAGCGCCTTGGGCAGCCCCAGCTCGTCCAGCTTCTTGATCTGGATGGGGATGAGGCGGAAGGCCGCGCCCAGGCTGTTGCGCTGGAAGTACGCGTTCACGCGAAAGCGGGCGCGCCCCGGCACCGAGTAGCTGAAGTCGATCTCCCACTCGTTCTCCAGCCGCTGGCGCTGGTCCTGGCTGAGGATCGAGTAAATCAGCTCGCGCGTGTCGTTGGCGCTCAGGCGGGGATAGTCGAGCCGTTCGAGCTGACCGTTGATGCGGATGATCGGGGGCGAGCCCACGGTGAGGTGGAGGTCGCTCGCGTCGCGCTCGAGGACTTCCAGCAGAATGTCGACCAGATCCATCGCCTACCTCGCTGTGGGAGTGATTGCCATCCGTTACTTACACGATGACCCGGGCGATTTCCTCTACCGAGGTCAGGCCCTGGAGCACCTTGTCGATGCCGTCCTCGCGCAGGGTCTTCATGCCCTCCGCCTCGGCCACGCGCGAGATCTCGTCGGCGCTCTTGCGCTCGACGGTCAGGCGCCGCACCGCCTCGCTCACGATCATCACCTCGTAGAGGCCGAGGCGGCCCTTGTAGCCGGTGTTGTTGCAGCGCGAGCAGCCCTTGGGACGGTACAGAGTCACGTCGTCCCTGTCGAGCACCTCGGGAGGGAAGTCGTTCTTGCGCAGCATCTCGCGCGTCGCCGTGTACGGCTCCTTGCAGTGCTTGCAGAGGCGCCGCGCGAGGCGCTGGGCGAGGACGCAGTCCACGGCCGAGGCGGTGAGGAAGGGCTCGATGCCCATCTCGGTGAGGCGCGACAGGGCGCCCGGGGCGTCGTTGGTGTGCAGCGTCGAGAGCACGAGGTGGCCGGTGAGCGCCGACTCGACGGCGATCTGCGCGGTCTCGCGGTCGCGGATCTCGCCGATCATCACGATGTCGGGGTCGCAGCGCAGGATCGAGCGCAGCGCCGCCGCGAAGGTCATGCCGGCGCGCGTGTTGACCTGCACCTGGTTGATGCCGGCGAGGCGGTACTCGACCGGGTCCTCGACGGTGATGATGTTCTTCTCGGTCGAGTTGAGGATGTTGAGCGCCGCGTACAGCGTGGTCGACTTGCCCGAGCCGGTCGGCCCCGTGACGAGGATGGCGCCGTAGGGCTTGGTGAACGAGCGCTGGAAGCGCTTGAGCGCCTTGGGTGCGAAGCCGAGGTCCTCGAGCTTGAGCATGACGTTCGACTTGTCGAGGAGGCGCATGACGACCTTCTCGCCGTACACGGTCGGCAGCGTGGCGACGCGCATGTCGATGGGCTTGCCGCCGACCACGAGGCCGATGCGCCCGTCCTGCGGCACGCGGCGCTCGGCGATGTCGAGGTCGGCCATGATCTTGAGGCGGCTCACGACGCCCGACTGCAGGCGGCGCGGCACCGACATCACCTCGTGCAGCACGCCGTCGATGCGGAAGCGCACGACGAGCTCCTTGGCCTGCGGCTCGAAGTGGATGTCGCTGGCGCCGTCGTCGACCGACTGCGCGATCACGTTGTTCACGAGCTTGACGATCGGCGCCTCTTCGGTGGCCTCGCGGATGTCCGAGACGGGCTCGTCGAGCTCGGCCTCGAGCGCCTTCTCCTCGGCGTTCTCGCCGACGTCGCGCTCGCGGTAGGCCTGGCTGATCGCCTTGAAGATGTCCTCCTCGCTGGCGATGCCGGCCACGATGGGGTAGCCGGTGAGGATCTCGAGGTCCTGCAGGGCGAGGAGGTTCTGCGGGTCGGCCATGGCGACGACGAGCTTGTCCTCGACGAAGCGCACCGGGATGGCCGAGTAGCGGCGCGCCAGCTTGTCCTCGATGAGGTGCGCGGCCGACGGGTCGACGCTCAGCGTGGCGAGGTCGATGAAGGGCACGCCGAACTTGACGGCCAGGGCCTTGGTGAGGTCGAGCAGGCTGATGACGCCCTGCTCCAGCAGCAGTTGGCCGACGCGCTTGCGCGTCTCGGCCTGCTGCGCCATGGCGTCCTCCACCTGCTCCCTGGTGGCGACCCCCATCTCGACGATGATCTCGCCGAGGCGCAGCTTGGAGGGCTTCTGCGCCTTGAACATCTCGAGGGTGAGCTCGTCGCGGCGCCCGGCCGCGGGCTGCGCCAGGGCCGGGTCGTACTCGTCGCTCTCCTCGTCGTAGGTGGTGTAGTCGGGGTCGGCGGCGGCGCCGGTCGCCGCGTCGGCGGCAGGCGCGTCGGTCACCGGGTCGGCGGCGGCGGCGGACGGCG
>FWPV01012043.1_pt1 | contig 12064 bp, 12 predicted proteins | sample 2228371 | NCBI WGS metagenome assembly FWPV01 (sample SAMEA103939776, study PRJEB20133) | metagenome | reverse complement strand
CCGACCCTGCTGAATGGATAACCGGCTATTATAATCAGACAACCGACAAATATAAGCGCAGAAATATTTTTAGTTACGGATTTGGTTCTTAGCAGCGCAGGAACGGGAATATTAAAAACAAATAGATATTTGATACAATTTTGTCATAACTTTATTGTTAATATAATTTCAGTTATCAGAAAATTTATTGTTAACCTAAATCATTAAAACTATGAATCCACATTTGTCGGTTTTATGTATCACCCCTCCTTACATCATTGAAAAAATCATTGAAAGAGGCAGTAAAAAACAAAAGGAAAGAGCGCTCAGACTATTGAAAATTTCGGGTCAGATACGCGGATGGAGACAAACACGCAGGGGAATTACCATTCCCGGAGCCATGCCGGCTCACGGCAATAAACAAAGATTGGTTTATAATGCAAAGTATGGTTCTGATTTACCAGGCGAATTGGTGCGCAAGGAAGGCGATAACCCAACCGGTGATGCGGCCGTTGATGAAGCATACGAAGGTACAGGAATGACTTACGATTTGTACCATGATATTTATAACCGCAATTCACTTGACGATCAGGGTATGCAGCTTATTTCAACCGTTCATTATCTCGAAGGATATGATAATGCTTTCTGGGACGGCGAACAGATGGTATTTGGCGATGGCGACGAAGACCTGCCTGAATCAGAACGGCTCTTCAACCGCTTTACCATTGCCTCGGATATTATTGGCCACGAACTTACGCATGGCGTTACCGAGTATGCAGCCGGACTTATCTATTGGGATCAGCCGGGTGCCTTAAACGAATCATTTTCTGACGTTTTTGGAATCCTCGTAAAACAACGCATGCTTAACCAAACCGCTGATCAGGCTGACTGGCTTATAGGGAAAGGACTGTTTACGGATAATGTAAACGGTGATGCATTACGATCGATGAAAGAGCCCGGCACGGCTTATGACGATGCAATTCTGGGAAAAGACCCTCAGCCCGGGCACATGAAAGATTATTTCCATACAGTGTCTGACAATGGTGGCGTACACATTAATTCAGGCATCCCCAACAGGGCTTTCTATCTGGCTGCAACAGCAATTGGCGGTTATGCATGGGAAAAAGCAGGAAAAATATGGTACCTTACCTTAAAGGAAAAACTAAATGAACGCTCCGATTTTCAGGATGCTGCCAATAAAACCGCCCTCGTCGCCGGCGAAATGTTTGGCAATAAAAGTAATGAACAGAAAGCAGTTATAAATGCATGGCAGCAAGTGGGCGTTACTGTTAATGCAGCTTCACGAAAAGGATGTAATTTATTTAAGAAAATTTTTTGAAGCTAAATGTATAAGGCAGTTATATTTTTACATCATGGACGAGCCCATTATAATAGAATTTGAGCGCACCGGAGGCTTTGCCGGCATAACACTGCATGTATATGTTAATTCTGCCGAGTTGCCTCACGACGAAGCCCTCAGATTGAAAGAACTATGGATTAATTCAGCATTGCCCGATTATCTTGCTGAGTCTGAAGAAAAACCTGCTTACCCCGACAGCTTTGTCTATAGCTTCACTGTTAAAACAGGCGACCGGGAATTCTTTATTCATCTAAAGGAAGATCAGGTTCCGCCATCTGCAAGGCCTTTAATCAGGTATCTGACGACAAAAGCAAGGAAGTAAGCATACAACCCAAAATATTAATTGCCTGGCTATAAATAATATAAAACCTGCTATTATCCGGCATTAAATTCATTTTTAACTCCGGTTTGTCATTAGCCTTTTCTTAATGACAGTCATAATAAATCATTTAGTATAAATTGCAGATTATGAGGTTTATACTATAACAAATCATTCCTGATGACTAATCAGGGTTAAATGATTCTGGGCAATATTTTTTTTGGTGATATTTTACAATTGTTGATAATATCTGCATGGGTATGTAATCGTTTATGCATTGCTTTATGTATAATTGCATTATTAAACCCGAATTAATCAATAGGAGGCCTGAAAAGACCGTACTATTGATTTAATGAGGGTAACCCCGATATAGTTTTTGGCAGGTTTTCTTACTTTTATGGAAAAGAAGAAAACCTTACAAAATATTAATCGCCCTCTGTTGGGGAAAAAGTCTGATGATTTTTTTGGGTTAAAAACGGCGTTTAAATTTATTTCACTTTATATGTCTTTCCTGAAAAATGTTTTTTTCCGGTTTGCACCTGAAAGTATTATCGGCCCGATAAGAAAATGGCACTACCTTAGGAAACTCAGAAATTTTTCTGAAGAAGACGAAGAAGATCTTTTATTGCTGAAATATCTGGTTGGTGAAGGAGACGATGCCATCGACATTGGCGCCAATATTGGCATCTACACCCTGTTTTTATCAAAATATACCGGCCAAAGTGGTCATGTTTATGCAATAGAGCCTGTCCCGGTTACTTTTAAGATACTTGAAAACAACATCCGAAAGCTCGGACTGTCTAATGTAATTCCTGTTAATGTTGCCGTATCGGATATATCAGGAACAGCCATAATGGAGATCCCCGGATACGATAAAGCCGGCGATAATTATTATGAGGCCAGAATTGTAAAAAGTGCAGACTTTAGGCTGAAATCATTCGAAGTGCAGTGCACAACCCTCGACGAGCTCTACAAACAGTTTCATTTCTCCCCTTCATTTATCAAATGTGATGTTGAAGGATATGAATGGAACGTTTTTAAAGGAGCGGAAAATTTATTAAAAGATACCAACCCTGCATTGCTGGTTGAAATTAACCGGCCGCTGAATAACCCTGATCATAAAACAAAAGAGCTTATTACATTGTTAGAAGGTTATAATTACAATATTTATGTAAAACATGGCAACAGACTGAAACCATGGGCAGGTGAAAAAATGACAAATTATTATTTTTTAAAGTCTGACTGTGTGAATCAATTAAAGGAGAAAGGCATTACAGATATATGGTAATAGCGGTCAATACACGGTTACTTATTGCCGGCAAACTGAGCGGCATAGGTTGGTTTACTTATCATACGCTCAGGCGGATGGTTGAATGGCATCCCGAGCATAAATTCATATTTTTATTTGACCGTAAATATGATGAACGTTTCATATTCGGCTCAAATGTTATTCCTGAAGTAGTATTTCCGCCTGCAAGGCATCCGGTACTATGGTATTTATGGTTTGAACATGCTATTGTGCCGCGCATAAGAAAGTATAAACCATCGCTTTTTTATTCGCCCGAAGGATACCTTTCGTTAAAACTCGGTGAAGTTCCCTCATTGCCTGTCATACACGACATTAATTTTCACCGCGATAAGCAGGGGGTTCCTTTTCTCGATGGCGTTTTCTGGCGTTATTATTTTCCGAAATATGCAGCAATGGCTTCAAGGATTATCACAGTTTCGGAATTTTCAAAAAATGAAATCGGGTCGTATTACAATATTCCGTTTCATAAGATTGATGTTGCCTATAACGGAGCAGATAACGGTTTTACTCCTTTAAGTGCAGCAGAGAAAAACATGGTTAAGCAAAAATACACACACGGAGAAGAATATTTTCTGTACGTGGGTGTTTTGGTACCCCGGAAAAATATTGTTAGGATGATCCAGGCCTATGATTTATTCAAGCAAAGCTCGGGCAGCCGCATCAAGCTTGTGATTGTCGGCGATAGATTGTTTTTTACACCTGAAATGCAGCGGGCATACGAGAAATCGGCCTGTAAGCATGATATTATTTTTACCGGCAGGGTTGAACAGGATGAACTCAGGATGATTATGGGCGCTGCCCTTTCGTTGGTACTGGTGTCATGTTATGAAGGATTTGGTATTCCTGTGGTCGAAGCCATGTATGCCGATGTTCCGGTAATAACTTCAAACGTTTCATCAATGCCCGAAATTGCAGGCGATGCAGCTTTATTAACCGATCCCTATTCGGTCGGTTCTATAAAGGAGGCCATGCTGAAAATGAGCGCCGATAATTTACTCCGTGAAGAATTAATTATGAAAGGAAGAATAAGACGGCAAAAATTCACATGGGACAACTCGGCAAGGTCAATATGGGATAGCATTGAAAAAGTGATAGAAACCGGGGGTATTAATTCATAAATATATTGTAGGAATGGATGTAGAGCAGTTTTTTGAGCTTTTAGTAGAGGAAACCAGGCAGAATATAACCTTGCAGAATTTATACCAGTTTGCAAAAGACCGGCGCAACTTCCTTTTCAGGAAAGCATATTATTGCCAGCGGCTCGAATATATTAGTAAAAAAATAACTGACCCGAATGCCTTTATCTGGGATTGTGGTTGCGGCTACGGCACTACCGGCATTTTTCTTGCGCTAAACGGATTCAGAGTATTCGGAACAACAGTGGAATATTTCTATGACCACATTCCGCAACGCCTTAAATACTGGAGCAATTACGGAAACATTAGCAACTTCAGCGTAAATTACCACAACATCTTTGATCCGCCTTTTTATGAAAACCGGTTTGATTATGTAATTACACAGGATGTTTTGCATCACCTTGAGCCTAACGCCGAAGCACTGCTGATAATTAAAAAAGCAATGAAAGATAATGGCCTGCTGGTAGTATGCGAAGAAAACGGGCATAATATTATCAATAACTTCAAACTATTTTTAAGGCGCGGAAATAAACGTATTATTGACTTATATGATGAAAAACTTAAAAAGGCCATTAAACTGGGGAATGAGAACATCCGGAGCCTTGCCTCATGGAAAAGAAAATTTGAAGAAGCTGGCCTGTTAATTGATGATAAAAGTATTGAATATATAAGGCTTTTCCCGCCGTTTTGCTTTAATAAGGATAATTATGCCGGTATCATAAAAACCGAGCATAAACTATGGCAGAAAAACAGCCTTTTAAGGGAATTTTTATATTTCGGAATAAATTTTATTGCATCAAAAGATTAATTCAACGGCAATGTGAAAAATACCGTGGTGCCTTTATGCAATTCACTTTTTATCCATATCCGGCCCTTATGTCTTTCAATAAACTCCTTACACAGCAAAAGGCCTAACCCGCTTCCTTTCTCTTCGGCCGTTCCACGTGTTGTGATTTTCTCGTCCAATGTAAAGATCTTGTCGATCCTTTCGGGCGCAATACCTACTCCCGTATCACTTATAGCAATTTCAACGAACGAAGGCAATCGTTTTGACTCAATTTTAATTTTTCCTCCCGGGTTGGAGTACTTGACCGAATTAGTAATAAGATTTCTTAAAATGGTTTTAAACATGTTTCTGTCGGCAAATATATCAATATCCTTTTCACCCCTGAATTCAATATTCAACTTTTTGCTTGCAATAAATGACAGGTAGAAATCTTTTTCTTCTTCAATAAGTTGCCTTAGGTTAATCTTTTCAGGATTAAAAGGAATCTTCTTACTTTGTGAAAGCGACCATTCAAGAAGATTTTCAAGCAGATTATATGTCTGTATCACAGAATTCTTTATGGCATGCGCAATCATTTCCTTTTCACTGGTATCATTTTTTTTAATCTTCATCAGCAATAATTCACTGAAACCGAGAATATTGTTCATCGGGTTTTTGAGGTCATGTGCGATAATTGAAAAAAACCTGTCTTTCATGGCAATCTGCCTGGTCAGATCATCGGCAATACTTACATTTACCATGATGATAAAACCAAAGTTGATAAGAATTTCAGCCAGCGCCAACGCCGAAAACAGAATCATACTTTCAATCGTTGGTGCCATCAGATCAATTTCGCGCATCTGAAAAGTAACAACTGACCTGGTAAGCATGGCAAGCCCGAATAGAAAAAAAGCCATAGCGTTGATATGGAATACTGTCTTTAGAGATGCGGAAGGCGGTCGAAGCATTTCATAGAAACAAAAACCCGCCCATACAGCATATATTATTGAATTAACAGTCACCCTGAGGCCCATGTGATAATAGGCATGAGTAAAAACAGTGGTTGCTATCAGACTTGCAACCGGCAATCCGATAATGATTAAATAATTAACCCGCTTTTCCTTGAATTTCCATAATGCAAGCAGGAAAAAGCACTGACCTGTAAAGGCAAGCAAATTAGTCAGAATCAGATTGATATATTCGTCGGGGTATGGATAGAAGGCGTAAATAAATAAACTAAGGGCAACAATAAAACTGCCTGCGGCCCAGTGATAAATGCCTTTGATAAAAGAAGCTGATTTTTTGAAAAACAGCATCAGGAATCCGAAAAGCAAAGAAAAACCTGCTATAAAAAGAATAAATTCCCTGAGGTTTAGTTGTGTCATAGAGTTAATTAAAGGATAAAAATATAAAATCTTTCTGTTTTATAAGATGAATATTTCATCAAATAAAAAATTATTAAGAAAAATGTTGATTAAATACAATTTTATTGTATATATTTGCCAAAATGAAAAACATGAGAAATGTCATAGTCATAGTAAACCTTGTTCTTCTTGTAGTGGTAGTGATTAATGCTACAGGGTGAGGATGGTTTATATGACGATGCAGGATATAACGAAAGCCATTCTTACCTTACAGAATGGCTTTCTGATTTTAAAGAGGTCAATACACACATTAAAGAATATGAAAATTAAACTCAGAAGTTCAAAAACCACCGACGGCCGTTTAATGGCCGGAGCCCGAAGTTTATGGCGTGCCACAGGGATGAAAGAAGAGCAAATGGGAAAGCCCATTATTGCTGTTGTCAACTCGTTTACTCAGTTTGTTCCCGGCCATACGCATCTGCATAATGTAGGGCAGGAAATAAAAGCCATTATTGAAAAGGAAGGATTTTATGCTCCCGAATTTAACACCATTGCCATTGACGATGGTATTGCCATGGGGCATGACGGGATGCTTTATTCATTGCCGTCGCGCGACCTTATTGCCGACAGTGTTGAATACATGTGCAATGCCCATAAGGTAGATGCAATGATATGTATTGCCAATTGCGATAAAATTATTCCCGGTATGCTTATGGCTGCCATGAGGCTTAACATCCCCATGGTATATGTATCAGGGGGGCCTATGGAGGCCGGTAATGTTGGTACAAAAAAGTACGACCTTGTTGATGCCATGGTACTTGCAGCTGATGATTCGGTTTCGGATGACGAACTGGCGCAGATTGAACAAAATGCCTGTCCCACCTGTGGTTCATGCTCAGGGATGTTTACAGCCAATTCAATGAACTGTCTTAGTGAAGCTTTGGGATTATCGCTCCCCGGAAACGGCACAGTAGTGGCTACTCATAAAAACCGGAGGAAGATTTTTGAACAAGCTGCCAGACTTATTGTTGAAAATACAAGAAAATATTACGAAGAAGGTGACGAATCAGTGCTGCCACGTTCAATAGCTACACGTGCAGCCTTTTTAAACGCAATGGCACTTGATATTGCTATGGGCGGTTCAACCAATACGGTTTTGCATACGCTTGCCATTGCCCGGGAGGCCGGAGTTGACTTTACCATGAAAGATATTGATGCGCTGTCACGTAAAGTGCCGGTATTGTGCAAAGTAGCGCCCAGCTCACATTATCATGTTGAAGATGTTAACCGTGCCGGAGGAATACTCGGCATTATGGGCGAACTTGAACGCGGCGGATTAATAGATACTTCGGTGAAAAGAGTTGACGGCCTCACGCTTGCGCAAGCCATTGAACGATATGACATCCGCCGATCCACTGTTACTCATGAAGCCAGAGAATTATACCTCAGTGCGCCTGCCGGAATAAAAAGCCTTGCGCTTGGAAGTCAGGGTGTAATGTACAAAGAACCCGACCTCGACAGAAAGGACGGATGCATTCGCAGCATCGAAAACTGTTATTTCAAAGACGGCGGTCTGGCTATTCTTTTTGGCAATATAGCACGCAACGGCTGTGTTGTGAAAACCGCCGGAGTTGATGTTTCATTATTTAACTTTAAAGGGCCTGCCAGGGTTTGCGAATCACAGGAAGATGCCTGTGATGCCATCCTTGGCGGGAAAGTGAAGGCCGGCGACGTTGTGGTAATCCGCTTTGAAGGCCCTAAGGGCGGCCCCGGTATGCAGGAAATGCTTTATCCTACATCCTATATTAAATCAAAAGGACTGGGTAAACTCTGTGCCCTTATTACCGACGGGCGTTTTTCAGGCGGCACTGCAGGACTATCCATCGGGCATATCTCTCCTGAAGCCGCTGCCGGCGGCGAAATCGCCCTGTTGCAGGACGGAGATATCATTGAAATTAATATCCCCGAACGTAAAATTAATGTAATGCTTTCGGATGAAGAACTGAAACAACGCAAACTGAACGAGGAAAAAAGAGGCAATAAAGCCTATACCCCGAAAACACGCAACCGGCTGATCCCCGATTCACTGAAAGTATATGCAAAAATGGTAACGTCGGCTGATACAGGAGCAATAAGGATAGTGGAATGATGAAATTACCAGAAAACCGGTATGCCCATAAGCAGGTAAGTGTAAGAGCCCCCGGTTTGTCCTGCAATCATACTTTAATATTTTAATTGAGATAAACCATGTAATAACACAAAAGAATTAATATATGAAAGATCAAACAGCAACTATAGAATCCCGGACATGAAAAAAAATACGCACCACAGGGGCTGATGCCATCATGCGATCGCTCATCCATGAGGGTGTCGAAACTATTTTCGGATATCCGGGAGGGGCAATCATGCCTGTATATGATGCCCTTATGAATCACAGCGACAAAATCAGGCATATTCTTACAAGACATGAACAGGGCGCTATACATGCCGCTCAGGGATATGCAAGGGTCACGGGCAAAGTAGGCGTTGTTATGGCTACATCGGGAGCAACAAACCTTATTACCGGCATTGCCGATGCAATGGTCGATTCAACCCCTATTGTCTGCATTACCGGTCAGGTTACCGCTCCGTTGCTTGGCACCGATGCCTTTCAGGAAACCGATGTTATTGGCATATCCATGCCGGTTACCAAATGGAATTATCTTGTAACCCGGCCCGAAGAAATACCCGAAGTTTTTGCCCAGGCATTTTTTATTGCCCGGTCAGGCCGTCCGGGCCCCGTGCTTATTGATATCGCCAAAAACGCCCAGTTTGGCGAATTCGATTTTGAGTACAGAAAGTGCATCAAAATAAGAAGTTACGTGCCAAAGCCTGTTGTAAAGTCTGAAAAAATACGCCATGCTGCCGAATTGATCAACAAGGCCAGAAAACCTTATATCCTTTTCGGGCAAGGCGTAATACTGGGAAACGCCGAAGACGAATTCAGAGCTTTTGTTGAAAAATCGGGAATTCCGGCTGCATGGACTATTCTTGGTGCCTGCGCACTGCCCAAAAAACACCCGCTTAACATGGGTATGCTGGGAATGCATGGCAATTACTCCACCAATATTAAAACCAATGAATGCGACCTGCTTATTGCCGTTGGTATGCGTTTCGATGATCGCGTAACAGGCGACCTGAAACGTTATGCACCCCAGGCTAAAGTCATTCACCTCGAAATTGACCCGGCTGAAATAAATAAAAATGTTAAGGCCGATGTTGCCGTGCTCGGCGATGTTAAAGAAACGCTGCCCATGCTGACAAAACTCATTGAAAAACGTGATCATTCGGCATGGATTAAAGAGTTTAAGGATGCTGATAAAATTGAATACGAAAAGGTTATAAAAAACGACCTTTACCCTGATAAAGAAGGACTGACTATGGGCGAAGTAATTAGAATACTGAACGAAAAAACCCGTGGTGAAGTTATCGTTGTTACCGACGTAGGGCAACATCAGATGATTACTTCACGGTATTTTGAATTCAAAAATAAACGCTCATTCGTAACTTCAGGAGGTCTTGGCACAATGGGGTTCGGACTGCCTGCTGCCCACGGGGCAAAAATAGGCGCACCCGACAAAGAAGTTGTGCTCATCGTAGGCGACGGAGGGTTACAAATGACCATTCAGGAATTGGGCACTATTAACCAGACCCAGGCAGCTGTAAAAATTATTCTGATGAACAATAAATACCTGGGCATGGTAAGGCAATGGCAGGAAATGTTTTTTGAAAAACGTTATTCCGAGACCTATTTGCTTAACCCCGATTTTATAAAAGTTGCCGAAGGTTTCGGGATAAAGGGTAAAAAAGTCCTGCATCGCCCCGAACTTGATGCTGCCATCAGGGAAATGCTTGATTATAAGGGACCCTATTTCCTTGAAGTCAATATCGAAAAGGAAGACAATGTATTGCCTATGGTGCCCGCAGGCGCATCAGTATCTGAAGTAGTACTTGAACATAAAAAATAATAAATATGTCATTTGATAACAGAAAAAACGGAGAAAGAAAGCAGAATTATACCATTTCTGCTTTCTCTGAAAACCATATAGGGTTGCTTAACCGCATTACCATCATCTTTACTCGCCGGCACGTGAATATTGAAAGCCTTACTGTATCGGCATCGGCAATAAAGGGCATTCATAAATTCACGATTGTGGTGAATGACACCCGCGAAAAGGTTGATAAAGTGGTAAGGCAGATTGAAAAGCTGGTTGAAGTGCTTAAAGCATATTATCACACCGATGATGAAGTAATATATCAGGAAATAGCTTTGTATAAAATACCTACAAAAGCGCTTATTGAAGGTGACGACCTTGAGAATACCATCAGAAAACATAATGCGCGCATCCTCGAAGTAAGGCCCGAATATACAGTCATTGAAAAAACCGGCTACAAGGAAGACTACATGGCACTTTTTGATGAACTTAAAAAATACGGAGTGCTTCAATTCACCAGCTCGGGCAGGGTGGCAGTTACCCGCTCAAGCAAGGAACTGCTGGCAACATATCTGAAAGAAGCCGGCGAACTTACTGCAGAATACGAAAATAACCAAACATCAAATACAATTTAATTATGGCAAAAATCAATTTTGGCGGAATTATCGAAGACGTTATTACACGTGAAGAATTCCCTTTAAAAAAAGCACAGGAAGTATTAAAAAATGAAGTAGTTGCTGTTATCGGCTATGGCGTTCAGGGCCCTGCTCAATCGCTCAATATGAGAGATAATGGCATTAATGTTATTATCGGACAGGCACCTGAATTTAAAGCCGACTGGGATAAGGCAATCAAAGATGGCTGGGTGCCGGGTAAAACCCTTTTCACTGTCGAAGAAGCAGCAAAAAAAGGCACCATCATCCAGTACCTTGTTTCCGACGCAGCTCAGCGGGCTATATGGCCCAAACTCAAACCTTGCCTTAATCCGGGCGATGCACTGTATTTCTCGCATGGTTTTTCCATTACATATAAAGAACAAACCGGAGTTATCCCTCCCGATGATGTTGATGTGATTCTTTGCGCACCAAAGGGTTCGGGTACAAGTGTCAGACGTAATTTCCTCGCCGGCGCAGGCATCAATTCAAGTTATGCTGTTTTCAGGGATTACACAGGCAGAGCAAATGAAAGGGTAATTGCACTTGGCATCGCCATCGGCTCGGGTTACCTTTTCCCCACTACGTTTGAAAACGAAGTGTACAGTGACCTCACAGGCGAACGCGGTGTTTTAATGGGGGCCCTGGCTGGCATAATGGAAGCACAGTATAAAGTGCTGCGCGAAAACGGCCACAGTCCCAGCGAAGCATTTAACGAAACCGTTGAAGAACTTACCCAAAGTCTTATCAGACTGGTTGATGAAAACGGAATGGACTGGATGTATGCCAACTGCAGCGCCACCGCACAACGAGGGGCTCTCGACTGGCTGCCCAAATTCAGGGAGGCTACACTGCCCGTATTCCGTGAATTATACCAGCGCGTGAAAAACGGCGATGAAACCAAACGTGTTCTTGAAAAAACCGGCCATCCCAATTACAGGGCTGAACTCGACGCCGAACTCAAACAAATGCGCGAATCAGAAATGTGGCAGGCCGGCCAGCAGGTGCGAAACCTCAGACCGAAACACAAATAAATTAAACCAGTAGATGTCATCAGTTCGTTTCGTCCCGGCGGGATTCCTGATGACAGATCAGGGTTTAATGCGTAATTTGGGTTTAATTACCTTTCAATGTCGTTTAATTAAGGTGTTACGCTGCATTATTTCATGATTATGCCGTGAAAGCCTTTAATTAAGCGACATTG
>FWPV01007104.1_pt1 | contig 12065 bp, 10 predicted proteins | sample 2228371 | NCBI WGS metagenome assembly FWPV01 (sample SAMEA103939776, study PRJEB20133) | metagenome | reverse complement strand
TAATCCTTAAGCATTTCCCTCGAATCCTTGACTCCTTGACCCCTCGAATCCTCATGATCTTACCAACTTTTTTGGAGATGATCCTTATATTATTATAGTAACCTATTGATTTATTAGGGGAACGAATTGATTTTATTTATAATTTTATGGTAATTTTTAATAAAAATTTAAAGGAGGATTAATTTGCCACCTAAATCTAAACCAAAAAAGAATTTATCTGCTTTAAAGAGAGCCCGACAGGCTGAAAAAAGGCGGTTACGTAATAAAGCAATACGAACTTCTTTAAAAACTATAATAAAAAAGGTTGAAACCGCAATATCTACAGGTGATAAAGTAAATGCCTCAAATACACTTAGGGAGGCAATTAGTAAACTTTGTAAGGCTGCTTCAAAGGGTGTGATCCATAAAAATACTGCATCACGACATATTTCAAGGCTTACTAAAAAAGTGAATGCAATCCTTAAAGCCGAAGCAGCTTAATCAAGAGATATTCTAAGGGAAAGCTTCTTCCAGAGCTTTTGAGGTCAATATCGGTATTACTGAGAGTTTCGAATACCTTTAAAAAGTAATCATTAGATTTTTTTATATTTCCTGTATAAAGTTGCTGTCCATAATGCCAGTTCAGCACCCCGATAAGTGCATGATGTTCCGATGCATTTTTTAGAGCATTGTAAATCCTGAAGACGTTATCGGCATCTTTCCTCATAAGGGCTTTTACCATATCAAAGGCATTATAATCTTTGCTAACTGCAAGAATATCTCTCATATCATCTACTTCTATTTTCTTCTTACCTAATAAGGAAATCTTTTCAATTTCTACTGAAAGGAGTCCAAGATCATTGCCTGTTAAACCTAACAAAAAATCTACTGCTTTTTCAGAAATCTCCACTCCTTTTATACGGAGGCGATATGATATCCAATTTTGCAATTCTGCATCCCTTATGTCTAAAGAAAAAAACTTAAGTCCCTTGAAACTTTCTTTTATGTCTTTTTTCAACGATCCTTCATTTAATATTATAAAAACACCATCCTGTGAAGGATTTCTGGCATATGTTTTTAATCTTTCAAGATCTCTATTAGAAAGTTTTTGAAGATTTACTCTTAATACCGTAAACCTTCTGCTTCCAAAGAATGATATGGTATTTGCTACATTCAAAACATCTTCCATCGAAACATTTTCTTCACCTGCGAAAGTCAAGTCGAAAACATGAAGATTAAACTCCCTCTCAGCCTCAGGAACAAGTTTGGTTATTTCGTATAATGCCTCTTTACAAAGAAAGGGGTCAGACGTATATAAAACATAAAGTGGTAAAGGTAAACCTTTTTTGACCTCGTCAATGAAATTCTGGAAACTCATAGTATTCTATTTTTACGGAGACATACTACGTATTTCTTTTTCGCAATTTCTGCATTATTCGGATGAATAAATGATATTCGCAACAATTTCCATAGCCAGATCCCTCACGGCCCTATCTGAAGCAAGTTCTTTTAACGCAATTAACTCATCGAGTTGTCCTCGAGAATAAATGGATACTATAAATGGAGACCCTATATTTTTAAACTCTTTTGATCTTCCTGTGGAATCGATAATCTTGAAATCACCCTGAATTATTACCTCATATTCAATTGCTACACCCTCTTTTTCAGAAAGCACACGCAATTCAAATGTGTCTATCACACCGCTGAGTTTATAAGAAGCATTTTCGGTAACTTTAATCCCGTGCTTTAAAAATTCTTTAGTCAAAGCCTCATTAAGTCTATCCTGTAATTTTGGCTCATATGTCTTATTTTGAACATCCATTATCTGAATCTCCCCCATAGGCAAGGAAGCTTTATCATGAATTGAATATCCACATCCAAAAAAGAAAATCACAGATAGCAAAGAGAAAATAGCACGGAGTATAAAGTATTTATTTACTTTTTTTTGTGCTCTAAATTTCACCATAGGCTCTTTGCTTTTCAATACCATTTAACACGAAAATGCGGTCAGAAAAATGTAGATGTTGCAAAAAATTTATTTTCGATTCCTTAGTTTACCGCATATTTGTTATCAAAGATATAATTTTTATACACACGTAAAACGACTTTCTCTTTTGAGCAATATCTGTTTTTTCGGGTTAATCATCTGTTACTATATTTACCAATTTACCCTTTGCTACAATAACTTTCTTAATAATTTTGTTACCTAAAATCTCCTTAATTTTTTGATTTTCGAGTGCTATCTTTTTAATATTGTCCTCGGAAATACCCCTATCTATCATTGTCTTAGCCCTGAGCCTGCCATTAACCTGTATTACAAGTTCTATTTTTTCTTCTTTTGCAGCATCCTCATCCCATACAGGCCATTTTTGTTCAAATATGCTGGGCTTATTACCGATAGCCTTCCACAATTCTTCTGCTATATGAGGAGAAAAAGGAGCAAGTAGAAGTAAAAGCTGCTCGACTGCAAATTTAAATATCGCCCAGCCTGTGTCGGATTCTGATTGAAAAGAACTTATTTCATTAGTAAGTTCCATCATTGCGGCTATCGCAGTGTTGAAATGATAATCACGTTCAATATCAACTGTAACTTTTTTAATGGTTTGATGTGTCTTTCTATATAGATTTAGTGCCGAGGCTTCTAACTTAGAAGTATCATCAATTGTAATTTTAGAATTTTTTAGTTTAGATTGGTTTTTGTAAACAATACTCCATATTTTATTCAGGAATCTGTGTGCACCCTCCACACCTTTATCGGACCATTCGAGATCTTTTTCTGGTGGCGCTGCGAAAAGGGAAAATAACCTTGCAGTATCAGCGCCATATTTTTCTATTAAATAGTTTGGATCCACGACATTACCTTTTGATTTAGACATCTTGGCACCGTCTTTTATCACCATACCCTGTGTTAGAAGATTTTTAAATGGTTCAGAAATACTAATTAGACCGATGTCGCGAAGAACCCTTGTAAAAAAACGAGAATATAATAAATGTAAAACTGCATGCTCGACTCCACCTATATACTGGTCAACAGGCATCCAGTAACCAACTTCAGAATCTGAAGATTTAAGTGCCTCTATTAAATCGATATCTCCTTTTTTAAGACAATAACGAATAAAATACCAAGAGGAGTCAACAAATGTATCCATTGTATCGGTTTCACGTCTTGCTTCTCCTGCACAATTTGGACAAATTGTCTTTAAAAAATCTTCAACTTCATTTAGCGGGGAACCACCTCTACCAGTTAATCTCACATCTTCTGGAAGTATTACTGGCAGATCTTTTTCCGGAACAGGAACAATCCCACATTTACTACAGTAGATTATGGGTATAGGTGTCCCCCAGTACCTTTGTCGAGAAATACCCCAATCTCTCAACTTATAATTAGCCACTGCCTTGCCAAGTCCTTTTTCTTCTATAAATTTTATGATTTCTTTTCTGGCTATATCACTTCTCAACCCACTAAATTTTCCCGAATTAATCAGGATACCCTCATCCTCATATGCCTCGGTCAATTCCCACTCCTTATAAATGACCTCAGCTTGCTCTTCATTAGAGCCACCTTTCTTACCTTCATAATCTATTGAATTTAAAGAGTAACTTTCTGGTGTCGATGCCTTTTGCTCAGGAATTATAACTACTTTTAAGGGCAGACCATATTTTTTTGCAAAATCAAAATCTCTTTGATCATGTGCAGGAACAGACATTATTGCCCCGGTTCCATATTCCATAATAACAAAATTTGCTATATATATAGGCACCCGCTCCCCATTCAGTGGATTGATGGCGTAATAGCCTGTATTTAAACCAATCTTTTCGTCTTCCTTTCCATATTTGGTTTTAATATCCTCGAGCGCGGTTTTGTCTTCTACCAATCTTTCTGCAAGAGGATGTTCTGGTGCAATACACATGAAGGTAACACCGAATAATGTATCAGGTCTTGTCGTAAATATTCTCAATTTTCCATCAATTCCTTCTAACGGGAAATCTACTTCTACGCCTTCCCCCTTTCCTATCCAGTTTTTCTGCATTATAACAACACGTTCAGGCCATCCTTTCAATTCTTCACAGCCTTTAAGTAATTCCTCGGCATAAGCTGTAATTTTAAAAAACCATTGTTCAAGTTTCTTCTGGATCACTTCGTTCTCGCATCGCCAACATCTATTATCAATTACCTGTTCGTTAGCCAGTACAGTCGCACATGAGGGACACCAGTTGACATAAGAAAATTTTTTGTAAGCAAGTCCCCTTTCCAGCATTTTGAGAAAAAACCACTGATTCCATCTATAATACTCGGGTTTACATGTAGTTACTTCTCGCTCCCAATCATAGCTCAGTCCCAGCCTATTAAGCTGGTTTTTCATTTTCTCAATATTCTTGTAAGTCCATTCGGATGGATGTACACCATGTTTTATGGCAGCGTTTTCAGCGGGTAATCCAAAAGCATCCCATCCCATTGGATGAAGCACATTATACCCACGCATTTTTTTATATCTTGCTATGACATCACCTATCGCGTAATTTCTGACATGACCCATGTGTATTTCACCCGATGGATAAGGGAACATCTCAAGACAATAAAACTTCTCATGTGATTCTATTATTTCTGTCTTATGGAGTCTTTTTTCATTCCAGTATGTTTGCCATTTTAATTCTATTTTTTGAGGTTCATATCTTTCTTCCACAAGCTATCCTCCTAAATCATAAACAATGGAATGAAGAATCTATTAATCCACAAAAAGCAATTTAAAAAGCTATCAAGCTTACAAGCTTACAAGCTGTTAGCCTTTAGAATGATGTACGGACACACAAAATGAATTAAAGCTGTGGAGACAAAATATCTAATTGATATGTACCCCACATTTTACAACCAGGACATCTTCCCGACCACTCTGTTGATTTATAACCACAGTCCTTGCAAACATACGATAAACTTTCTACACATTTGCTTGTATCCAAGGCCTTTTTAAACTCCTCTACTGCTTTATCTATCTCGTTTCGCTTTATATATATGTTGCCCATTAGTTGATGTAATTCCGGAGATGAAATACCTGCGATATCAACTGATGCAAGTGTATCGAATGCGTCATCAATCATTTCAAGCCTGTAGAAAAGTTTTCCAAGAAAAAATTTAAGGATGTTATCATGAGGTCTTCTGGAGATAGTATTTTTATATATCCTTATGAGCCGCGATGGTTCACCAACATTAATCAGCATATCTTCAAGCCTTGAAAGCACAATCAATGAAGATGTTTGCTCAAAACTCTTTTCGAGGAGATTGATAGCTTCTTCTGCTTCTCCCTCTCTTAATAACACTTCTGCGAGGCCCAAGATTGCAGGGATAAAATCTTTTTCCAATCTTAATACAGTTCTAAAAGCCTTTTTCGCCTTTTCCAGTTCTCCATTTTCAAGACTGTGTCTTCCATATTCATATTTATAGCCTACAAGTACTTGCCTCTCACGATTTTTATCTTTCTCGGAATGTTCATTTTTAAAGATCTTCTTCTGGACAAATACAAGATCATCCCATCTTTCAAGCCTTTCAAGAATTTCCCTCTTTTTATAAAGTGCAGAGAGGTTTTCATCATCGATATCAAGAATCTCTTCAATATACCTGAGCGCATCATTCAGTCTGTTACTCTTCTCCATAAGACTGACCAAAGCAAAGAGCACTTCTATATTTTGTGGATTAAGCTCTCTTGCCCGTTGATAATATTCTGCTGCTTCGCTAAAGTTTTCCTCTGAAACAGCAATATTACCTAATTGAAGTAAAGCATTTATATGCTCGGGGTCCTCTTTCAATATTTCCTTAAATAAATTTTCCGCATCTTTCTTATTATGGTGAGATATCAAATAATTCAATGCCTTCGAATACAATTCCTGGATTTTTTCTTCTTTTTTCTGCCTCTTCTGATGCTGCCAGTTATCTACAAACTTTTTAGTATCCCTTACCACAAAAACTATCAACATCACTAAGGCACCCATTGCACCCGAGAGTAACACAAGGGCAATGGTAGGCGTCTCATATACATTGCCAAAAGGAATCCTTACTTTGGTTACCTCTTGATTAAAGATTGCGAATACTGCTATGGCTGCTAAGAATAAAACAAAGATAAAAACAGCAAATTTACTCATTTAAAAATTAATCCTCTATATATACTCGTTTGGCATCGATCCAAAGTTTTTCGAGTTCATAATATGCCCTCGTTGTTTCTTCAAAAATATGAATGATAACATCGCCGTAATCCATAAGCACCCAATGACTGTAACTTAATCCTTCTATACCAAGAGGTTTGATATTCTGGAGATTAAACCTCTCTTCTATATATTCTGTAATTGCTTTCACCTGTGTTGTGCTTTCTCCAGAACAGATTATAAAATAATCTGTTATTGTGGTAAGACCTTGCAAATCGAGGATAATTACGTCTCTGGCCTTCTTATCCAGTGCTGCCCTTGCTGCTTCAAGGGCCTTTTCCTTAGTTTCTAAAGAATTCCCCTCCCTTCTTTTAGTGTAAGTAAACAGCAGAAATTATAGACATTATTGGCTTCTTGCTCCTTTTGAGTACAACTTATTAGTAATTATATAGGATTGAACCTCTGCTGGCAACAAATAATTTATACTATTTCCCCTTGCTATTAATTCTCTTATCTCTGTAGATGATATCCCTATTTCTGTGACTTTAAGCAGTATTACTTCTTTCCCGCTATCTAATTTTATCCTGTATGAGTCTAATTCCCCCTCGTCTACCCCTCGTAGAACTTTCTTTTTTATTTTAATATATTTTGATTTCAGTAAATCAATAAATTTAAAATGAGGTCGAGATATAACAACAAAATTGGTCAAGCTAATAAGTCTTTCAGGATGCCACCAATTATCTATATCAATAAAGGTTTCTATCCCAAGGATAAAATAAAATTCCACATAAGGAAAGGTTTTTTTTAGTTTCTCCATCGTTTTGACAGTATAAGACTTGCCTCTAAGCCTGAATTCTATATCTGACAATTCAAAGAAACTATTATTTTTAAGTGCAAGCCGAACCATTTCATATCTATGGTATGGCTCCGCTATCTCTCTTATTTTAAGAGGTGGATTTTTAGATGGGATAAATAGAATTTTATCGAAGTTGAGTTTTTCTCTGACCTCTTCCGCTGCCCTAAGATGCCCATAATGAATGGGGTTGAAAGTACCGCCTAATATTCCTATTTTCATCGACTTAACCAGAAAGCAATTAAAATAATTTAAGATGCTCGATTCATGATTATTCTATCATTCTTTTTTAACAATTCGTGTATTCTATGTCCGTTATTCCCTCAGTTGCCCATTTCCGAATACAATGAATTTTGTACATGTGAGCTCCTCAAGTCCCATCGGACCTCTTGCGTGAATCTTATCAGTAGAAATACCTATCTCTGCACCGAGTCCGAACTGAAAACCATCATTTAATCTTGTTGAGGCGTTAACGAATACGGCTGAAGAATCTACTTCTCTTAAAAACTTCATTGCCATTTCATAGTCATTAGTAACAATGGCGTCAGAATGAGCAGAACCATACTTTCCAATGTGATCCATCGCCTCCTCGATATCCTCCACTACTTTTACGTTCAATATAAGATCAAGATATTCCTCGTAGAAATCTTCCTCTTTAACCGCATCTATTGTAGGAACTATTTTCTTCGTTAAAGGACAACCTTTGAGTTGAACACCAGCATCTTTGAATCTTTTTATCATGTTCGGGAGAAAAGACTTTGCGATCTTTTTATCAACAAGCATTGTCTCCATTGCATTACACGTTCCTGGTCTTTGAACCTTCGCATTGAAACAAATCTCTTCTGCCATTTTTAAATCGGCATGTGCTTCAACGAATACATGGCAGACACCTTTGTAATGCTTCAACACCGGAATTCTTGAGTTTTCTGTAACAGTTCTTATTAGTGATTCCCCTCCTCTTGGTATAATAAGATCAACTATTCCTTCGAGCCTTAACATTTCCATTACCGCCTCTCTGTCAGGTATATCGATAAATGTTATGGCGCCTTCATGTAATCCTTCACTTCTTGCTACCTCCCTCAAAACATTCACAATCGCCTTATTCGAATTTATTGCTTCAGATCCCCCTCGGAGAATCACGGCATTGCCTGCTTTCAGACAAAGTGCGGTTGCGTCTGCTGTCACATTTGGTCTGGATTCATAAATTATTCCTATAACACCAATCGGAACACGCATTCTTCCAACAGTCATACCATTCGGCCGCTTCCACATCTTTATTACTTCACCAACTGGGTCAGGCAGTGCCGATACCTCAAGAAGACCTTTAGACATCTCTTTGATTCTCTTTTCGTTCAAAGTAAGCCTGTCTATTAATGCCTTTGATAGACCTTTCTGCTCTGCAAATTTTATATCTTTTTTATTTTCAGAAATAAGTTTTTTTGTCTTCTTCTGCAATGCTTCTGCCATCTTGATTAAGGTTTTATTTTTCTGTTCTGAAGATGCCTTAGCCAGAACACGTGCTCCTTCCTTTGCTTCTTTTGCCTTTTTAAAAACAAACGCTTTTATATCCATAGTAGCCTCCCTATTTGATATTGTTTAAAAATTATACACGAAATGCGGGTATTTTATAACATCCAATCATTGACTTACCATTGTATCATTTTTAAAATGTCTTTATGCCAAACATAAAGATCCTTCCTGTTAATCTGAGGAATAAAATAGCTGCCGGGGAGGTAATCGAAAGACCTGCATCGGTGGTAAAGGAGCTAATAGAAAACTCAATAGACGCACATGCTACTGAAATAACAATAGATATTTTATATGGAGGAAAAAGGCTAATAAGGGTTTCAGATAACGGTATAGGCATGGACAGAGAAGATGCACTTTTATGCTTTGAAAGATACGCAACGAGCAAACTGACTAACGAAGATGACCTTTCAAATATAAAAACAATGGGATTTAGGGGTGAAGCGCTTTCTTCGATAGCGGCCGTTTCGAAACTTAAAATTATCACAGGGCTCAGAGACAATCCCATTGGTGTTTCTATTGAACTACATGAAGGCAATATAAAAGAAATAAAAGATTCTCCTTCTTCAGGAACAATCGTAGAAGTAAGAGATTTATTTTACAATACGCCAGCAAGGAAAAAATTTCTCAAATCTAATGCTACAGAACTTTATCATATAATTGATATCATTACTAAAGAAGCGATTTCTCACTGGTGGATAGGATTCAGACTAAACTCTGATAAACAAGAAACGATCAATCTCCCTAAAGCATCAGGCCCAAAAGAACGTATCATGCAAGTTTATGGTGATGAGTTTCTCAAAGGTCTCACAGAGGTCAATATACCACTTACTTTTTTAAATAAAAATGTCGATAAGCAAATGCTATCAAATGGTTGGGATAAAGAAAATATAAAAATGACGGCTTTTGTTTCAAAAAGTAATAATTTCAGAAATATGAAGTCACACCAATTTATTTATATCAATAATCGGCCTATCAAAGACCTCTCGATTACTCATGCTGTATATAATGCATATGAGGGAATAATCCCCCGTAATAAACATCCCGTTTTTTTCATCTTTCTTTATATGAATCCTCAAAATGTAGACTTTAATGTTCATCCTGCAAAGCGGGAGGTAAAATTTGAAAATAAGGATATTGTCTATAATTTTGTAAGTTCAAGTCTTAAAAGAGCTATCAAAGAAGAGAGAAGACAATATACAAAAAGCTTTGTAGAACAGCCTTCAGATAATTATTCAACTGCACCTTATTCTACGTATAAAAGCTCGATAACCTCAACTGAAGAATATTTTGAATCGAAGATCTCGGAAAGTCTCGAAATTCCTTACAGATACCATCTGCCTTATATATACATTGGAGAGACATTTATAGCTATTTCAGGGAAAGGGGGGCTAACATTAATTGACTACCACGCTGCTCATGAAAGAATACTTTATGAAAAATTTTTAAAGGGTATGGGTCTTAATTCTTGCCGATTATTATTCCCTAAACAGATAATCTTGCCGCATAAAGAATATATGGTTATCCTTGAAAATAAATCGATACTCGGCGATTTTGGGATAGATGTAGACGATTTTGGTCATAACACTTTAATTGTCCGTTCATTACCAGATGTTTTAAAGAATGCTGATATAGGAAGTATCCTCTCAGATATAGCTTCTTGTATAATTGAAGATATTTCTCCAAACAAATCCCTTAAGGAATCCCTCGCAGCCAGAATTGCATGTCATGGCTCAATCAGGGGTAAAGATATACTCTCGCAAGAAGAGGTTTCGCAGCTTCTTGCAGACCTTGAACAGACAGAACATCCCGATCAATGCCCCCACGGCAGACCGACAAGAATATTCTTCTCGACTGATGACCTTAAAAAGATGTTCAAAAGGAAATGAACTGCAACACAGAGGTAACATATGAGCAGGAAGCCGTTCGGCTTATCACGTAAGTATAGACTGAAGGTTTCGCTCATTTCGTGCCAAAGACGTGACCGCGCAGGCTATGCTTAATTTTCCGATAGCTACTGAAATTACATCTGCTTGCATATTACTTCTACAGACTAATTATCATTAACAAGTGGCTTTCAGAAAGTTTAGAAATAGTGAAAATTTGATATAATTTTGTAGATATTAAATCAGGAATACGGCTATGTTTATATATTTCTTAACAAGAATTTGAAATTTATGAGACGTGCTTTTCCAAAATCTGCTATCATCTTTCAGACGTGCCGTTTCAGTGGAGAAGGTCATTGTGTAATTGAAAGGATTAATCTTTTCAATATTAGAATGATAAAGAATTTAATCAAGAGCGGAAGGTGGCAAGAGTTAAAAAGGTAAAAAAAACACGTGCTAAAAATAAGGCTAACGTAGGCTACAAAGCCGAACTGTGGAAAATGGCTGATGCCCTCAGAGGTAGCATGGATGCTGCGAATATAAGCACGTTGTCCTTGGCCTCATCTTTCTTAAGTACATTTCCGATGCCTTTGAAGAACAACATAAAAGACTTGAGCTGAGATAGACGAAGGGGCAGACCCAGAAGACCCTGATGAATACCGGGCAATCAATGTTTTTTGGGTGCCACCAGAGGCACGATGGTCAATCCTTCAAAATAACGCCAAACAGCCTACAATAGGCCAGATTGTTGATGATGCTATGATGAGTGCCATTGAGAGGGACAATCCATCTCTCAAAGGGGTGCTGCCAAAAGATCATGCTCGTCCAGCTCTCGATAAGCAGAGACTATGTCAGCTTATTGACCTTATCAGCAATATTAAAGTGGGTGATGAAGATGCTCGCTCTAAGGATGTATTAGGTCGAGTTTACGAATACTTTCTTGCCCAGTTTGCCGGTGCCGAGGGAAGAAAGGTGGCGAGTTCTACACACCCCGATGTGTCGTCAAACTACTTGTCGAGATGATCGAGCCCTATCGGGGAAGGGTATATGACCCCTGCTGTGGATCAGAGGGAATGTTTGTTCAGCCCGTAGAATTTATTAAGGCTCATTCTACAGGCAATGGAAATGGAGGAAAAGCAAAGGCAGATATTTCCATTTATGGCCAGGAGTCGAATTACACCACCTGGAGGCTGGCAAAGATAAATCTTGCTATCAAGGGGATTGAGGGTCAGAAGTGACAAAATCGTGACAAAATAGAGCCAAAAAGGAAATAGTTTCATCTAATCATAAGCAAGAATATAAATGAGGGAACTGTTTGATAAATATGGTATTTTTAAGTACTTGTGGCCCTATGGTTCAGAATGGTATTCAAGAGGTCAATGGTTCGATAACGAACATCTCCACGTGCTCTTTTAACCACATTGGAAAAAATCAGGCTTTCATGTAGTATTTTACTAAGTAAATATTGGCATTGTAAATAATTCATTATTTTCGTTGGCATGTATAATCCAAAATTCGTGTCTATGGTATTATCTTGTGAATAATCACTTGATACAGGAGGATGCTTGATATCAGGAAATAAGGTTCTCATACTCCTCGGACCCACATGCGTTGGAAAGACGGGGATAGCAATTCTTCTTGCCAAGGCATTGAAAACAGAGATTATCAGTGCTGATTCGATGCAG
>FWPV01013771.1_pt1 | contig 12067 bp, 8 predicted proteins | sample 2228371 | NCBI WGS metagenome assembly FWPV01 (sample SAMEA103939776, study PRJEB20133) | metagenome | reverse complement strand
ATTGCTGCCTGGATGATTTTTTCTTTTGACTTTATCTCTCTTTCCTGGTTAGGTTTAATTTTGCTTCGCTTCATTTCTCTTTTCCCTTATTTTCCTAACTAAACTTAACTTAGCACTTCACTTCACTTCACTTCACTTCACTTCACTTTCCATTTCTTTTTTATTTTTGACCTTTAGCCCTGAGGAGATATTCTTGGCTTATTAACTTTTTTCTCTCCACCCGGCTTCTTTCCCGTTAGCTAATAAAAATTAACTAAACCGTTTAACTTAACCGTTAATAAGATAAAAACATTCAGCCTGTCTGTCAAGTCTTTCCCAATCTTTTTAAATTTTTTCTTGGCGGCGCAATAGATATTTCTGGAGTATTTGTCGTGTCGGGAGATGAACCTGGATCGGGGGCAGATCATCTCCTTTGTTTGTTTCCTTCTACTTTCCTCCGTTTTTCTGAGTTGGTTGCTCGAAGAAGTGAAGGGGCAGACTAAATGACCTGCTTCCGAGGCGGCGGGCTCTGTTTATATGCAAGCCAGGAAAAAAGCATGGAAAGTAAAAAAATATTATTTTTTTCTCTGGGTTATTTTTTAATTTTCTCGAGCTGGGCCCGTGCTGTCTGGATAGCCTTTTTTATTTCCTCATTTTCCGGTTGAAAAATTAATATGCTTTCCCAAATAGCGATGGCTTCCTTGAGATTACCCTTCCTGTATTCCACCAGTCCTGAGTTGGTCAGGCTGTCCCCGCAGTTTTTTATAGCCTTTTCTATCTCCTCTAAATGGAAGGGAAAAATTGAGGCATAGTTTTTATTCTTCATTATTATCGCCCGGAGAAGGGCATATAATTTTCCCGCCGTAGCCAAATCTTTTTTTTCCCGGGCTGCAGCGGCAGAAAGGTTTATTTCTTTTGCTACCTGGCGGAAAGTTTCCTGCAAACTAGAATCTTCAGGATAATCATTTAGTCCCTCGGTTAAAAGGTTGACGGCTCGCTCGTATTGCTTAGCTTTAAGGGCTTTTTCCGCTTCGGTTTTTTGAAGTCCGACCCGACATTCTCTTAATTCCTTTTGCAAACCGCTTAATCCGAAAGAAACGCCAGGTGGTATCCGGGCAAAAGTATCATAGTTAGCCAGGAGAAGCCGATACCCACTGATAGCTGCCCTAAAATCGCCGCTTTTCTTGGCCTCATCCGCTTCTCTTTTGATTGCTTCCACCGCGGCTAAATAATCGGCCTGCAAGGATGTGTCAGTTGGTCTTTGTTTGATATAAGCCTGGTAGATTTCAAGAGCTTTAGGATAATCTCGAGCAGCCAGCGCTTCTTTGGCCTCAGGGGCCACGGGCGGAGCAGCCTCAGCAGCAAGTTTTTCTCGGTGGGTTGGTTGTCCCGTTGCAGGTTGGCCGGTCTTGGGCTGTTCTATTTTGGTGGCAGGCTTCTTTATTAAGGAACAGTTGGTCGTAGTCAGAAAAAGAAGGCAAAGCAAAAAAGCCACCAAGACAGGCTTTCTCATTTTCCTTTTGTTTTTTCGGTCCCCATGGCGATGGGAACCTGGCTTTTTGCCTTTTCTATGATTTTCAAGAATTGGTTGACCAGGTCGGGATGGAATTGCCGGCCCGAATTCCAGGCAATGGCTTCCATTGCTTCTTCCCAACGGAGCGCCTTACGGTAAGGCCTATCGGAGGTCATGGCATCGAAAGAATCGGCCAAAGCAATTATCGCCGCGGCCAAAGGGATTTCTTCTCGGCTCAGGCGGTCAGGATAACCGGTGCCGTTATACCATTCATGGTGGTGTCTGACGGCGGGAATATATTTATACAGACAAGGGGCTTTGCTTAGGATTTCGGCTCCGTACTCAGGATGCCTTTTCATTTCTTTGATTTCTTCTGCCTCGAGTCGGCCTTTTTTATGCAGAATGCTATCCGGAATCTTTATTTTCCCTACATCATGGAAAAGGCAGGCAATCTCGATAGTTTCCACTTCGGCGGCAGGGAGGCCCATCTCCTTGGCCAACGCCACAGCTAACTGTGATACTCTTGTCGAATGGCCCAAGGTATAAGGGTCACGGGCTTCAATGGCGGCGGCCAGAATCTTAACTGTAGCCACGTAGGCTTCTTCCAGTTCATGGGCATAAGTGGCCAGTCTTTCTCTTTGCCTCGTCACCAGCGAAGCCATTTCATTGAAGCTGGCGGTGAGTTGCCCAAGCTCATCCAGCGAGTAAACCTTAATCGGCTGCGTCTGGCCATTCCGTTTCATCTCTTCCACTCCTCTGGACAACTCTTTAATCGGTCTCGTTAAATGGTTAGAAAAAAACAGGCTCCCCGCTACGCCTGCGGCCAGGATAAGCCCAAAAAGGGGCCATATCCGCTTTCTTGCTTGAGTTTGAGCCGCGTGCAAGACCGACCAATCCACCTCCAAACGAACTCGGCCTAAATCTTGCTCCATGAAGGAGATGGGGCTTTCCAGGACGAGAGAATGATTAAGAGCCGGCTTGGAATCAGGCGAGATTATTCCTTCGGCTTCCCTTTGGGCGGAGGAGTCGAGCATTTTTTGGGGTATTTTCATTCCTGTTTTATCGGGCTCGCTATGGACAATAATTTCCTCGTCCGGTCCGATAACAGCAATCGAAGTAATATCGGGATTAGCTGACTTGATTTTATAGACCAGGTTATCGAGCGCCAGGATGTCTTTCAATATTAAATGATATCCCGCTGCCGAAGCGATGCTCCGGCTGAGCGATTCAGCCCTCCGGACAATGCTTTCCTTTACTTCTTGGTTCATGATATGGATGGTCACCCAGGAAGAAAAAAAAGTGATTATGGTGAGGAGCGCTAAAATATAGACGGTTACTTTGCCCCTTAGGCTATGGGAAAGGAAGGAGAACGGCCGCCACCGTGTGGTTTTTTTCGGCCATTCCACCCGGTTATTTAATTTCATGGTGAAAATTTTTTTATTCCTGAATAAAATTAAACTGCCTCTCTTTTTTCGGCCATCACCCGTAAAAATGATTTTTGGGGTGATTTTATAGCTACCCATCTCACCCACTAAGGTGACATGGATTTGGTCGAACTCCTCATGAGTCAAGGTCGAAGGTGGGTTCGCCTTCTTTATCCCCTTATCCTAACTCGGCCAGAAAAAAGAAGAGAAATTCTCGGCCAGTTGGTCAAAGAAAATAGAGAGAAAATTTTTGGGCAGGCAAAGCAATAAACCCTTTTTCCTGGATAATTCATTTAACAGGAGGAAGCGTCAGTCCTTCTGGTTCGAAAATAACTTTTCGCTCTCCTTCTTCGACTACTCCCAGGTCCAGAAGTTCGTAACCGGCTTTTTTGCCCAGCGAGATAGTTTTTTCCACTTCCTTTTCGGGGACGAAAATGTAAAACCCGATTCCCCAATTGAACGTGGTTAAGCAGTCAAAAAGGCTTACCCCGGTTTCCCGCAGGAAAAGAAAGAGGGGTGGTATGTTTTCTACCCAGCGCTTAATGCGATAAGTGAAAGGCCTTTTATCATAGGCAATCTTCGAGACACCACCTCCTGTCCCGGCAAGGAGGGAATGGATTTCAACCTCTGCTTCCAGCAGGGTCTCGACCAGCGCTACATAGGAACGGGTAGGGATAAGTGCTTCTTCCCCGAGGGGACGACCGTTAGGCAGGAGATGAAGGAACTTATCCTTGAGACTCATAGCTTGCTTGATCACCAGGGAAATCCCGTTAGCATGAATGCCGGAGGAGGTGGCGCCGATGATGTGGTCCCCAGCGCGAAGTTTTTTTCCGGTGACCATTCTTTCCGCCGGAGCGATGATTCCCGTAACGCAACCAGAAAGGGAGGGAGCGCTTTTGACCGGCGGCTCAGGCTTTATAAGATAGCGCAGCGCCGGCGATTCACCGGCCGGAAGAGCCATGCCACACATGGCACAAGCTTTAAAGAAACTTTCTGCCAGGTCCTGACTGCGCCGCTCGTCCATGAACCAATCGCTGTCTCCAGCCGCTACTTCATCCGTGAAAATGACAGGAAGAGCTCCCTGACAGATTACGTCGTTGGCGGCCATCAGGGCCGTATCAATACCAATCCCTTCATAATATGTCCTCCCTGTTCCGGCATGTTGATACATCCATTCCGCGATCCAGTTCTTATTGCCCAGCCCTTCTTGTGTCTGACACCAAAGATGCGATTTTTTGCCGCGGTAGCTGAAAACAACTCCATGGAGTCCCACGCTCTCTGTCTCGATATAAACATCCCTCTTGTTCGGAAAGGAGAGGGTCCGCTTCCCGACCTGAATCATGGCCATTTTAAAAGGCTCGATTTGGGAATAATCAACCCCCGCCTGAGCATAAGCCGATTTCAATTTTTCCTTGGTCATGTTAAACCTTTCTTCTATGTTCTTTTAATTCAATTTTGCCAAGAGGCAAAGGGAGATGGCCTCTCTTCTTAGCTCCAAAGGTAAACTCAATCTTAAGGAAAAGGGCTATAGCCGCACTATCTCTCCCGCTTTTAGCCAGGACGATAAGAAAAATTTGGCTGAGGCGCTGGCCCTTTAAGGGCTTACGAACTCTATGGTCGAAAATCTTCTTCATATTAATATTATGATTAAAATTTATAAATAATGCATGTTTTAACGTTTTTGGGAGAGTGGTCATTAGTAAGGCTTCTGGAAAAAAATTCTTCTCCTTGCCTGATTTTAAGATAGAAAAAAGCCCTAAAACAAGCAAATCTTTTCCTTGAAGACCCATTTTTTCTTCCATTTAAAATTGATATTCATTTCCCGATTATTGGCTAAAAAAGAAAAACTTTCTCAAATAATAATAAGATTTTATTGGCCTATGATCAGGATTTAGAGACAAAACATCAAAGTGAGAATAAACAGAATATCTGCGCAGCATTATTTTTAAGCCTTAATCTAACCAATAGATGAAGTTATTAATTTTCTTTCCTCGGAAGTATTAAATATTTCCTCCGCTTAATAGGGAGAAGAGGCAAAATTTATTCTTTAGACCCAAAAGATACGGTCAGCAGTCTATTTAAAAAAGAACATACACCTTTTTTATTTTGCGCCAAGCGATGTAACCTTGTCTTTATTTTTTATTTTTAATAGAATGCCCCAAAAAGCGATTCCATTGGCGGTGAACGAGATGAGCAAAGGGATCTTGTTGGGAATAAGTTTAGTGGGCCTGATTTTCCTTCTAGTCGCTTTCTCTGGACTCGATAATCGGGAAGAAATTCTGGAAATTCTTCAGCGGCAAAAAGAGGCCTGGAATCGGGGAGACCTGGAAGAATTCATGGCTTACTACCTGAAAGCTGAGAGTTTGACGTTTCAATCCGGAGCCAATAGATGGCGGGGCTGGGAAGCCCTGTTTGAGAGATACAAAAAGAATTATCCGCGGGAAAAGATGGGTCAGCTGGATTTTACTGACCTCGAAGTCAATTTCCTGGGTAAAGATCATGCCTATGTTCTGGGCTGCTGGAAACTCAGCGTGGGGCAAGAGAAAAGAGAAGGTGTTTTTACTCTCATCTTGAAACGATTTTCATATGGCTGGCGAATTATCCATGACCATACTTCTTGAAAACGCGCCAGCGTGTCTGGGCCACCTGGTTTAAACCTGATTTAAAAAAGAGCTATTGGGCTTTCCTTCAATTAACTTGAGTCTTCCTCAGTCCCGTTCCTCCTGGGCCAGGGGATTGGCGAGCATAGAGCTAAGACCCAAGTTGAGCTTGGTTTTTTCATCGTCAGGATGTGCCCTATGGGAGGAAAGCAATAAGGCGTTCTTCTAATCATCATATTTTTATATATCGATGACTGCTTTGATAACCCCATCCTTATAACCAGAGGCGAGTTCAAAAGCTCGCTGAATTTCAGACAGCGGAAAATGATGGGTAATCAAAGGTCTTAGCTTTGCCTGGTGGGCCTGGAGGAATTCAATCGCTGGCAGGAAGAAATTGTTCTGTCGTCTGACATGGAGAATGATTATTTCTTTGCGCCGGAGAAGATGAGGGTCAAAATAAATCAGGTTTGTTTCCGGAATACCAATAATAATCAGCTTGCCGCCTGGTCGGAGGACGGAGATAGCTTGAGTTATCGCTTCCTGGTCACCGCAGCAATCAAAGGCGTAATCAAATATCGCCTCTGGGGAGGACTCTTCTTCCTCACCGTCTCGCGTGAAATCCTTTAGCGCGGCCACGATATCTTGCTCGGCGGGATTCCCGACCCAATGGGTGCCGAAGCGGCGAGCAGCTTCGAGACGGTCAGGGATTTTATCTGTCGCGGCTATTTTTCGGCTTCCTTCCAGGTGACTCCGCCAAATCAGCCCCAAACCAATCGGGCCGCAGCCAAAAACAGCCACGTTTTTATCTTTCATCTGGCCAGCCATGTGCACGGCATATAAAGCGATGGCCATTGGTTCAGCTAGGATGGCTAACGGGAATATTTCCTCCCTAACACGGGAGCAGTTTTTTTCAGGAATAACGATGAATTCCTGGAGACAGCCTTCGAGCTGGCCTGGGCAGCCTAAAAATTTTAAGCGGCGGCACGTGTGAGGACGACCGGCGAGGCATTGGTCACATTGGCCGCAAGAAAGCGCCGGATTGATGACGACATAATCACCGGGCTTCAGCTCTGTTTCTTTTCCCGCCTCTTGAACCACACCGGCGGCTTCATGACCGATGGTGAAAGGGTATTTAATTATTTGGTCGCCGATGGCTCCATGACGAAAATAATGAAGGTCAGAGCCACAAATACCCACCTGGAGGATGCGAACCAGAACTTCGTCAGGCTGGCTAATCACGGGAGGAGGAATGGACTGAAGGACAAACTTTCCCCTCGTCATTAATTTAGCTACCAGCATTTGATTTATTTTTTTTATCTTCTTATTTTCTTAGGATGAGACAAGCAAAGAGACTGCCCGCCATGCTTCCGGGATGCGGCTGAAATTTGACCGTTATTTTATCCTTCCCCTTAGTTAATTTGACGGGAATAGGATACTCGACATCAAAAAAGTCCTCAGGAAAATTGACATTGACCCTTTGGGTGGCAATCTTTTCTCCCTCGACCAGGATGTCAAACAAGCGATTAAGGTCACTTCCCCAGTAAGTGCAGGAAAGAACCATCGGTTTATCAGGAAGAACCTTAAGGTCATAACTGAACCAGCCATCGGCGCGGGCTTCTCGATAATAACGGCCTTCTATTTCGCCTAAGCTACTTCGCTCGGCTTGCAGGTTGTGTTCCTTTTCCGAAGTTTCATCTCCAATCTTAACTTGGTCTACGAGCCGGCGGGCTAACTGCTTTTCTCTGACCGACATTTCCCTTTCTCTTTTTAGCCGTCTTTCTTCCGCCTTTTTCCAACCAGCCTCATCATAGAAGTGCCAGTAAATGGCATAGCGCTGGCCAAAAAGACGATAAAAAGGAATAAGCGTCACATCTTCTGGCCTTCCGACGCCCATTGTCCGAAAAGTGAGAGTCTTATTCTCTACGGGCTGGAGCCAGGCTTCAGGCCGGTTCATGTCAGCTACCAAATCGGGTGCTCTAACTATTTTGCCGCGGGCATGATAAGGCCCATAAACTTCCTTTTCGTTCAATTCTTCCGTGGGCAGAACACCAGCTAAAACAATCGGACCGAATAAAATGGCCGCTACCTGAGGGGCATCTTGAAGAGGCCAAAGATGGAACTTCATCGGCAGATGAAGTTCGAGCCGGTCGCCATCGCGCCAGGTTTCCTCCACCCGGATATAAGTGCCAGGAATGGCCATAATTAATTTCTTTTCCCCGTTGATCAATAAATCGACGCCATTGGTCGCCCAGTAGGGAATACGCAACCGCAGAGCCAGGCGAGTTGGTTGTTTCAAGCTTAAAATAATTGTGGTTTTTTCTTCCTCCGGGAATTTAGTCTCTTGCCGGAGTTGCAGCCCCTTTGCTGGCCAGGTGAGTTCAGAAGAGATGAAGAGGTTAATATAGAGGCCTTCTTGGTCATGAAAATAAATGGCCTCGGCAGCACGTGCCGGGTTTTCCAACCCTGTCCCGGTGCAGCACCAGAAAGAGTCAAAGGGGGTGGCGAAGGTTTTGTACCAGCCTGATTCCATGGGCACATAATACATCGTCAGACCAGTGGCAGGGTCTTGCGTCGGCAAAATGCCGTTAAACAGGGCTCGTTCATAATAATCGGCGTAATATGGGTCAGGTTGCAGCGCAAACAGCTCTTTGGTCAGTCTAAGCATGTTATACGTGCAACAGGTTTCGTGCGTGGCATTGCTTAATTCAGAGGCCATCTGGCCCGGCTCAGTTCTCCAACTTTCGTAATTGCTGGTGCCTCCTGTGACGTAAGAACGGTGGTCCACTACTTGGCGCCAGAAAAAAGTGGCCAAATCATAATATTTTTTATCTCCTGTGAATTCGTATTCCCGCACGGCGCCTATTACCTTAGGTATCTGGGTATTAGCATGAAGCCCTTTTAGCTCGTCCCGGCCAGCTATAAGAGGGGCAAAGAATTCTTGATGGTCAAATTTTTGGGCTAAAGCTAGATGCTCAGGCTTACCCGTGACCGCATAAAGATTAGTCAGGACTTCGTTCATTCCGCCGAATTCTGTCTGGAGCATCGCTTGTATCTGCTCGGCAGACAATTTATCCAGCCTTGATTTTACCCAGGAGGCCATTTTCTCGACTATTTCTCGCGCTTGTTTATTGCCCGCAAAACGATACATATCGAGCAAACCAGCCATGATTTTGTGGAGAGTATACCACGGTGCCCAAACTCGTTGCCTGGAGATCACCCGGTCGATGAATTCTTCGGGAAAAGCGCTGAGATAGCCGCTGGGGCCGAGTGCGGCCTGACAGCGGGCTAATTCCGTAACCATATAATCAGCCCTGGCCTTTAGTTCCTCATCCTGAGTGAGGGCATACATCAAGGCGCAGGCAGTTAAGTAATGGCCGACAAAATGACCGCGCAATTCCACCTTTGGCTCTTCCCACCCGCCGAGGGGCGCCGCGGAAGAAGGAAGCCCCGCGTTCAACCGAAAATTATGAAGCAGTCGGTCAGCATCAAGTTGATGCATATATTGGCGGTTTCTTTCGAGCATCGCCGCGAACGGGCCATCAAGGATTTTTATCTGGCTTAGCGGGAAATAATGAACGGCCAAGGAAACAACAGGCTTAACCTTTTCCTTAGCTCCGAGCTTCTCTTTTTGGCAGCAAGCAAAAAGAAAAACGCTCAAGAGGAAAAAAGCAGGCAAAATAATCCGTGGCCCGTAGATTAGTGTTTTCATCATCCTGAGGTCTCCTGTCTATGGACGATAAAATTTTTAGCTTCGGTAATAATCAATATTTTCGCGGGTGACAATATCCAGTTGCATGATAATTTTTTTCTCGACCGGTTCTTTGAGAACCACATGGCGATAGAGGTTAATCATCCCCTCATAGCCCTGTCTTTCTGATTGCTGGCTAATCAGGAAATCAATGACGCCATCTTTCAGGAGTCGGATGTTATTTTCAATCACGTCATAACCGATAATTCTAATTCTTTCCTGGGGAGGGAGATTCAGCGCTTTGACAGCCTCAGCTATTTTGTGCGTGCTGGCGTTAGTAATAAAAATGCCTCCGAGGTGGGGATGCCGACTTAATATTTGACGCAGCAGAGCTTCGCATCCCTCTTTTTCTATATTGCCGTGCATTTCATACACCTGGACAAGGTTAGAAGATATGGACTGAAAATGATGCAGGAAGCCGTTGACTCTATCCTCAATATGGTAATCTTCGGGTAACACCTTGATGGCCACAACAGTGCTTCCGGGTGAGACAATGAGATGCATGAGCTTGGCCGAAAGCACGCCGCTCTGGTAGCTATCCTGGCCAATATAAGAAACATAATTAGCTTTAGGAATGAAAGAGTCGAAGAAGATGTAGGGGACATTTTCAGGAATTTCTTGGACAAATTGGTCGAAGACACGAGAGAGCACCGGAGCGATGAGGAGGCCGTCGAGATGAGAGCGGAGGACTTCCTGGCTGAAGGCCAGAAAAGACTCGGGCGCATATTTATCATAAAAAAATGGCTTAAGTTCAATTTTATGTCCAGCCAAATATTCCATGGCTCGGTTTATGCCTCGGAGGGGAAGAGCCCAGTAGCCGCTATCTTGTGACGGGAGAGGCATGAGGACGCCGAAGGTAAATGTTCGGCCTAATTTAAGGTTCTTGGCAAACATGTTAGGGCGATAGTCAAGCTCTTCAATGATTCGCTTAACTTTTTCTTCTGTTTTCGGTGAGACGCGGCCGCGCTGATGAAGGACGCGGTCGACGGTGCCGATGGAAACACCAGCTCGGCGGGCAATATCTTTTATCGTGGTGATGGTTAGCCTCCTTGAGAATAAGGGTTATCGTTAACAAAAATTATTTATAAAGACGTACAGGCCTTTGTCAAATATTATTTTTCAAATGTAATTTTCTATCAGGTTAAGGCCGGGAGATGGGCTTGGGCCAGAAGGAGCTGAAAAAAGAAAATGATTGACATTTGTTCAAAAATTAATCAGGCTGATTAACCTAATAGAATCATAAGCTCAGGAAAGAAAGGAGTAAAAAAATGAATAATTACCTGAAGCGACGGGATTTCTTAAAGAAAATGGGGACAATAGCGGCCGCTTCTTCTGGGTTGGTTTTGGCTGCTAAGCCTCTTTCCGGCAAGCTGACCACCGATTATTTCTCTGGTTTAAAGGAAGTGAGTTTAAAAGGAAAAATGGCCATTAGTCCCTTTGATTATCATGGTGTGAAGCTGTTACCTAGCCGCTGGCAAAGGCAGTATGCCTCGGCTCGTGATTATTATCTTAGCCTCTCTGAGGATGATATTCTTTGTGGTTTCCGCCGCGCCGCTGGATTACCAGCTCCAGGACAGCCTCTGGGCGGATGGGCCAGCCGCGATTCGTCAGTGGTTTTTGGTCAATGGCTTCAGGCTATGGCTCGAGCTTCCGCCGCAACTGGTGACGACGAGTTAAAGGCGAAAGCTATCAGGCTGGTGGATGAATGGGCCAAAACTTTGGGAGCTGATGGTAATCCTCGGATGCGTCATTACCCCTGGGAGAAAATGGTAGGCGGGCTGAGCGACTTGGTGCAGTATGTTGGTTATGAAGAGGCCGGCCGGTGGATGGAAAAAATAGTAGACTGGGGAGCAGCTAACCTCGACCGAACCAGAACACCAGCCGCCCGGACGCCCTGGGAACTGCATTCAGGCAATCCTTTAGAATGGTACACGCTTAGTGAAAATCTTTATCGCGCTTATGTAGTTACCGGATTGAGCAAGTATAAGGAGTTCGGCGATGTTTGGCGTTACGATTATTACTGGAATAAATTTGCCGAAACCAGCGACCCCAAAGATGCTCACGGAGTCCACGCTTACAGCCACTGTAATTCCTTCAGCGGCGCAGCTATGGCCTATTTGCTCGACGGCGATGAACGTTTGCTCCGCATCATGAAAAATTTCTATGATTTTTTACAGCAATCCCAGTGTTATGCTACAGGAGGGTATGGACCGGCCGAACGCTATGTCATCAATGACGGAGCTCTGGGCGATTCGCTTGAAAGCCGACTGGATAGTTTTGAAGCGCCCTGTTGCACCTGGGCTGCTTTCAAACTAGCTAAGTATCTGATGTCATTTACTGGCGAAGCTCGTTATGGAGATTGGATAGAGCGTTTATTATACAACGGCATTGGCGCAGCTTTACCCATCGTGAGCCACGGTAAGCATTTCTATTACGCCAATTATCATCTAGGTGCAGGTTATAAAGTATATTCCCGTAACACCTTTACTTGCTGTTCAGGGACTTATTTTCAGAATGTGGTCGAGTATCACAACCTGATTTATTTTTATGATAATGAAGGGGTTTATGTAAATTTATATCTTCCTTCTGAACTTGAGTGGGCCTCAAACCGAGGCAAGGTGCGGCTTAAGTTAGATACGAATTATCCTGAAGCAGACAAGATAACCGTGGAGGTCAATCCCGAGCGGCCTCTTGCCTTTAAACTTCGCTTTCGTGTGCCTGCCTGGTCCAAGAACATGGAGATGAAGATAAATGGGGTGGCGGTCGCAGCTGGAATCAAGCCGGGTGAATGGGCCATTCTTGA
>FWPV01013768.1_pt1 | contig 12068 bp, 13 predicted proteins | sample 2228371 | NCBI WGS metagenome assembly FWPV01 (sample SAMEA103939776, study PRJEB20133) | metagenome | reverse complement strand
TGTCAGGAAATTGGTTGTAGGCAACGAGAGACCAATCGATGTGCGTCCCGCCGAGCTTCTGGAGCCCGAACTGGATAAGCTGAGCTACGCGGGCAATAAGCTGGGGATTTTACGCGGGGAAGAGGACTTGCTCACATATGCCCTGTTTCCGCAACTGGCGGTCAAGTTTTTACGAGGCGAGGCTGAAGAAGAGACACTATTTGAGGCCGATGAAGCGATAAGTTCGAGCAGTCCGATTGCGGAGTCACCGATAGAGTTGAGCGTGGATGTCGATGGCGAGGTGTTTAGCGTCAAAGTTTCCCCACCCGTGGGTAAAGTGCGGGAGGCAGCCGGGCTCGAAGTGCCTCTTGTATCTCCCAAAGGTGCAATAGTTTCACCATTGCGAGGCGTACTGCTCAGACTGAATGTGAAGGTGGGCGATAAGGTAAGGAAAGGCGCAGTTGTGGCTGTCATTGAGGCTCTGAAGATGGAAATCAATGTATCCTCATCACATGCAGGTGTGGTTAGGGAGATTTTGGTTCATGAGGGGGAAAAGATCGGAGCCGGAGACGTTCTGATGTGGGTGGACTAGATGAAGAACAAGGTGTTAGTAGCCAACCGTGGTGAGATTGCTATCCGCATAATGCGTGCTTGCCGTGAAATGGGATTAAAATCTGTGGCAGTTTACTCTGAAGCGGATACTGGTGCTTTATTTGCGAAATATGCCGATGAGGCTCATCTTATCGGACCCGCGCCGCCTGCCGACAGCTATTTGAACATCAAAAAAATAATAGAAATAGCCCGGGAAACTGATTGCTTTGCTGTGCATCCAGGTTATGGTTTTCTTTCACAGAACCCCAGCTTTGCCCAGGCCTGTGAATCTCATGGAATAAAGTTTATCGGTCCATCGAGCAGAGTGCTGGCACTCATGGGGAATAAAGAGGCAGCGCGTCGCGAAATGAAAAAGGCTGGCATACCTGTGGTCCCGGGTAGCGACAGGGCTGTGTCAGGATTTGGTGAAGCTCGGAGTATTGCCAGGGAGATAGGCTATCCTGTCATGGTTAAGCCATCGGGCGGAGGCGGTGGAATCGGGATGTTTCGCGTCGACAATGATGACGATTTGCGGAAAGCACTCGAGGCATCGCAGAGGATTGCCAGCTCTGCTTTCGGTATGGGTGATATATATATTGAAAAATATCTTCCCAATTGCCGTCACATAGAGTTTCAGATACTGGCGGATTCCCATGGTAATTTGGTTCATTTATATGAAAGGGAATGTTCCATTCAGCGACGTTACCAGAAACTGATTGAAGAATGCCCTTCACCTGCACTTACTCCCGAACTGAGGAGAGAGATGGGCAAAGTGGCGATTAAGGTCGCCCGCAGGGTGAATTATGAGAATGCGGGCACAGTTGAGTTTCTCCTGTCTGAAGGGAAGTTCTATTTTCTCGAGATGAACACGCGGATTCAGGTCGAGCATGCTGTTACTGAGATGGTAACTGGTATTGATATAGTTAAGGAGCAGTTACGAATAGCTCAAGGACAGCCGTTAAGCATAAGACAAAGGGATGTGCGCCTGAACGGCTGGGCCATAGAATGTCGAATCAATGCTGAAGACCCTTTAAACAACTTCATGCCCTGTCCCGGCAAGCTCCGCGGCTATCGCTCGCCAGGCGGTATAGGGGTTCGCGTTGATAGCGGCGTGCATACGCGGTATGTTATCCCTCATCTTTATGACTCCATGATTTCCAAGCTAGTCGTATGGGGCAAGGACCGAAATGAGGCTATTATCAGAATGCGACGGGCACTTTACGAATATATTATTGTTGGGGTAAAAACTAACATCCCGTTTCATAAGGCGGTGATGGAGAATCCGAGATTTGTGGCTGGAGAACTGGCAACGCAATTTCTGGAAAATGAAACCTCTTTGCTGGAGGACATGAGAAGGGTCATGGAGCGTGAGGAACCTCTGGGGGAGAAGTTGTCAGAGGTATTCGATGATAGAAAAAGAAGGGCTGCTATATCAGCGGTGACCGCTGTGCTGCAGATGCCTCAATATAAGCGGATACTGCGGTGATGATGACGATGAGGGTAGATAAATCAACTTTGAAGGGGTTGGACGATGATTGAACGCTATTCGAGGCCGCAGATGAAGAAGGTCTGGTCGGACGAGACCAAGTTCGGTAAGTGGCTTCAGGTAGAAATCGCTGTCTGCGAGGCGTGGGCGGAGCAGGGTGTCATCCCGAAAGAGGCTATACCGAAGATAAGACGGGCGAGCTTCGACCTTAAGCGTATGGAAGAGGTGCTTAAAGAGACGCATCATGATGTTACTGCCTTCCTCAAGTCGGTATCCGAGAGCCTCGGTGAGGAAAGCCGTTTCATCCATCTCGGGCTCACTTCCTCGGATGTTATCGATACGGCACTGGCTCTCCAGATGGTCGAGGCGGCTGACATTCTGGCAAGAGATATCGATGAGCTCAGCGCCGTCATCAGGCAGAGGGCGCTGGAACATAAGCATACTATCATGATGGGGCGTACTCACGGCGTTCATGCCGAGCCGACCACCTTCGGACTGAAGCTCGCGCTCTGGCTCGAAGAGATGAAGAGGAACGCGCATAGACTCGCTGAGGCAAGGAGCATGGTTGCCGTGGGCAAGATTTCGGGAGCTGTGGGGACACATGCTACAGTTCCCCCGAAGGTCGAGGAAATCGCATGCGCCAGGCTTGGTTTGCAGGTAGCGCCTGTGTCGAGTCAGATTATACAGAGGGACCGCCATGCCCAGTTTGTGACCACACTCGCCATAATTGCAAGTTCGCTGGAGAAGTTTGCCACCGAGGTCCGCAGCCTTCAGCGCACTGAGATTCTGGAGGCGGAGGAGCCGTTTGAGCCGGGTCAAACAGGCTCATCGGCTATGCCGCACAAGCGTAATCCGGAGCTTTGCGAGCGCATATGCGGCTTGGCGCGACTTGTCCGGGGCTACGCTGTGACGGCGATGGAGAACAATGCTTTGTGGCATGAGCGGGACATCTCGCATTCCTCTACGGAGCGCATTATCCTTCCTGATTCGTGCCTGGTGGTTGATTATGCTCTGAGCGTTTTCACCTACATTATGAAAGGGCTTCAGGTGTATCCTGAACACATGAAGCAGAACCTGGAGATAACCAGGGGGCTTATCTTCTCGCAGAGAGTGATGCTGGCGTTGATTGAGAAAGGGCTTTCCAGGGAACAGGCATACCGTATGGTACAGCGCAATGCCATGAAGTCATGGAAGGAGAAGGCAAACTTCCTGGATCTGCTTCTGAAAGACCCTGATGTGAGCAAGCATCTCTCCAGAGCTGACCTTCAGAGCATTTTCGACTATAAGTACTTCTTGCGCTACACCGACGAGGTATTCGAGAGGATAGGACTGAGGTAGATTCATCTGGAGTAGGAGTTGTATGGAAATTTTGTATGCGACTGATCTGCCGAATCGTTATCATCGGGGAAAGGTGCGCGATACCTATGAGATGGGCAATGACATGCTGCTCATTATAGCTACGGACAGGGTATCGGCTTTCGATGTGGTGATGCCGAATGGCATACCTTACAAGGGGATAGTATTGAACCAGTTATCCGCTTTCTGGTTCGAGAAGACGGCACATATCGTGCCCAACCACATGCTTGAAGTTGTGAACGATGTCAACTGGCTCAATCGCGTGTATGGCGAGAAAGTGTGCGCATCTTATTACTCATATCCGCCGTATGTCGAGCGCCGCTCCATGATTGTGAAGAAGGCGCAGCGCATCAATATCGAGTGTGTGGTGCGTGGCTACATATCCGGCTCTGCCTGGGCTGAGTATAAAGAGAGCGGCACAATCTCTGGGGTTGCGATGCCCTGGGGTTTGAAGGAGTCGGACAAACTGCCCGAGCCGATGTTCACTCCCACTACCAAGGAGGACTCGGGGCATGACCAGCCAATAACCTTAAAACAAATGGAGAGACTAATCGGCAAGTCGCTGTCCAGGGAGATTGCGGAGAAGAGCCTTGCCATATACGAGTATGCGTCGCAGTACGCCAGCACCAGGGGGATTATCATTGCCGATACCAAGATGGAGTTCGGTTTGATTGAGGGGAAGCTTCTGCTGATTGACGAACTCCTGACACCGGATTCCAGTCGCTTTTGGGATGCGGAAAGGTACTCGCCGGGCAAATCGCAGCCGAGCTTCGATAAGCAGCCGCTTCGCGACTGGCTCACCGATTCTGGCTGGAACAAGGAGCCTCCCGCGCCCGAGCTTCCTCCGAAAGTGGTCAAAGAGACGTCGGAAAGATACAGGGAGGCATATCGCAGGCTTACGGGGCTTGAACTGTAGTTAATTGACAATCCGATTCATGCATGATATAACCTAGCCAATTCCTCTGTAATAACTTATTGTATTCAAGGAGGTTAGTCAGATGAGCAAGGCTGCCAGACCCAGGGAGAAGGTGACCATCCGTGAAATGCGACCGGAGGATTTGGAAGGAGTCCTGGAGATTGAAAGAGCGACCAAGGGCGATAAGAGAGCGGTCACCTATGCTCCGGTGCCTGACAGCTGCATAGGGGGCGAGATGGATTCGAGCGTGGTGGCGGAAGCTCAGGATAAGATAGTCGGTTTTGTGCTGGGCAGGGTAGTGAATTCGCCTACTCAGTTACGCAATGTGGCCTGGATTGAATTGATAGGCGTTCATCCTGATTATCAGCGCCAGGGCGTCGGCAAGAAGCTGCTGGAAGCCTGGAAGGAACGATGCCGCAAGAAGGGGATCAAGAGAGTTCACATAATGTTGAACTGGCGCGACTGGAAGCTGCTATCGTTCTTCGAGTCACAGGGCTTTTCTAGAGGAGATTTGACCGATTTTCAGTGTGAGCTTTAGCTCCACTTGACCTGGCGCGGTTGAGGCGGTCTAAGTGAAAGTGAAGAACCTAATCCATCGATTAGGTTCTTCTTCTTTCATTGTCGCTCTAAGTCTTAACATCCTCGATTCGATACTTGAGCGTGCCCATCGGGGCAGTGACTTCTATAATATTGCCAATCTCCTTGTTCAGCAAAGCCCTGCCGGTAGGCGAGGCAATGGACAGCTTGCCCAGGGCGGGATTGGCCTCGCTGGGGCTGACCAGTTTATAACATAGCTGCTCGCCGGAACTCAGGTCGCACAGCGTAACTGTGCAGCCAACACCTACACCGAGCGATACGGCCGGTTTCTGTGTGATAACAGTCGCTTCTTTCAGGGTAGCCTCCAGTTCCCTGATGCGCGCCTCTATATGTCCCTGACGCTCCTTGGCCGCCTCAAGGGGGGCGTTTTCTCTGAAGTCCTTGTCTGCTGCGGCATGCTGTATCTGCTCCACGATGCGAGGTCTCTCTGTCTTGAGTGCTTCAAGCTCCGACCTCATTGCTTCGTGGCCCTCGGAGGTGAGGGTAATCTGCTCAACCTCTTTCTTAAGGGCTTTCTTTGTGAGTGTGGGCTGCTTGGTCTTGCTGAATCGCGCATGGGGCGCGAGATTAACTGCAGTGAGCCCCTTTTTTTTGGCGTATGTGAGGAAGTTCTTCACGGGCTCGAGCTTCTTAAGAGGGTCGGTTACTGACGACGTGATTCCTGCGCAGTATTCGCTTACTTCGCGAGCTGTCATCTCACTAACCGGCCGTTCGCCCCCGTACCAGCGGACGAACTTGGTAAGCTCCTGCTGGCTTTCCTGCCTAGCAGACGACGGCAATGTGGCCAAATATTGTGTAACAGCCTCGGTCAGGCTAACTTTTTGCTCTTCAGCCATATGATTTCAAAACCCCTTTCTGGTGCTAATTTTAAACACTGACTTATAGTTTTGTCAATTGAAAGTGAAGCTGTTTGAACGTGAGGAACGGCGTGCCATTGACAGTAAAAGGCAAACTGCTTAAAGTGTCGGTTGTAGCCTTGCGGACTTTCGGGGAGATTTCGAATTGGCGGTTTGGGCAGGCAAAAGGTATGCAAGATAATCAAGAGCATCTGCACTTCCTGAAACCCAGCGAACTGTGCGACTTCGACAGGACCCCGTCCATCAGGGCCAAAGCCCTTGAGTTGACCTCTGGCTGCCACAATAACGATGAGAGATTTCAACGCATCTTTGACTTTGTCAAGGAATTGCACTACGGTCTTGATGACTGGGATACGCCTGCCTCGAGAACTCTGGCAAGAGGCTGGGGTATGTGTTCGGGCAAGACCAATCTGCTAGTAGCGATGCTGCGCTCCCTCGGTATCCCTGCCAGGTATCGTGTTTTCCGTATCAAGCCCGAAATTGCCCTCTGGCACTGGATATCTGGAAATGATGAGCTCGCTCGTCTTCTTGGTGACGCCCCCCTGGAACAGGACCACGTGGACTGCGAGGTGTGGCTGGGGGAGTGGAGGCCGTGCGACCCTTCGCGAGACAGCCTCTTCGAACGGGGTCTGATGTCTTTGGGAATCCCGCTGGAGCGAATCCCCGTAACAGATGATGCCGGGCGTGTTCCTTATCTGATTCTGGCGTCTTTCGACCAGTGGGCAAAGGCGCGCCAGGAGAGGAGAAGGTTGCGCGAGAAAAGAAATGAAATCTTTGCCAGGGTCAACGAACGGTTCTGGCGCATAAGGTCTCTGGGACTGGATGAAATCTCCAGGACTATGGTGCATGTGCGCTGGACTGGAGCTGCGGGAGTCGAGCTGACACATGGAGGACGTACGATTCTGATTGACCCTTATCACTCGCGGCCGGGAAAACTTGAGCTTGCGTTTATGCCGTTGAATCCCAGACCCAGGGCGATCAGAAGATACCTAAATATGCTGCCGGGCAAATTATCTGCCATTATCGTTGGCCACACTCATTTTGACCATGCGCTGGATATCCCTGAGTTCGTAAAGGATTTCGATGGCCCCTTGGTGGGGAGCAGCAGCCTTGATGCTCTGATGCAGATGAGTGGCATTTCGAATCGCGTCAACGTTTGCTCGGGCGGCGAACGAGTCGAACTGTTCGAAGGAGCCGCGGTAACGATGATTCGCTCCCGGCATGGACTGGTAGCCTTTGGTCGTGTGCCTTACCCCGGAGAGATAGAGCCCTCGATGAGGCTGCCTCTGAGAGCCAGCCAGTATCGGCTGGGTACTGTATTCATGCCCAGAATAGAGTTGGGCGGTAAGGTTTTTCTCCACGCGGGAAGTGCGAACTTTATTGAATCCGAGCTAAACGGCTGTGATTGCGATGTGCTGTTCATGTGCGTCCCGGGATGGAAAAGAGTCCCCGGGTATAGCACACGATTCCTGAAGATTGTGAAGCCGAAAATCATTATACCATTCCACTTCGACGATTTTTCAACGCCGTTGAAGGCAGGAAAGAAAACGCACAATTTGCCTTTCCAGGATATATCACGATTGTTGAGGCGCATATTGGAGAATGCCCCCGATGCAGAGATCAGGCTTCTCCAGCCATTTGAATCAACAGTTTTCTGAGTTTCATTCGAGACTGCCTTTTGCCAGCCGCGTATTTGACCGGTCAGCCCTGTTAGTGTAGTATGATACAGGGTTTGTGCCCTGAACCTGCTGGGAGTTGCTGAGTTGAGAAGGGTGTCCGTCATGGTGCTGCCGCTGGATGCAGTCTGGTTCGGCGTCTTGATTCTGGTTCTGGCTGTGTTTTGCACGGCTCCTCTCATGAGTGCCAGGGTTTTCTGGATTCTCATACTGCTTTTCATTGTGGTGGGGCTGGCACTCACCGTGGTCTCTGCGGTTGGCCGGAGAAGAAAAGGGATAGTCCCTTTGAGCGATGAGACGAGGCTGCTTGAATTCCTGCGCGCTCACGGGATTGGTGGCAGTCTATCGGAGGTCGCGGATAGCCTTGGCATGACTGAGGAGAGAACTCTTAAGTTAATAATGTCGCTTGAGGCGAAGGGACAGGTCCCCGCAGGTAGCTGGAGCGCACTGATGGTGGGAAGCGAGCCGAGCAACAAGGGAAAAGACTAGGTCGGCGATAATCCACCGCAGAGCCTCTGAAAAAGTCAGGCCCCCAAGTCGACTACCAGCGCATCACGGTGGCGCCCCAGGTGAAGCCGGAGCCGAAAGCCACCATCACGACGAGGTGCCCCTCTTTCAGGATGCCTTTCTCCAGCACTTCATCGATAAGGAGAGGTATCGAAGCTGCAGTGGTATTTCCGTAGTACTGGATATTGTTATAGAATTTTTCCTGCGGCACCCCCAGTCTTTCGGCGGCGAACTGATTTATGCGCAGATTCGCCTGATGCGCCAGGAACAGGTCAACATCCTCGACTTTTAGATTGTTCGCTGCTAATGCCTCCCGTACCACCATTGGAATTCTTTCCACAGCTACCTTGAAAACTTCCCTGCCTATCATCTTGGGGTAACGGTGCTCCACCTCCAGCATCTTTTCGGAAACAATTGGCTTCTGACTTATATCGAAGATATCGAGCTTCAGAATGTCCACAAACCTCCCATCTGCGTGCAGATGTGAAGAAAGGATTCCTCGCGACGGGTCGTCCGAAGGACCGACAAGCACCGCCCCTGCGCCATCTCCGAATAACACCGTCACATCGCGCCCCGCGAAGCTGTAATTCAATGCGTGGGAATGAAGCTCTGAGCCAACGACAAGGATTCTTTTGTACATGCCGATTCTGACAAAGGCGTCGGCAACAGCAAGGCTATAAAGAAAGCCAGTGCACTGGTTTCTGATATCCATGCAGCCGATATCTGTTATCCCTAGCTTTCTCTGGAGTATACATCCTGTGCCTGGGAAATGGATGTCTGGACTGAGTGTGGCAAAAATGATGAAATCTATGTCCTGCGCTTTCATACCTGCATTCTTGAGACAGTCACGGGTGGCTTCAAGGGCGAGGTCTGAGCAATAAACCCCCTCATCCGCATAGCGTCTTTCTATGATACCGGTGCGCTGCTGAATCCATTCATCGCTGGTCTCGAACATTTTCTCCAGGTCGAAATTGGTCACGCGGCGTTCCGGTAGATATTTGCCCACCGATAGTATTCTCGCTCTTCTCATCAATGAGGTCCTCCGCGCATAAAGTTTTTTTGGAGAAACTGGCTAATGTTTGTCGGAAGTTACTTGGAAAAGACGTCTTTAGCCAGATGTTTCTAGATTTTACAGAGGTTATTTCAAAAAAGCAAAAGGGTTAGCCCGAGCGGCTGAAAAACTATATTGCGCAACGGAGCGCGGATATCGTGGTTATTAACTCTTTCTATTTCAGTAAACCGTGTTCAGATACAGTGCAATGAGCACAACCCCTATCAAGGCTGTTAAAATTGTCAATCTCGATACGATTCGGATAGCAACTCGTCCGGATTGAACTATACCCTGTAACACCCAGCTAAGACCCAGCACTGTCGCGGTTCCCGCACCAGCCGTGACCATCACAATTCCCTCGATGTTCGACCAGCCACGCACCAGGCCTAAAATCACTACTAATAGACCGATAATTGTGATGCCAATACCAGTTGTAATCTGTTCATTTGAGGCTGATGGCGAAACCTCTCCTTCCCGGCGTATGATGTACCGAATCATGGCGAGTCGAAGTGCCAGGACAAGGAAGCCAAAACCGATTATGAAAAAGCTGTCTCTGACGATATCAGTCATCTATGCCTCCTTTTTTGTCCCTATAGCGTTAGTTCTCCTCCGGGCAGTAGTTCCCATCCTCTATACGCGTATAACGCGTATATAATTCTGTCAATCAGGTCGAAATGCTGTTTACAATGACCGCTCATATTTTTTTGTGGAGTTATTCTAGCGGTAATTGTACTATTAACGCAAGCCTTTCGTGTGTGTTCTGTTTGTCGCGGCGGCACACCAACGGTGTTTCCGGTGAAGAAAGGTTATAAGCGTGAAGACCTGTGTTCTCTCGATGACCCTGACCAGGCACGTTAGGGGCATCAAAGAGGCATCGAAGCGAATCGAGTCGGAGAAAGTCTTTGCGGTGATGGGAGACGCCTCCTAATTCTTGCGATATTCTACTGAGAAATGTATACTGGCGCAAGGACGCAACGGATGACCCGGGCGCCGAGTCGGGCTCGAAGAAGCTGTATGGAAGGAAAAGCAGCCACGGGAAGGAGGGGATAAAATGACAAGGTTTCTATGGAATGCTCTTGTTGTCGCATTGCTAATTGGTTTGCTGTTGGCTGGGACATCCTGTTCCAATGTACCTATACCTACGCCTACACCGAAACCCACACCGACACCGGAACCCACACCCCCTCCGGGTTATTTCATCCATACTGACGACATAAATGGCTTCTCGATAGCCTATCCCGGCGGTTGGATGAAGCCATTATTGCCCCCGCCATTTGACCGCGTGGTCCTCTTATCCGTTGGCCCCTCGGACCCATGTGGAGGATTCAATGCACATTTTTACGTATACACGGATAGACTTCGACCCTCTCAAACGCTTGAAGACTACTCAGAATACGATATGGACAAGGTAAAGAGCACTTACAGGGAATTCAGCGAGCTAGTTAAAGGGGGGACAACGATAAACGGCTTAACTGCAATCAAAGTTGAGTACGAATATAGGCTATCAGACTACACGAAAGTCAGAGAGATGACGATTTATGTTGGACAAGGCTCTATAGTCTGGAAGCTCGATTTTATTGCGGCAGCATCATGCTGGAATCAATACGCTGCCACGGTCGATACTATAGTGAACAGCTTCAAGATATCCTGATTTGGCTATGCATTGAATCTCGGTGTTCCTCAATAATAGTCACTATTGATAATAATTCCATACATTCCCCCGGAGTAGGTTGTGCTCCTCGGTTAGGTGCAGTTTCTTGGCAGGAGGGACTTTCCGCAGCTTCGGGTGAAAAGTGTCACGGGCAAAGGGGTACATCGGGACAGGCTGTAGGGAAAATCTGTTTTGAGGCGATAGTGTAACGCCCAATATTCGCCTACGGAGGGGATTTAACAAAATGGCTTTTAGGAGGTTCGGCAAGAGTCAGTCAGTGCTTCCAGACGGCCAATTGCGAGCTGTCTTGGCTCATGGTTTGGCTTAGCCTACAGTCATACAGAGAAACTAGTGCTTCAACTCCAACATGAAAATTCGAAAATCCAGGTCATCCAATTGACTCTTAATAGAAGGGGGTAACAGTATGCAGCCGGGATATCCACAAATGTCGGTCTCAAGGTCATCCAATCGGCCCTCGATAGAAGGAAATTACATTGTACAACTTGAAAATCCACACAGGTTGTAAGATAAGTCCTTAATTCTGCTCTCTACTTCATCAACCCTGCTATTCCATGTACCACCAGCCAACCCATAGACTTCATTTTCTAGGTCATCAATATTTCGCCTTAGCTCATCTATTCTACTTGACAAATTTGAGCCCCCTTGTCCATAAACCTCGCTTTCCAAATCATCGACTCTGCTTACCTGTGTGGGGTTTCTGTAATTGATTCCCCATATCTCCTTCTCTATGTTCTTGAGCTTCGTTTCTAAATCCTCAATGCTAACGTCACCCGATGTTGGTGCTCCCTCAATTGCTGTTAATCTACTTACTAACTCAGCTTGCTTTGATTCCAACATAGCTACCTTGGCTTTAAGGCTTTCAACCTCACTCGAATTCTGGGCACATGCGGAGAACATAAGAACCACGAAAAGAAGAATGAGCCCTGCAACAGTAAACCAAAGCTTCATTGTTTAGCTTTCCTCCTTTTTAAGTGACTTGCCAGCACTGCCTTGCGTCAGTACACATATCGCTGTAGAATATCGCAAGGACTTGTTGATGGACACACCTATTGGCTGCAGTGGTATAATCCTGACATGGTGTGTATATTCTTCCTCGGGTAGTTAAAAATGGTATAATCTTGGTATTGCACTGTCATACGTTCGCATTCGAAGGTCTCAATAGCATTAGTCTCAAAGAACAATCATCGAAGCTACCAAGAATCATGCGCAGAGATAGAAACGATAGACTTGTGCGCTATCGAGAACGCAAACACGAACCATGGGAATGGTGCTTGATGGTTGGCCTCACCATACTTAGTATTCCTTGGATAATCGCCTATAGCCCACTGGCTGCACTTGGTCACCTTCTCGAGTGGTTAAGCAAGGCGTTCCGCAAAGGTT